>Ga0209610_1001140_pt1 | contig 13813 bp, 13 predicted proteins | sample LakKivw275mmetaG_FD_184137 | JGI IMG/M metagenome (GOLD analysis project Ga0209610, IMG submission 184137) | Anoxic lake water microbial communities from Lake Kivu, Rwanda to study Microbial Dark Matter (Phase II) - Lake Kivu water 275m metaG... | ecosystem: Environmental > Aquatic > Freshwater...
ATATCGGGTAAATGAATTAAGACCAATTACGAGGAAAAATAAACCAAGAATTAAGATCGCGATTAAAGCAGGAATTTGCAATGTGTTAGACACAAACATGCAGACGGCAACTATAATCAATAATGTGATAAGCACAATAAAGGCCAGTAAAAGAAATTTTTTAAGCATATTGCCAGTAGATTTCATATCTATTCGTACTTTCGATGTTTTACGGTATGATTTATGAAAATTCTGCGGCCGTTTAAATGATTTTGTTGCTCGATTATTTTTAACTTCCTTAATTGTAAATTTTCTTTTACATTGCAGATTAAGACATTCATACATTTGGATAGAACTATTAAACCAAAGCGATTTTTCATGGCAATTTAAGCACCTTATAACTTTAGGGTTCTCTTGTTGTTGATTTATTGGTGGCTGTGCATGATCCCATATAAGTGGAGTACCACAAACGTTACAGTACCCAGCACCAAAGACAACAGGATTATTGCATTTAGGGCATGTATACATCTGCTACAATCAAGCCTCTTCTACCTGTGGATCCGAATTGAATATTAATGCTAATTATAACCCTAAACGAAGATAAATTGGAATGACCATAGATGATTTTTTTCAAAATTGGCTAATTATCAAAAAGGGCATCTATTGGGTGCCGTAGCCACATGGTACCTGATATAAATTTTCCCGTGCACATAACACTTAGTCAGCATGGCTAACGCATCTGACCGTGAAGCCATTCCAGTTACTCTTAGCTGGTACTTTGTTAAGTGTGATATGCTATGCGCAATTGTTGAAGCGCTGGGATAAGCTTTTTGCTCTCAAACAGTAGTTCGGGAACTGTCCCCAATGGCCCACCATTCTTGACAGCTCCCGAACCGTTAGCTCTGGATGCTATTAGCGCGAACGGCGCGTTGAGTTCCATGTTCACTATCTTCCCTTTCTCGATATTCAGCTTCTTAATCACCGTCTCGCAGAGCAGACGCCTCTCATCTTCGTTAGCCTTATCAAAGAGGTAGTCGAGCTCCACGGCCATCTGTAGGGCTACCTCGAAGTCGGCTTTGATTAAACTCTGACGCTGACTGATCACTTCTACATTATTCTTTAACTTTGCTCTCTCCGATTCAATGCGATTCCTATGCGCCTTGAAGTCGCTCATGGAGATCTGGTCCTCTATCATCAGCTGCTGGAGGTTCTTCTCCATCTTCTCCAGCTTAAACAGGCGAGTTTCAGTCTTCTTGAGCTCACCGCTAGAGTCGTTCTCATTTTTGAACCACTGCTCTAGATCACGCTTCAGTTGTTTGGCAGCCTCACTGGAGATGGTTATCTTCTTGAACATCTCCGGCAGCTGCTCCTCCACCTGCTTTGTGTTGTAGAAGACATCCTTGCCGTTCTTTTTATCTCGACTTCGGTAGTAGCTTTTCCCTTTCTGCAGGTGCGTCTCGGCCCAGCAGGAGCTATTGGCATCGTTGGAGAACAGCAGCCCTCTTAAAAGGTATTTATGGCGATGGGTGCGCTGTCTGTATTTATCATGCTCCTGCAGCACCTCCTGCACCTTGTAGAAGGTGTACTCATCCACCAGAGGTGGGTGCTTGCCCTTAACCGGAGTATCGCCGAGCTTAAACCAGGTTTCGCCCAGATAGAAGCGGTTGTGGAAGATCTTGCTCCACACCGTCTTGACGATCATCCCTCCGCGCTTGCTGCGGGCGCCTATTGAATATGCATGCTCGGTCCAGTCCTGCAAGGTCCACTTGCCCGTGGCCATCTCTTTAAAAGCCTCTGTCACAATCGGCCCGCTGACCGGGTCGACTTCTATCCAGGACGTGACCTTATCCGAGACGTTCTTATAGCCGTAGGTGACCGGCTTGGGCCAGCCGCCGTTCTCCACCTTCTTCTGCATGCCCTTCTTGACCTCAATGGCCAGGTTCTTGGAGTACCATGTGCTGATGATCTGCATCATCCTGCGGCTAATATAGCCCGCTGGAGTGGATGCATCACCCGGCTCGCTTAGAGATTCAACGACGATGTTAAGGTCTTCTAATTCCTTCTCATAGACCACGAAGTCGTAGTCGTTGCGTGCGAAGCGGTCGAACTTGTGAACAAGGATAATGTCGAACTCTTTATTACGCCCAGCAGAGATCATCCTCTGAAAGTAGGGTCTTTTATCTGTCCTGGCGCTCTCGCCGGCATCCACATACTCCCTGACCACGCGCCAGCCCTTTCCCTGAGCATGGTAACGACACCTCTCAAGTTGGAAGGGGATGGAAAGGTCACGCTCTGCCTGCTCCTCTGTGGAGACGCGGGCATAGATGCAGCAGCGCTTGTTATCCATCTCTTTGGACATGTTAGCTTCTTTGTGCAGATAAGGCTACGATCGCCACCTGGCCATCTCGGCCATGGTAGCGTACACGGCTATCCTTTTGAAGCCCAGCTCCTCCGGCACTCCGAAGTGCTCGGCTATCTCTTCCGAAGAAAAGTGCTCCAGCCCTATGACCCGCTCCTCCGGCATGAGGATGTGGGCAGCACAGCAGTCGGCCTCATGTTCCTGTCTACTCACAGTGATCCCCCGACAGGCATAGAAGGTCAGCTGATTGCCGCAGTGCATCAAATGGTGAGCCAGGGCATGTGCGATCAAGAATCGGCGCTCTACCATAGACAGCCCCATGGCCAGGCCGATCCACCTTCCGCACTTGACCTCTCTAACGGGCGGAATGAATGGCCAGGTCACACACTCGCAGCCCTCAAGACTGGCCAGGCCTTCCATATCCAATGGGAAATTCACACCTGGGTGCCTCAAATGCAGCTGCTTGGCTTTCTGTATGGCAAGAACGCTCAAATGACCCTCCGGGGGAATATGGACTATTCGGGCTGTTTCTTCTCGGCTTTCTCGCGTCTTATGCGGCGCCGTTCTTCTTCTATGGTAAACCTGATGAAGGCCTTGACCCTTTCCTTGGCCTCCTCATCGTTTAGCAGGTCCACCTGGCGGAACATCAGCTCCAGCTCCGGGTCCTTCAAATCTAGGTCACCAACCCTGTCCCAAGGAAAGCTGTTCATGATCCCGCCGATGGACGAGTAGATTTCAGAAACCTCTATTTCAAGGTGCTTGGACATGGCGATCACAATGTCAGGTGAAGGAGTTTTATTGCGCCCGTTCTCGATGGAGGTGATGTTCTCCAAGCTGGTGCCGCAGTACTCGGCAAGCACTTTCTGCGTAAAACCAGCCCGGTTCCTGGCCTCCTTGATCAACTGAGCCAATGTTATCGCCATAAAAACATCCTTAAAGCCTTAGTCTCTGATGTTAATAATATTATCTATTACCAATTCTGTCAAGCCCTAACTGTCGCTTGGCTTTGCATATGATACGTATAGCATCGTGGCGACATTAACCTCTTGACAATGTTCTTAGTCATGCGGTAATATTATCACTATTCCAGCCTTACCACAGCATAAATTAATCCCCTGACAAGTTTTGAAGGTATCCATTATGCAGGAAAGCGATTTGGCATCTTCCAATCAAGAGATATCCTCGCCCGTCGACCCGGCCGTGCAGAGCAGGATCCGGACTCTGATAGAGCTGGCCGTGGCCATTGGCCGGCGCGAAGGATTGATCGGCCGGCAGGAGGCCAATTGAGGCCGACCACCAGGTGCCGTGAGTATATCGAGGGCCGCATTGGCCGCTATCGCTGGTACCTGTGCCGACAGTGCCGGACTAAGTTTAGGGTCTTCACACGGCAGCCGGTGCCGGAAAAAGAGAGATTGTGCAATAACTGTGAAGGAGGACAAATATGTCCAAAGTCTTAAGCATACTGGAGAACACATCCAAAAGCGGCAACAAGTACTGGGAGATTGTCTGTGAGGGCCTTGAGAAGAAGATCATCTCATTTAAACCCTTCAGGCTGGGTGATGAGATCGAGACTCAAAGCATGGAACTCAACGACCGAGGAGACTGCTACATGATCAAGACGGATAGCAAGGGCGGCAAGAGCTACCAGAAAAACGATGAGCTAATTGTGGCTCAGGTGGCCTACAAGTCGCTCGTTGATCTGGCCATCGCCGGCAAGGTGGACCTGTTCGAGAAGAATGCTTATCGGCAGGAGGCGCTAACGGCTTTGGGCACGCAGATCGCCTTCACTATCCGCGGCATCGCCGGCGCCCTCAAAGGGAATCTAACACTGCCTGAGATAAGGCCTGCCACAAAAGAGAGTGCCAAGAAGCTGACCACGGTTGGCCAGCTGTTCACGCGGGCCAATGCCAAGTGGGATCTATACCGGGCGGACATACTGAAGATACTCGGGGTTTCCGATTCCAACGAGATCACTGACCTGGATGCGGCCTGGAACAAGATTGCCGAGTCCATGGAGCCGAAAGAGGAATAGAAGGGATACGACGCTGATGACAGGGAAAGTGACCGATATCAAAAGCAAGGACATAGACAATATCTATGACCCTGCCAAGGGATGCGTTAATAACGCACCCCATTCTAAGGGGGCCACTAGAAGTGGACTCCCCGGTACAAAGGGTGCGTTTTCAAAACATACCCTTGCCGATACCACAGATAGCTACGGAGTTAAGAATTAGGAGAGATACGATGCAAATGACACAGGAATTGACAGTTTTCACGTTCAATGAACACACTATCCGGCGGGTTCCATGGACTGATGGCAGGATTCTCTACTGTATCGCCGATGTATGTGCAGCGCTTGGTCTGAAAAAATCATGGAGGGTTATAGCACGGCTGACAAAGGGGGCCACCAAAGGTGGCGTCCTTACTGCAAAGGAGTCCACTAGAAGTGGCCCCCTTAATTCAAAGGGTGCGGTTAATAACCCCATCCTTTACGGTAAGGAGCCGGATAATAACCGACCCCTTAACAATGCCGACACCGGTAATAACGGTGCCGCTAGCGGGGGCATCACGTGGATTGATAACCAAACCGTCGGCGGTGTCCAGCGCATGGCATTTACCGATGAAGTCGGTCTCTATGACATCATCAGTAAATCCCGCAAGCCACTGTCCAAGATTCTCTTTCGTAGATTGATCGAAGCGGTGCCAGTTATGAGGCAAGAGAGAGCATCACCGGATGTTGTTCCTGCATCACGCAACGACCTAGCACGTATCGAGGCCTTAACTCAGGATCTTATTTGCTATGTTCTTAATCTCACAGGAGATGTTGCTCATTTGAAAACAGGTCAAGAGGTTAAGGCACTCTTACCAGTTGTTCCTCCGCTTACCCGGCGCAACGAGATCATCCTGTTCATCAACAAGTATATGGCCAATCATCCAGGCGAGTTCGCTGAATTCGAACACATCTGGAATCATCTCTACGATGCCTTTCGGCTGAGGACAGGGCGCAATATAAAGCGGGAAGCACGCCCTAGATTCAAGAGCACACTGGCCTACGTGCAGTATGTCGGTGAGATCGACAGGCTATGGGTAGTGGCCAAAGATTTATTCGATAAATAGACAGACCTGGTGTCCGGGATTAAACAACCATCGGTAATTACCCGGCGCAGCCGACCGAGCCAGGCGATGCCTCCTTTTTCAAATAGCCCGGCCCCGCCCGCTCCCGGGGCCGGGCACATAAAAAGATGACAGAGAAGATAGCTGCAGTCTACAAGTACCGTGACCCGGCCGGCGCTGTGGTCCACGAGACCGTCCGTTACCAGCCTAAGGCCTTCACCCAGCGCCGGCCAGACGGAGCTGGAGGCTACATCTATAAACTCAAAGACATTGAGCCCGTGCTCTATCGCTTACCAGAGATCACCCTGGCAATTGAGAAGTCCACACCCATATTTGTATGTGAGGGAGAGAAGGACGCTGATAATCTGGTCAAAATCGGCTTTGAGGCCACTACCTGTGCTATGGGCGCTGGCCGCTGGAGAAAGACCTATACTCAGGCACTGACCGGAGCCCTGGCTCTTATCTGCCCTGATAATGACGATGCTGGCTGGAAGCACGCTCTTCATGTGGCCTGTGAAATATATCTTGTTGCTGAAGCTGTGAAGGTCATAAGGCTGCCTGACCAAGGCAAGGATGTCAGCGACTGGATCGAGGCCGGAGGGACCGCTGAGGAACTGATGGATCTGGCCGATGATGCCCCGATACACATGCCGCTGGAATACCGGCGCGAGTATGACGAGAAGCTGAAGGCCATGGGGCCTCTGCAGCTGCTTGAAGAACTGGAATGGCTGAAGACGGCGCCGATCAAGCATCAACCAAAATTGCCGCTGATTGAGTATCAATTGAAGTTCTGCCGGCAGGCACTGGCTCATCAGCGGCGCCATGAAAAGTACATCCGGGCCCTGGAAGAGAGCGGATTAATGACCGTTAAAGGCACGTTAAAAAAGGCAGTTTTTTCTTAACGTTGCTAACGGAAATGAACGCAAAGGAAGCTGAACAGCGTTAATAATCGTTAAAAGCCAATCGTGAGAGTTGCAGAAAAGTTGCAAAAAAGATGGAAGACATAACGCCTTTAAGCCATAAATTGTTTGATTTTATTGAGCAGTCGTCCGGCTGGTTTTATACGGACGACATATATAAATCTCTCTCTATTACTATAGAGAGAGATAAAACTAATATAAGAGTACAACTACATGCTTTATGTGCTAAAGGATTATTAGAACGGGACCCCAGGGTTAACGGGCGTTTCAGAAGGGTTGAGGACGACCTGGTGGAGATGGACCTCCATAATGCCAACCCTGCCCAGGCCTTAGAGGTACGCTATCCTTTCAAGCTTGAACGCTTCGTGCTCACTCTTCCCAGGTCGATCATTGTCTGTGCCGGCGCTAGCAATGCTGGAAAGACTGCCTGGATGCTGAACTTCTGTCTGCTCAACCAGTGGAAGCAGCACATTGTCTATTTCAGCAGCGAGATGGGAGCATCGCGCCTTAAAGCACGATTAAATAAATTCCCGGACATCGATACGTTTGGCATAGGCTTCCAGGCATTTGAGCGGGGAGACAACTTCCATGATGCGGTGGCCAAGTTCCCCGAATCCATATGCGTGATCGATTACTTGGAGATTTACGACAACTTCTATGAGATAGGCGCCAAGATCAAGGCCATCTTCGACAAGCTGAAAGGTAACGGCCTGGCTGTTATCGCCGTGCAGAAGAACCCCAGCAAGAAGAATCTCAAGGGGCAGACCGAGTATATCGATCTCGGACGTGGCGGGAACTTCGGACTGGAGAAGGCCAGCCTATACCTGGCTATGGACAGTGCCGGCATGGACGGCTCCAACCGTCTCAAGATCGTCAAGGCCAAGGAATGGGCGAGAGATGATATCAATCCAAATGGCTTGGAGTGGTCATACAAGCTCGTGAAAGGCTGCCAGTTCGTGGGCATACGGGAGCCGTTCGAGATAATAGGCAAATCCATTGCATAGGCTAACAAATATGATCACAAAGAAAATGCGACAAAAAGTGCTTGACAGAGCCGGCAACCTTTGCGAAGTCTGCGGGGGCCCGGGTGATTTCCGCGGACTGGCCATCCACCATAGGGTCATGCGGGCCCGCGGCGGCAAAGATCAACTGGATAATCTCATCCTGTTGTGCGGCCGGCATCATTCTGAAGCACATGGGATACGGGAGGGTATGAATGCCTGAATTTATAAACTGCTGCAACGAGCTTAGCCGGGCGACCTGGCTTAAATTGATGGCCAGGTTCAAACGAAAGTTGGAGGCCAAATCACAAAGAAACATCACGGTCAATGCCAAGCTGGAGAGCCCAGAGGAGATCGCAAGGCTAATGACCTTGAAACCTAAATGGAGTAGGAACGATGGGATACAGTAATGAGCAGATCAAATTCATACTGGAGCATTACCTTGAAATAGCTTCGGGCGACATGCCAATTGATAAGGCCAAAGACTTCCTAAAGTCGTCAGGCAGGAATAATCCTGCTGAGACATTCATCATCTGGAAGGCAGACATTGATCGGGCGATAAGCAGTCTGTGTCCAAAGAATGATTTATGGTGCAACCTTTGTATAGACGTGACAGCGGAAATGCTTCGATTTCATGTCCGGCGGTTGTCGCAAATGCAGAGGGAGATTGTGATGGTTTGTATCATGGCAGAGTGGCCAGAAACCAACTTTTGCCATGGCATCATTACAAGGATGCGGAAATCTTTAAATGAGCAATATCGAAATAATTATTCATGATTTCACCTGGCTCAGAGTGCTCATTTTTTTCCACCATGTATAGATGGTTCAAGGGCGAGTTTTTGGCGGAGCAAAGAAAGTGGACCATCTACGGTTGCAAGTTCTAATGATAAACCAAGTACCTCCGTTGCAATCCGCTCATCAATTTCACAACGTACAGGGTCGCGATTTATTTCGTTAATTGGCTTTAACTCGCGGTGTTTCACATCCTCAAAGATTGCAACTGCCGATAATAGTTCGTCTTTGGAAAGCAGGGTGACATCTAAAACTGGTAAAGATCCAAGCGCTGAAACACCGATATTGCCCCGGGCAGCTTGCTCCTTATTAGCATGCCACCAGTGGAGTAGTATCCCCAAAGATGAATTTGCCCACAAGGTCAAAACCCTTTCCTCATCGGCACTATTTAGGCTGATTGAAGGCCAGGATCTGCCACCGATGGCAGGTTTCTGAGTAAACTGCATTGCCGTTGACTGGCTGTTAAACCCAAAATCCCTATTGAAATGACAATGGGATGCTGTAGACCAAATACGTTCGGCCTTTTGCAGAACGATGGCATCTTGAGCAGAATTTATGCCTTTACGCACAATTCCTTCGCTATCGGCCTCAAATTCCAGACATCGTTCACGCTTAGCATCGTGCCACCATAAGACTGGATAAGTGGGAGCTGACTGTCTATTTAACTTCTCAATAGTCAAGGGGCCTCTAATCCCCCCATCTGAGGTATTTCCATTTATATCCATATGATATGGCCCCACTTTCCCTATTTTGGAGATTGTTGTAATAGGTATTGCTATTGCACTGCTTTTAGGCATGCTGGGTAACCAAATTAATTTATTAACTGTTAATTGATATGCTATTTGAGCTAATGCGGCATCCAATATTCTAGCAACGTGCCAAGGGCCACTATCAGAAAGAGGCACGTCAAGTGCAAAACCGATTGTATCGTTACCAAATTGTATTGGATTTCCTCCAACAGGCCCATCCTCCAATTTACGAAGACGCCCAGATATCGCCTTATGCACCTGGACAGCAGCGCTAGCCCCTAAAATTGAAGAATCCGGCCGCTTGTTAATTACTACAAATGTAGCGCGCTTTTCATCATGTTGCGTCTTTCGCCCTACAACCAAGCATTCACCCATTCCTGTATCAGCAGAGAAGGAAAGTTCATCCGGACGAGCACCTGAAATAGAGACAATAATCAGATCACTGTAAGATTTTCGCAGTAATTGCCTAGAGGCCTCCCACGCTTCACCAGACAATAGGCTAAGCGGCATAACCAATGCTAATGTTCCATCTTTTTTCAATTTGCGGTCGGCAAGCACTAAAAATGCACTGGCTTCACCAGCATTGCCATGAGCACTTGAACCTTTAAGTAAAACCTCAGCGGCCCGAGCCATTGCCCGTTGCTGCTCCGTCGTAGAGCAGAAAGCTGCAAACATCGGGTTTGATACACCAACTTTATTACCTTCATGACCAGTATCTCTAGTAAACGGAGGATTCATGAGAATGGTATTAAACGAAGCATGAGGAAGAGATGACAAAAGATATTGTTCTCTTTCACCCATACCTTCCATAGCTTTAGCAGTAATCGCAACGATTTCAAAAGGCCGTTGCGGATCTAATAAGTCAAGAGACCCAAGCGCCACATGACCGTCTGTTTGTGGGCCGTATGCTACGGTTAATATAGAACTCTGATTGTAGTTTACCGTGGGATGAGCGCCAGCTAGCATTGACGCCGTTAAATGCGCTGCCGCGGGTAGCACGTCACAACCGATTAAAGCTGAAGCCATCATAGATGGATGAAGCGCCTCTGCGTCTCCGCCAGCTGCTTCATGCAATTGGCTAATACGCTGATACGCCGTAGACAGAAGCGTACCGGTGCCGCATGCAAAATCGGCAATACGCAGATTAGTAATATCACTTGGGTTAGACCAAGAGCCATCACCAGGTGTTTTATCTGCCCTAAAGGCTAGACCAACCAAGAGGGCCGCTGATGCGGGGTGCGTGTAAAAAGCGGCCAAGAATTTGCGATCCGCAATCAGGCGCTGGAATACAGCACCGGTCAAATCATGTGAGCGCATAAGACGGTTTTCAATCAACTCACTTGCCGTCATCATCAAGCGGTGAAGCAAGGCTTTGGCATTGTCAGCAGGAATCACCTCGAGGATGCGCCTGGCTATGTCGAAAATCGGCCAGTAATTGACCTTAAGAATCTTATGCCACTCTTCAATGATAGCGGACTTGACAGCTGATGAACCCACAGCCGTGATCTCATCCAACGTTCGAACATCTCCCAGGGCCCCCGGACCGCGGGCAAGGCTCTCATGAAAAACGAGGGCATTCGCGAGTATAGTGGTGGCCATCCTCCAGGTTTGCTCACCATCCTGCTGGCGAAGCTCCGCGCATATTTTCTTGATCGATGCGGGATGAGTAGAGGCCATATCGCTAAGCAATGCCGCCGCCTCACTCACACCACTTACTAAACTATCCGCCGCTTGCTCAATAACTGCCGGGGGAATGGAAGCAGACTGAATAAGAATGGACATATCGACTATGTTCCCGTGCAACCAGCCAGCTGTGGGCCAACGCTGATATACTCGCGAATTCTCGCCCGTATAAAGGGCCATCTCGAAATCCGAGGCAGAGGACAGCTCCTGTTTGAGAGCAGCGCTTGAATGGCTACGCAGCCTCGCTGGCAACCGTACCGCTAAAGAGGATAATATGCGACGGCCTGAAGGTAATAGTTGCGCACCGAGCCGTTGAAGTGCGTCTTTCTCCAGACTCCGGGCCGGCAGAACCTCCGTTTCAACGACAACAGGGGATACACTCGTTTCGACTACCAGGATGTCCGGCTGCTCTGCAGTGCCCTTAATACAGCCGAGATTTTCAGACCTAACGATGCCTTTTATTCGCCATAAACTACGGGTCTCCGAAAGAATCTCGGCGAGAGCATCGTTTATCGTGTGCTCAGTTATTTGCATCGTCTAACCAACATTTAGTCGCCATATTGCAGACTCTGTCATATATGCAGTAAAGCTTACACTTCACCGCTTGTAACCCAGACATTCTACATTGTTTATCAACGTGCAGACAAACAGTGTTTACAGCATCCTTACGGCCAGGGTAATTCATTTGTTTCCCGGGTGGGTCAATGCCTGTGAAGATGGTGGGTCAAAGCTCGTGAAAAAACCGCTGTTTAAGGGGTCAATGCTGGTGGTTATTTACAGAATCAAGCTACGATTACTCTTGGCAGACTTGGCGGGTTAAAGAGTGCAAATGCCAGGATGGAAAAGATTTCACCTGAAAAGCGCAAAGAAATGGCTAAAAAGGCAGCCGAGAAGCAGTGACAGAAGGTGAATAACGATTAAAATGTTTGACAAATAACGATAATATCGTTTATAATAACCACAATTAGATTAATGGGAGGTTATTTTGGACAACGGTAAATCAGTTATTGACAAGTTTGGTGGGCAGAGTGCGTTAGCAAAATTACTCGGCAAAAGACAAAGTACGGTTCAGCACTGGTATGCAAACGGTATTCCTGCGAAATGGCAGGCACCACTATTAGAACTTGCTAAAGAGAAAGGTATTGAGCTTAAGGCCGATGATTTTATTGGTGGTCTTTCGCTTACTGCAATCGCCTCAACTGCAGAAAATCTGCCCGTTATACCAAGGGCAACCCATTGGGGCGAACTCCAAATCGGTGATATTAGCTTGCCTGCTTATGTACTTGATAATGGCGAGAGGGTTTTTAGCCTAAAGGGAATTGTTGTTGGATTAATGGGTACTGAAGGTGGGCAGCTTGCAGAATATGTGAAGGTAAAGACAATAATACCCTACTTAACTCCTGAATTAACGCCTGCAGAAAATGATAGTATTTCGGCTTTGATTAACTTTGATACGGGTGGGCCAGCATTCACAAAATATGCTTATGGTTTGCCTGTTGAGAGGTTTATGGATCTTTGCGCAGCCTATTCAACTGCTGCAGAAAAAGAGGAGAAACTAACAGAAAGACAAAAACAAATAGCCCAAAGGGCAAATAGCTTTTTAAGATCATGTGCAAAGGTTGGTATCATAGCTCTTGTTGATGAAGCAACTGGATATCAATATGAAAGGGAACAAGATGCCCTGCAGTTTAAACTTAAATTATTCCTGGGAGAGGAAATGAGAAAATGGGAAAAGACGTTCCCTGACCAATTATGGGTTGAATTTGGGAGATTAACAAACTGGCACGGGTCTGCTAACCAGCGACCGAAATATTGGGGAAAACTTGTCATGGAATTAGTTTATGGTTATCTTGACAAAGATGTGGCTGATTGGTTGAAAAATAATGCACCTAAACCTATTGGCGGCATGAGTTACCATCGATGGTTGAACGATCAATATGGTTTGAAAAAATTAATCGAGCATATATGGTTACTTATAGGCATGGCTTCTGCCTGCACCTCGATGCACGAATTACGAACCAAAATGGCTGAAAAGTTTGGCAGAATACCAGTACAAATGACGTTCTATATACCTGCAGAAGCCGAAAGCATAAAGTAATTAAGCCATACGTAAAACCTACTGCGGAAAAGGAATGTTTACCATGATAATAAGCTCGTTCTATTCTGGTATATTGGGGGGCGCGAACCTGAGGATGTTAATGAATTTGTAAAGGATGTTAGAGGCCGCATTGATAACAGGATTCAATTCATGTTTGGTCAATAGAAGATATTATTATACTCATGGATAATTCAAAATGACACACTACCTGAGAGGGTGAGTCAGTTGATAGATACTCTACTTACTTTGCTCATAGGCTAAAGCTAACGCCTCAATCCCTATTGACAGTACAGATACGAGATTAATGGGTTGACAAATACAATCGAACGCAAATATAATTGATGTAAGTTGGATGAGTTCGCAGAAATGCGGGCTTTTTTATTTCCATCATATCACAATGCCCTATCGACCCAAACGCCCATGCCACCAACATGGCTGCCCAAATTTAACACTTAACAGCTCCGGCTATTGCGACCATCATCAGAGGGACTACTACAAACAACGAGATACCAATCGCAACACTAGCAACGAACGTGGCTACACCTATCGCTGGCAGAAGGTACGAAAGCTCTTCTTAACTCAACATCCATTGTGTGTGATATGCCAGGCTGAACGAGTGATCACCGCAGCCACTGTCGTCGACCATATCATCCCACATAAGGGCAACCATGAACTGTTCTGGGATGAATCCAACTGGCAACCGCTGTGTAAGTTCCATCACGACCAGAAGACCGGCAGTCAGGGCTAAATAACCAATCAGAGCAGCCTTATATAGGCTAGGCCTATCCAAATCTCTACAGATCTATCGCGCCTAAACCGCATGGCCAGCGCCACGCGAAAATTCACAGAATTGACCAGGGGGGGTCTAAACGTGAATTAGGTATAAATTTACTATACTAACTCAGGCTAAAGTTTAGCCATTTCTTAACAAATTCTACATCTTCAAATACTTGGGATCCCCTTCAACCCATGAGAAAAATAAATCGATGCTTGAGGTGGACCCCATCAGTAGGACAGTATAGCGGCCTTGCTAAGTGGGAGTCCTGCCATTCCTACAGTGTTTGTTGCCAAGGATTCTACCATGTTGGTACAAGTATTCTCCACTATACCGGCATACA
>Ga0209610_1001141_pt1 | contig 13811 bp, 15 predicted proteins | sample LakKivw275mmetaG_FD_184137 | JGI IMG/M metagenome (GOLD analysis project Ga0209610, IMG submission 184137) | Anoxic lake water microbial communities from Lake Kivu, Rwanda to study Microbial Dark Matter (Phase II) - Lake Kivu water 275m metaG... | ecosystem: Environmental > Aquatic > Freshwater...
GTCATGGGTATGGGGCATGCCGTCTACCGTACCGAAGATCCGAGGGCAACCATCCTGCGCGGGATTGCCGAGAAAATTGCCAGGCGAACAGGAGATCGGAAGTGGTTTGAGCTGACACGGGTGATTGAGAAGACAACGAAGGAGGAGTTCAGAACTTTAAAAGGCAAGGAGATCTATGCCAATGTGGATTTTTACAGTGCCTCAGTCTACCATATGATGGGAATTCCATTAGACCTCTTCACTCCTGTCTTTGCGATCTCCCGGATCGCAGGCTGGACCGCGCATATCATTGAGGAGAAGTTTGCAGAAGCCCAGCCCAAAACCGAGCTCTATCGGCCCGATGCCGATTATATCGGGACTTACTGCGGTCCGCAGGCATGCGAATATATCCCCGTCGAGGAACGATCCAAATGAATTTCAAAGGAGTCTTAGAGAGGAAGGGAATTGACCGGCAAGGAGCCAATAAGAAATGCTAAACCAGGTTATCAGGCTCTTCATAGCCCGTCAAATACTCCGGGAGGTTGGGGATGACCATTCAAGCCGGATTTATATTCCTCAGCCACTGAGGGCTTTCACAGGGAGAAGGAAATTGACTCTCCCCGTTTCACATACGATCTTTGTCTTTTTTCCTCCGGGAAGTTCCAGTTCAATATTCAAGCGTCCATTTTGATCGTCATGAGAGACACAGACACAGGGTGTTAGAAGCATTTTGTTGTTCATAACAACACCTCCGCTCTAAATAAAAAATAAATATTGAGGCTTGAAAATTCAAGGTGGACAGATGAAAAAATTATGGTATAAATTAAATAAGGACCCATTTAAGATAAAACTCTCTGTTCAGGGAATAAGGAAACAATATGGGAATGACTCTGGCGGAAAAGATTTTACATGAGGGGGTGTTAGGGGATGGGGAGGTTTGCCTGGCCACACAGCCGAGAAATTTTAAGGGAAGAATGGGAAGCCCCCATTCGTTCATCTATCTGGGTTCCCCGGCGGTGGCCGCCGCAACGGCCATCGAAGGAAAGATTTCGGATCCGAGGAAGTATCTTTAAGAGGAGGTGAAATGAAAGGCAGGGTTTGGAAGTTTGGCGATGGGATCAGTACAGACCACATCATCCCCGGCCGCTATTTCTACCTGCGATCCAATTTACCCGAATTATCAAAACATATCTTGGAGTATGAAAGGCCGGATTTTTCCGAGAGGGTCTCTCCGGGCGATTTTATTGTGGCGGGTCAAAATTTTGGTCTTGGTTCCAGCCGGGAGCATGCCGCCCTAGTGATCAAGATGAACGGCATCCAGGCTATTTTGGCCAAAAGCTTTGCACGGATTTTTTATCGAAACTGCTTTAACAATGGCCTTCCAGCCATTCTCTGTGATTCGGATCGGCTCAGGGAAGGAGATGAAATAGAGCTCTTTCTGGATGAAGGGAAGATCATCAATGATACAGGAAATGAAACCCTGCCTTTTATTCCATTTCCTCCGGTGATGAAAAGGATCCTCAGCGACGGAGGTCTGGTCGAGCATGTGAAGAAGTATAGGGATTTGAAATTGTTTTAATTTCCTGATGTCCCTTTGAGAAAATGGGAATCAGAAAGAATGAAAGGGAGGTCGTCTGCAATGGAATGGCTGAAGGCATTCATGACATTGATCGGAAGGGTTCTCCTCGTTCTCATCTTTCTCAACTCAGGGATCGGAAAGATCGGGGATTTTCAGGGCACAGCACAGTATATGGCTAAATTTGGGATGTCGAATATCACTCTTTTCCTCATCGGAGCCATCGTCTTTGAGGTCATAGGAAGCCTCAGTGTCATCTTAGGGTATTTTACCAGACTCGGAACTCTTCTCATTCTCATCTTTTTAATCCCCGCCACACTCATCTTCCATAACAATTTTTCCGATCGGGTTCAGATGATCATGTTCATGAAAAACCTAAGCATGTTTGGGGGATGCCTGATTCTCTTTGCGATGGGGCCGGGACGACTGAGCCTGGATTACTTCCTGAGGGGGAAGAAGATATAACCATGGATCTGAGGCAGTGGAGCATCTGGTGGAAGGCCTTTCGCTTCCATTTCACCTCCGCGAGTTTCATGCCCGGGATCTTGGGCGGAATGATTGCCTGGGTGACCGATGAAAAATTTATCCCCGGTTATTTTCTCCTTGTCCTCCTGGGTCTCCTCCTCAATCACATCGCTCTTAATATGACCGATGACTATTATGATTTTAGACATCTGGTTGATGTTTTCGCTGAGGGGGGAAAGAATCCCTATGCCGGAGGGAGCGGCCTCCTTTCTTCAGGGCTGGTCCGCCCTGAAAAGATGAAACAGGTCTTTGTCATTCTTTACCTCATCGCCATCGGCATTGGTGTTTTTTTGGGGGTCATGAGAGGACCGTTAATCCTTCTCCTTTTAGCCATTGGATTCTTCTGCGCCTATTTTTATACGGCTCCACCTATCCGGTTTGGTTATAGGGGTCTTGGTGAACTGGCTCAATTGATCTGCTTCGGTCCGGCCATTGGCATTGGCGCCTATTATGTTCAGGCTCAGAGGATGGCCTGGGAAGCCTTCTGGGGAACGCTTCCCTTTGGCCTTATGCTCTTCTCCATGATTACGATCAATGAGATCCCGGACTATCCCGAAGACCGTAAAGGAGGGAAGTTAAACCTGGTGGCTCGCTTCGGGAGGGAAACAGGTGTCCGGTTGTTCACCATAAGCCTTCTCTCTGCTTACGGAGCTATTCTACTCGGGGTGATCTTGAAAAAGATCCCCCTCCCGGGATTGATCTCTTTATTCACCCTTCCCATTGCCTGGAGGACCATTCGGATCCTGAAGGCCCATTATCAGGACCCGGTCAAAATGGCCCCTGCCAATCTGGGAATGATCTGCATCCATAACATTACGGCTATTCTGCTCATCATCGCTTACTTCCTTGTGGGATTTAGGAGAGAGGCCCTGTTGGCCTCCTTCCTTCCTTTGATCGTATTGATATTCCTCTACCTCCCTATTGCAAAGTTGATCAGAAGAGCGATTTTCTCGCCAATCCCGGAGGATTGAGTTAAAATATTTTATTATAGTTTTTACAGGTCAGGGCTTTCGCCCTGAGCAATTACAGAAGCGAGGAGGAAAGGAGATGACCCAAGAAGAGTTTTACCTTCTGGAATTCACCGGTGCGGAGTGACCCCACTGCCGTCAGGTAGAACCTCTCGTGGAGAGGCTGGAGGATGAAGAAGGGGTCAGGGTGGCAAGGCTTGAAGTCTGGCATAACGAGACCAATGCCAAATTGATGAGGGAGTATGACAGGGGTTACTGCGGTGGAGTCCCGTTCTTCTTCAATAAAAAGACAGGAAAGTGGATTTGCGGCTCAGCAGACTACGAACGATTGAAGAGGTGGGCGATTGAATGACCGGCAAGTGCCCCGCAAGCCCCGCCTTGTAGGCGGGGTCAAGGGGCACCATATAAATGAGATTTCCTTTCCGGGAAGCCCCGCCCTGTGGGCGGGGAGCTTCACATTTGGTTGGTGATTGCGGAATACGGATTGAAAATCCGAAAAAGGAGAAAAATATGGGTCTCTTTGAGGATTACCTTCCCCTGGAGGGAAGGATGTTCCAGGTGCTCAAACCCGATGGAACGCTTCATCCTGAGGCGAAGCCTCTGCTGAGCGATCAGGAGATATCCCGGCTTTATCAGAAGATGGTTTTCATCCGGCTGGCTGACCAGAGGTGTCTGATGCTCCAGCGCCAGGGGCGACTGGGAACCTATGCGCCCATCTGGGGACAGGAGGCCTGCCAGGTCGGAAGTGCTTATGTCCTCCAAAAAGGGGACTGGGTCTTCCCTGCGTTCCGGGAGATCGGAGCAACCTTGATGATGGGAATCGCTCTGAAAGACTTCCTTCTTTACTGGATGGGGAATGAGAGGGGAAGCCGGGTCCCGGAGGGGATTAACGTGCTGCCTGTTTCCGTCCCCGTGGGGACGCACCCACTTCATGCAGTTGGAGCCGCCTGGGCCGCAAAAATCAAGGGAGAAGGGACGGTCACCCTTGCTTACTTCGGAGATGGGGCGACCTCCAAGGGTGATTTCCATGAAGCGATGAACTTTGCCGGTGTCTTTAAGACGCCGACCCTCTTCTTCTGCCAGAACAATCAATTTGCCATCTCCGTTCCGAGAAAGATACAGACCGCTTCAAAGACGATCGCCCAGAAGGCGATCGCTTACGGGTTTGATGGGATTCAGGTGGATGGAAATGACCTCTTTGCCGTCTTTGTAGCAACAAAGGAGGCAGTGAAGAAGGCTCGCTCCGGAGGAGGCCCTACCTTGATCGAAGGAGTTACCTATCGATTCGGGCCCCACACGACGGCAGATGATCCAACCAAATACCGAACCGAAGAAGAGATCGAGCCCTGGAAGGCATTAGATCCTCTGGTCCGATTGCAGCTTTACCTTAGGGAGAGAGGCCTCTGGAGTGAGGAGGTCGAGGGCCGGATCAATGAGGAGGCCAGAACCGAGATCGATCAGGCCGTAAAGGAGGCGGAGGCTGTTCCAGCCCCGGAGGTAGAGGAAATCTTTCAATATGTCTTTGAAGAGATGACGCCCCCGTTAAAAGAACAGATGGAGTATTTAAAAGGAACCCTATCATTCAACCCTTCAGGGTTGATAATACCCAAATCCCAAACACCAAATAATGACTAAAATCTCAATGGACGAAATTTGAAACCCCTCACCCCGTGCCTACCGGGAGGCAGGCATCCCTTTCCCCTGAGAGGAGAAGATTAAGGAAAGGGGAGTTTGGGTAATTTGAAAATTGGTTATTGATATTTATTTGGAGCTTGGAATTTGATTATTGGAATTGATCACCGAATGGTCAAGAAATAGTTGCGCAGAGTTTAAAAAGTGGAAAGGATATCCTTATGGCCCGTCTCAATATGGTAGAGGCAATCAATCTTGCTCTTCGTGAGGAAATGGAAAGGGATAGCCGGATGGTGATTTTGGGGGAAGATGTGGGAAGAGAGGGGGGTGTCTTTCGGGTGACCGACGGGCTTCAGAAAACATTTGGCCCCGATCGAGTCGTTGACACACCATTGGCAGAATCAGGAATTGTTGGGACGGCCATGGGTATGGCTCTCTACGGACTCCGTCCCGTTGCCGAGATCCAATTTGACGGTTTTCTCTATCCCTGCCTCGATCAGATCACCAACCATATCGGCCGGATACGAAACCGGTCAAGAGGAAGGTTTACCTGTCCTTTAGTGATCAGGGTACCCTATGGAGGCGGCATTCATGCCCCTGAACATCATTCTGAAAGCCCGGAGGCGATTTTAGCTCACACGCCAGGAATAAAAGTGGTCATTCCTTCAACTCCCTATGAGGCCAAAGGGCTTCTGCTCTCCTCGATCCGGGATCCAGATCCTGTGATCTATTTAGAACCCAAAAGAATCTACCGTGCGATCCGGGAGGAAGTTCCAGAAGGGGACTATACCCTCCCCCTGGGTAAGGCACGATTGGTCCAGGAAGGAAGGGATGTGACAATCATTGCCTGGGGTGCAATGGTCAGGGAGGCACTGACTGCGGCTGAACAGTTGAGAGCGGACAAAGTTGATGCGGAGGTCATCGATCTCAGAACCATCTCGCCCATGGATCTTGATTCCCTTATCCATTCGATTCGAAAAACTGGAAGAGGGGTGATCGTCCACGAAGCCCCAAAGACCTGCGGTCCGGGTGCGGAGATCATTGCCCTGATCAATGAGAAGGCCCTTCTCTCCCTCCAGGCACCCATCGAAAGGGTGACCGGGTTTGATATCCCTGTGCCTTTGATGAAATCGGAACATTATTATCTTCCCAATCCGGGGAGGATTGTGATGGCCGTCAAGAAAGTCATGAGTTTTTAATGAAACAATATCAAATGTCAAAATCCAAAGTTCAAATGAATGTCAAAGTTCAAAAATTGATCCTTTTAAAATTTGGGCTTTGGATTTCCTTTGGTATTTGAGCTTCACATTTGATATTACTCATGGGGAGAACTTTATGCCATTCGAATTCAAATTTCCTGATATTGGAGAAGGTTTAACCGAGGGGGAAATCGTCCGTTGGTTGGTCAAAGAAGGAGATGAGATTAAAGAAGGTCAACCCCTTGTTGAAGTGGAAACCGATAAGGCCCTTGCGGAGATCCCTTCTCCAAGGACCGGGGTGGTCTTAAAGATACTGGCTAAAGAGAAGGAGATTGTCAAAGTCGGTCAGGTCATTGTGATCTTCGGTGAAAAGGGTGAGGCACTGATCCCTCCGCCTCCAAGGCCTAAATCAGTGGGCGTGGTGGGTGAACTCGAGGAAGCCCCTGAAGAGATCCCCCGAGCCGAACCGAAGGCTGAACCGGCTAAACCCGTACTGGTCAGTGAACATGCCCTGGCAACGCCGGCGGTAAGGGCTCTTGCAAAAGAGCTCGGTGTGGATATCAATAAGGTGAAAAGGAGTGGACCTGAGGGAAGGGTTCTGGAGAAAGATGTGCGGCAATTTGCCGAGGCCAAGGAGAAGCCTCCTGAGCCCGAAAGGAAGATCACAAAGGTCAAGAAGTATGACCTCTACGGGTATGTGGATCGCATTCCCCTGAGGGGTGTCCGGCGAGCCATTGCCAAGGCCATGGTCAAATCGAAATATACCGCACCTCATGTGACCACGATCGATGAGGCGGATGTCACAGAGTTATGGAAGATTAGAGAGAAAGAGAAGAAAGCGGCAGAGAAGAAAGGGGTTAAGTTAACCATCCTCCCCTTTATCGTAAAAGCCGTTATTGCCGGTTTGATCGAACACCCTTATCTGAATGCAACCCTGGATGATGAGAACGAGGAGATCATTCTGAAGAAGTATTTCAACATTGGCTTTGCCACCGATACACCGGAAGGGTTAATGGTTCCGGTCGTTAAAAATGCCAGGGATAAATCGATCCTCCAGATAGGGCAGGAGCTCACCCAGCTGGCGGAGAAGGCAAGAAACAGGACCATCGATCTTGCGGATTTGAAAGGCGGGACCTTTACCCTTACCAACTACGGGGCATTGGGTGGAATTTACGGTACCCCGATTATTAACCACCCGGAGGTGGCGATCCTGGGTATCGGAAAGATCAGGGAGATGCCCGTAGCCAGGGAGGGGAAGGTGGTCCTCCGGAAGATTCTTCCCTTGGCGCTCTCATTTGACCACCGGGTCGTTGATGGCGGGGAGGCGGCAAGGTTTCTCAACACGGTCATTGCCCGCCTCGAAGATCCAGACCTCATTCTTCTGGAGACATGAGGTATCTGAATTACACGAAGTTTTTTAAACCCCTCTTCATCAGGGCTTGACAAATTCCCCCGAAATAGGTTATTATCAGCATAATCAGAAATATCTGAATTATTAATATTATCAGAATACCTTCAACGGAGGAGCCATGTCAAAGAAAATGAAAGTTCCTTTTTGCTCACTCCCGGACAAAGACACGGGGTGCTGCAAAGTCGAATCGATCATCAGCGTTGATGAAAGAGGGCAGATGGTCCTTCCAAAAGAGTTGAGGGATAAAGCCAAAATCCGGCCCGGTGATAAATTGGCCATCATGAGCTGGGAAAAGGAAGGAAAGGTCTGCTGTTTCTACCTGATCAAGACGAATGATCTTGCTGAGCGGGTGAAGGATTTTCTGGGCCCGGTGATGAAAGAGGTAACCTCAAAATGAAGGAGGATGTGCTCATGGATGAAGTGAACAGTTGCCAAACTGTGGAACAAACCGATAGTTCTAAGCCCGCTCCCTGTTGAATCAAAGGGGAGGAGACTCGGTCGAGTCTCTCTCGTTTTGAACAACCTTTTGTCATTGGGAAGTTCCCAACCCCTGCGGGGATGATCCCTCAAGTGTCCTCCTCCCTCTGCGGAAAGGATCATTGGGGGACCTTTAAGGCCCGCTGGGGAATCGGACGGATGCATTACACCGTCGAACCCGGTCTTTATGCCTTGGGGACACCCGACGAGAGGTCTTCTGTCCTGGTGACCGCCAATTACAAGATGAGTTTTGACGAACTTCGCAGTACATTGCCTAAGAGGAATCTATGGATTCTTGTCCTCGATACAAAGGGGATCAACGTCTGGTGTTCCGCGGGAAAGGGGACTTTTGGAACGGCAGAACTGGTAAGCCGTATTGAGTCAAGCGGTCTTGCCAGGGTTGTCTCGCACCGGGAATTGATCCTCCCTCAACTGGCCGGTCCGGGAGTGGCTGCCCATGAGGCGAAGAAATTATCCGGGTTCAAGGTCATCTACGGACCGATTCGGGCCAAAGACCTGCCTGCTTTCCTCAATGCCAACTTGAAGGCGACTCCGGAGATGAGACTGAAGACCTTTACCCTATGGGAACGAATCGTTCTCATCCCAGTTGAGCTGGTGAGTGCCATGAAAGGGGGACTGATGATCCTATCCGTTCTCTTCATCCTCTCTTTACTCGGAAGATCGGGAGAGGGCTGGCCGAATGCCTTAACTCATGGCCTTTTTTCAGTTTTCACTATTCTCCTGGCCATCGTGGCAGGTGCTGTCTTGACCCCTCTGCTGCTGCCCTGGTTACCCGGAAGGGCATTTTCCATCAAGGGTTTTAGCCTTGGAATAGTTGCCTGGATACTGGTAGTGGTTATCCGCTTCAATGGTTTGACTCCACAGGCAGGCTGGTCCGAAATGGTGGCCTGGCTCTTACTCATACCAGCGCTTTCAGCATTTCTTGCGATGAATTTTACAGGGGCCTCAACCTATACCTCTCTCTCGGGGGTGAAAAAAGAGATGCGATGGGCCTTACCGCTTCAAATCGGTTCCGGAAGCATTGGCTTCATTCTCTGGCTCGGATCCCAATTCCAATTCATAGGATAAGGAGTTCGAATCATGAATCAGCTAATCTATCTGAAAGATGTGGTGACTTTAAGACTCGATCAGAAAAAATGCGTGGGTTGCGGAATGTGTTTGATTGTCTGTCCCCATGCTGTGTTGAGTTTAACCAATGGGACAGCCGAGATTATCAACCGGGACGCCTGCATGGAGTGCGGGGCCTGTTCCAGGAATTGTCCGGTCGAAGCTTTAACTGTTCAGCCCGGGGTGGGGTGTGCGGCTGCGGTGATCAATTCAAAACTCGGCAGGAAAAAAGCTTCCTGCTGTACCATTGAACCTTCAGGTGGGCAATCGGGGTCATGTTCAGATTCCAGTCGAACAAGTTGCTGTTAAATAGAAGAATCTGGTTCAAGTAATACCAAGGAATCCTTATTCCGCTTCAGGTACTTCCTCCTCTTTACCCCTCTTTGGCAAAGAGGGGTGAGGGGAGATTTTATAAAATATTTTTCTTGACATCTCTTTTTTTATGTTATAAAAGGTATACATATGTATACCAAAATAAGAAATGGGAATTAGGAAATGAAAAATGAATTGACGGAAAAACAGAAGGAACTATTTGATTTTTTAAGGGATTTTTTTATTAAAAAAGGGTTTCCCCCAACAATTCGAGAGATATCCTCTCATTTTGGACTAAAAAGCCCGAGGAGCTCTCAAAAAAAACTAAATATCCTCCAAAGAAAGGGATATATCCGCAAAACTCCTTACGGTTCGAGGGCAATTGAGATCCTGAATTTTCATCGAGCTCATTTGAGCGAAGTTCTCCCCATTCCGATTATTGGAAGGGTCAGGGCAGGGGAGCCTGTCCTTGCCGTTGAAAATGTTGAGGGGTATATCAACCTCGACCGGAGTCTTGTCTCATCAGAGGATGTTTTCCTCCTCAGGGTTCAGGGAGACAGTATGATCGATACTCATATTCAGGATGGGGATTTCGCCCTGGTCAGACCCCAATCGAATGCGGAAAATGGAGAGATCGTGGTGGCCCTCCTTGAGGATGAGGCAACGATCAAGAGGATTTTTATGAAAAGTGATCTGATCCGTTTGGAGCCGGCTAACCCGAATATGGAACCCATTGTGGTTAAAAAGGGTGAGAAGAAGGTCACGATCATCGGGAAAGTTGTGGGGATTTTCAGGAAAATCTGATTTCCATTGCGGATTGGGGATTTCGGAGCAAAAGATATATTCCTTCGGATTTAAAAACAGAATGACCAAATGACTACTGAATAATGAATATGGACCAAAGAGTTATTCTTCACATTGACATGGATGCCTTTTTTATCTCAGTGGAGCAGAGGGATGATCCTGCCTTGCGGGGAAAACCTGCAGCGGTTTGTGGATCTCTTTCCCGGAGCGTGGTGACCTCAGCCACCTATGAGGCAAGACCTTACGGGATTCACGCAGGGATGTCCGTGGCGGAGGCGAAAAGGAGATGTCCTCGGTTGATTCTCGTAGAGGGGGACCATTCCAAATATACGGAGACTGCGGCCCGAATCTTTTCTATTCTTAAAGATTACACTCCCCTGGTGGAGGTGGCATCGATTGATGAAGCCTTTCTCGATATCTCCGATTCTTTGCTCCTCTTCAAATCCCCTTTTCACATTGCCAAATTGATCAAAGAGAGAATCCGAAAAGAAGAGCGGTTGACCTGTTCGATAGGGATTGCCCCGAATAAATTGCTTGCCAAATTGGGAAGCCGGCTGAAAAAACCCGATGGCCTGGTGGTGATCCGAAAAGAGGAGGTGGAGGAGATCCTCAGGGACCTTCCTGTGGGGAAGCTCAATGGAATCGGGCCCAAGCTCGAAGAAGCCTTAAATTCGATGGGTATCTTTACCTGTGGCCAGCTGGGAAAGGTCCCTGTCTGGACTTTAACCAAAAGGTTTGGAGTGATCGGAGAAAGGCTCAAAGAAATGGGTCTTGGATCGGAGGAAAGCCCGGTCATCCCTTTTGATCAAGAGGAGGATGCGAAATCCATCGGCCATAGCGTCACCCTCGAAGAAGACACCTCTGATCCCGGTATGATCAAAAAGGTCCTTTTACAACTTTCGGAGAGAGTATCGAGAAGGATGAGAAAGGAGGGGTTTTACGGAAAGAGGATTGCGATCACCGTCCGGTACTCAGATTTCTTTACCTTCTCAAAACAGAAGACCCTTGCCCATGGGGTGAACAGCGGGAATGAGATATTTCGCCACAGCCTTGAACTCTTCGAGTCCCTTTCCCATCCCAAACCCATACGACTCCTGGGGGTAACGGTTTCCTCATTAAAAAAGGAGTGGTGTCAAAGAGACCTCTTTGAGAGGGGGGATAAGAAAGAGGATTTGCTAAAAGCCATGGACCGTGTCAACGAACGATTCGGAGACTGGACCTTGACCTGGGCCGGTCTTTACTAATAATAACCTAAAAGCAAATGTTAATAATTATACCTCGGAAAATACAATGTTTGATTTTTGATTAAGATTAATATAGACTGCTTTTTAAATAAAAATGGAGGCAAAATGGTAGGCTTGAATAGGAAAGGGAAACCAATTTTGGGAACTATTTCAATAACAGATTTACCTAAAATAAGCTCATTTTTATTACCAAAAGATTATGAATTATTACCCAATACTTCTGAGGTCTTTGAATTGGAATTTGCTTTCTATGAACATCAATTTCTAACGAAGGATGAAATTGTTCAACGTGGAGCATTCTTTAAAAGCGTTAATAAAATTCCTACACACCATTATATCATTTGTTCGAGCAACAGCTCAGTTATCTGGGAAGGAAGATCAGAAACAACTAAATCATATTTCAAAGAGGGTAGTTTCTCGATTGGTTATGCTACACATGGGCTTTTTCCATATAGAGGCAAATTTCACCCACAGCTTATCAAAGGAATATTGAATATCTTAAGGATTCAATCTGGAGATGTGGTCCTTGGCCCTATGTGCGGTAGTGGAACTTCAAACGTAGAAGCAAGTCCCTTCTTCTTTAGCCCATGATCTGGTAGTTAGCACAACCTGGCCGCATACCACTATCTTAACCACCCCGATGGGGTCAAGGAATTTTATTTTGTGTTAATCATTGATACTGAGAAACCACCGTGGATTTTGACTTGGAAACAGCTTAGAAAGATTTTGGAAGCTACAAAACCCCATTTCAGAACGGAAACGGAAAGAAGGTTTGTTAAGACCTTATCCTTTGCCTCGATTACAAGATCCGGGAGGGGGAAAGGATTAGGAACGAAAGAAAACAGTTGAGTTTCTGGTAATAAGATGGGCAAAGCTATGTTCCTTTATTATCAACAGACAAACTGGATAGGATCCTCGCCTCACTTAAGGTTTTAATATCAAATCGTGCCTTTCTGGAAGGTACGTATAGTGGCAAGAAATCCGCGGTTTAGAGTTCACAATTCATCATTGCCACCCTTGCGAGTTCTTCCTGAAGATGACGATTTTTCTTGCTTTTTAGCAGAGAATAGTATATAAAAAGACTAAATCTAGTTGCAAAGAGTCCTTTTTGGACGCAAGAGAAACCCGCAGAGAACTCTAACCAGCTTCTTTGCGGGTTTTTTATAAAGTCTCGAAGGCCCTCTTACCAGGGTATACCAAAAGCTGGCAAAAAAAGGAAAGGAGGTACGGGTTCAAAGGGTCTGATATTTCTACTAACCACTAACCAAGAAAGGGGACATCGTATGCATTTCATAAAGATCTTCATATTTATATTATTAAGTCTGGCCATTGGATTTTTGGGTTGCACTCAGGAAGAGAAGAAGGTGGAGGCTCCCACACAAGAGCAAATCATTAAGAATTTGGTCCCACCGAAGGCTGAGGTTAAGGGGCCGGCTTTTCTTGTGGAGCTTAACGAACTTAAGGTTGTCACGACCGTAAACATAGCTTCCAAAGAGATCGTTGAGACGCCAAGCCTCAAGGGTAACATCAAGATCACCAACAAATCGAAAGAAATCCTGGACATCCAGGCGGTCACCCTCGAATACTTGGATGAAGCTGGGAAGCCAATCCCTTATAAATCTGAAGAGAAAATTGTGAAGGTTTCGCCATTTTGGAAGGCTCTTCAGCCTGAAGGCATTACCGAAGGTTCTTTGGACGTCACGATCCCAATGAACGCTATTAAGGAAAAATCCCTTAGAAAGATAGAAGTCAACCTGGTCTACGTCCCCTCTCCTCTTAAGCGAGAGACTTTGACTTTGTCTGAAAAGGTTGAATAGTCCCTGATACTAATCCAAGGGGCTAAGCAGAAGGGTATTATTTCACCCATTACATCGGGGAATAGAAATCCTTTTGTTTCAAACTGTTACCGATCTACCCGTAGTAGACAGGCGGTTTGGGGTGGCAAGACCATTCTATTTGGTTTATAGTGAGAAGCCAAGGGGGTATGGGGTAACCGAGCAAATCAGTTGGAGGGAAAAGTTAAAATGGTAATTGCATTTCGAAAGAATGAAGTAGAGGGCATATTGTTCTGAAGAGAATCAAAGTTGAGGGCGGTGTCGATTAGGGACGGGAGGTAATCGTTCGCCGGGCCACTGTAAAGTGGGAAGGAATGAAATCTGTATAGTGCTCTGGAAAAAGGTTTACGAACAGATTTGACGGACGAGGTGAAAGAGGCATGAAGGTTTTGAATAGAAAGGCGAACAATTTAGAAAGAGTTGAATGGACTCATGATCTTTTCAAATTCTCTCCCCCAAGAATCCTCTGTGAAAGTAACTGCCCATACATGGTTGTCACAGACACTTTGAACTGCCGAAAAGAATTGGGAGGCTTAGTGGACATGGAAGAAGTACGGGGAGCAGGCAAATGCCCGTTTTGGCCCCACAAAGAATCGAGGACTAAGTGAAAGGGTAAGGAATACAGTTAGATCCTCTTGAGCAAACGCTTTAAGATGAATCCTGATACTGATAAAAGATTTGGAAAGGAAACAACCTTATGGCTGGGATCTCGCCAGCAGCA
>Ga0209610_1001142_pt1 | contig 13809 bp, 9 predicted proteins | sample LakKivw275mmetaG_FD_184137 | JGI IMG/M metagenome (GOLD analysis project Ga0209610, IMG submission 184137) | Anoxic lake water microbial communities from Lake Kivu, Rwanda to study Microbial Dark Matter (Phase II) - Lake Kivu water 275m metaG... | ecosystem: Environmental > Aquatic > Freshwater >...
CGTGGCCTGAAAAGATCAACTGCGATAAGATGTCATCATTAATCTGGCGTTTGCCTTCAGGCAGCTCAAACAGCACCAGATCAGCGTCCTTGCCCTCTTCCAGGGAACCCGTCTGCTCATCCAGATGCAGCGCTTTGGCAGCGCCTAAAGTGACTCTGTAAAAGGCGTCAGCCGGACTGACAGGCGTGCTGGCCTGACGGTAATTATACATTTTAGCATGATAAAGCATGTTCAAAGTGGTTCCTGCTCCCACGTCAGAGCCCAAGGCAAAGTGGATTGCCTGTTCCCTGACACGGTCCAGAGGAAACTCGCCGCTGCGCAGAAAGAAATTGGAATCAGGGCAATGAGCGATCCGGCAGCCATTGCTCTTGAGCAGTTTTAGCTCCTGCTCGGACAGGTGAATGCAGTGGGCAAGGATCGTTCTATCAGACAGAATTCCTGCTTTCTCATACACTTCGGTGTAACTGCCCAGACCGAACAATTCCTTTACCCAGGCGATCTCATCTTTATTCTCAGAAAGATGGGTCTGGATCCAGAGCTTGTTTTGACGGGCAAATTCACCGATCCACTGCATCAGTTCTATGGAGCAGGTGGGTGCAAAACGTGGTGTAAAAATGAACTCAAGACCCTCATCTGGTTTGTGGTATTCATTGATCAGGGCTCGGCAGTCATCCATTGCCTGTTTTGTGTTTTGCAGAAGGTCTTCAGGGCTGTTCTTATCCATCAGGGTCATGCCGATAAAAGCTCTGTAGTTCTGCAGCCTGGCAGCTTCAAATGCGGCTTCGCAAGCGGTCAGATAAGGTGCAGTATAGATCACAGCAGTTGTCGTTCCGGCTTTGTAAAGAGCATGGAAGAACTCCTCTGCCAGGAGATTGGCATACTCATGATCACGGGATTTGCCCTCTTCAGGAAAGACCACTTCCTTGAGCCAGGGCAGCAAAGATTCACGATACTGGCCTCTGATCCTATGTTGGGAAAGGTGAACGTGCATGTCGATCAGGCCGGGTATGGCAATAGTGTTTCGCAGGTCAAAATCGTAATCATTGCCCTTGGCGACGGGACTGATACTCTCTATCTTTCCATCGGCAATGGTGATCACGTGGTTGGGTCTGATTTCATAGTTTTGTTCTGAAATAGGTGAGAGCAGATTGGTTCGGACGGAAAATCTGTTAGGCATGCTTTACTCGCTTTCTGGTTGAGTTGATCCCGGTTGATAAAACAAGGTTTCAATAAGTTTGTTTTTGCCCAGTCCGAAGTGCAGGACCTGGTCGTTTTGGGAAGTTGTTCCTTTAGCTGAGCTAAGTTCGCGCATCAGTGTGATGGTCTTTCCCTGGGGAGTCTTTAGAACAAGTTTCACACGAGCTCCGTAAGCGGGGGAATTGGGAAATTGGTTGAACTCTTTAGGGTCAGAAATGAATTTTACATGGCTTTCTTTCTGCCAGACAGGTTTGAAAGTCATAGATTGATTCTGTGTTGAAGTGTTGTTTCTGAATACTTTTGTACCGTTTCCGCTGCCCACCACCAAGTCCAGTTTGCTGTCATGGTCAAAGTCAGCGCAGGCATTACCCCAGCCGTTATAGACACGGGTTCCGGACAGCCAGGTTATGTCTGTGAAGGTGCCGTTGCCGTTGTTGTGATATAGATAGCTGCGGTCGTTTTCATAGACAGAAGTGATGAAAAGATCGAGGTAACCGTCATTGTCAGCATCAAACCAGAGCGGGTCGGAATGCAGTTCGTCAAAGGTTATGCCGGCTTGCTTCGTGATGTCTGTGAATTGCCAATAGCGGATGGTATCACCTTCCACTACTCTTTCCTTCAAGCCATCATTTCTTAAGAGTTGGCTGATGTCTGAAATGTCTATATAACGGGGATGAGCCAGATTGGCAATGAAGAGGTCAAGGTCGCCGTCGTTGTCAAAATCGCCCCAGTCGGCGCCTATACTATGTCCATAGTAACCTTTTTTCAGTATTCCCTGCACTCCGTTTAGCGGCGCTACGTCAATAAACAGGCTGTCCTGCCTGTCCCAAAGGAAATTGCGGCACAAACGGTAATTGGTGACCAGAATTTCCTGCTCGCCATCATTGTCAAAATCGGCCGGAGCCACACCCCGTCCTGCCTGACCGGGATCGTGTGTGTAGTCAGGATCCAGAAATCCCCAGGTTTCAGTTTTACCTGTAAAATAACCTTTGTCATTGTTCCAAAAACGGTCTTCAAAACCGCTCTGTATCTGCCATTTCTCATAGTTGACACAATACAAATCAGGATAGGCATCGGCACTGCAATCGATCCAGGCAGCGCCTTCCGTGGGGAATTTGTCATCGATCTCACCGGCTCTGTCATTGACTGGAGCAAAGGCATATCCCATGTTCTTCATGAGGCGCTCGCCATTGCCTTCTTCACCGTGTGAAATGGTCATGAAATCAAGTCTGCCGTCCAGATTGAAGTCTGCAAACAGCCCTCCATTGGAGTTAAGGTGAGACAGACCCAAACTATCTGAGACATCTGTGAAAGTGATGTCGCCATTGTTTTTATATAAGCGTCTGCCATTGAGCAGAATGTCACAGAATCCGTCATTATCATAATCTCCCAAAGCGACCCTGGACTCTCTTCTACCCATAAGTCCTGCTTCCTCTGTGATATCTGCAAAGATGATGCCATTGTATTTCATTAACTCACGCTGCCAGGTCATAAGGTCAGAGTTGATCTTAAGTTTACTGCGAATCAGTTCCAGATATTGCAAAGCTTCCGTGTCATACTTCTTTCTGGGTGCGCCGTGAATAAGGCATTGGGTGAAATGGCGCGCCGCTGTCTCCAGGTTCTTTCTGTCTGAGAAAAGAGCATGGTATTTGCCCTTCCAGAAGGATAGTTCAGCCAATTCGCCGGCATCATTATTGGGGAAAGCGATGGAATCCAGCAGAGCTCTCATTTGCTTTGACTGAGCTTTCTGCATCGGTTTTTTGCTGATTGCGACGAGAGATTTTTCATCACCCAAGAGGCTGTTATTTTCCAGAATTCTGTAATACACAACTTTGGCTCTTTGCAACTGCAGTCTTGCCTGCCATTGCGCAGGAAGATAGTTGTCATAGAGGATCGTGATCGATTCACTTGTCTGAGGAAGAAGTTCCATCAGTTTGGAAGCTCTGTCAAGATAATCAGTCTTGATGCCTTTGTCAGCCTTTTCACGACGCAGGGTCGGACTGGTCAGAAACATAGATGCTATGTATCCATATGCAGAAAACTGCTTGCCTATATCTGAATTCTTGTGTTCATAGCCGTCAATCTTAGCGTCGATAAGGTTTTCGAACTCTGTGTAATCCTTATTCCTGACCGCTCTCGCCAGATCGAAGTAATAAATTGCCTGATCCCATTTGGAATGGGGAAAAGTGCTCTTGAACTTATCGGTCAGAACAACTGCCACAGAATCGTCACGCTCGATGGAGATCATGTCCAACAGCGCTTTGGCCAGATCTTCGATGTAGGAATTATAAGTAGTCAATCTGGAGATTGAGTTATACAGGGAATCCTCTTCCGCGCCATAGATGTAGTAAGACAAAACAAGACTATCCGGCTCAGACGGGAAGTGATTTTTCAACAGATAGGTCTTCTCAATGAGAGGAAATTCAGGATGTGCCAAACCATAATCGGCAGACAGAATGACCCAGTTAACAGCCTTATCAAGCTCCCTATGTTCCAGGGCCTGTTTTTCCAGGCAGGTCAGAACTGCCAGAGTGTCTGATTTCTGCTCAGCATATCCGGTGTACAGTTCCAGCCATTGTTTAGCAGAGGGTAGTGCAAAAGCGCTGTCTGCAATAGTTTCGGCATGCTTATCCAGCATGGGCCAGAGTTCTTTCTGCAGGCAGAATTCAGCATCATCATAAGAAATTGCTGATAAAAGCACCATACTGATCAAGAGCAATGATATCAAGATTATTTTACGCATGGTTAGAATCCTTGTTATCCAAAGAACTGATAATAGCTTGAATCTCCTCAGCTTTGAAGACATATTGCTTATTGCAGTAATGACAGACAGGCGCGATCCCTTCCGTCATGGACTGCAGTTCCTCTTTGCCCAGCAGTTTTAAAGCATTGGCAAAGCGTTCCCTGGAACAGGGGCAATGATAGCTGACGTGGATTTTAGTATTGACATTCCAGTCCATATCCTTGAAGATCAGCTTGTCCAGGATGCTCTCCCAATCCATGCCCATATCCAGCAGATCCGTTATGTAGGGCGTGTTTGCCAGATTGGACATTAGCTTTTCTACGTCGTCCGGATCGGCAGAGGGCATCTGTTGAATCAAATATCCTCCGGCAGAGCGTATCTTCCCTTCCGAATCAAATAAAACGCCCAGACTGACCGCAGTTGGAACCTGTTCCGAGTTAAGATAATACTGAGCAATGTCCTCAGCAATTTCACCGGTGGCGAGTTCGATGGTTCCTGTTACTGGAGCTTTCAGTTTGAAGTCCTTGATAACACTTAAAGTACCTGATCCCAAAAGCTTGCCAATTTGCCAGTTTGCTTTGACTTCTTCCGCAAAGAAATCGGGACGCTTGGCATAGCCGCGCACCTTGCCTTCCGGCTCATAGATAGCTATTGCGCCCTTGAGAGGTCCCTCGGCTTCGATATTCAGCGTCAGGCCATAAGCGCTGTCCTTAAGTTCCAGACCCATCAACAGAGCTCCAGTAAGTAGTCTTCCCAACAGCAGAGCTGGAGCAGGCGCCAGTTTATGCAGATCCAGTGCTGTCTGAACCACCTGCGTGGAAGCACAGGCAAAAAACCTGAATTGGTCTCTGCAAGCCGTTCCTCTTAAAATATAGTCGGTCTTATTCATATTGTATCTTCAATGTTTTTCATTTGCCGGATTGCTGATCAAGCCAATCACCTGATATGGAAATTCCGGGATAATAAGTGGTCAGGATATCCCGCCACTGCCATCCGGATCTGGCTTTGCGCAAGGCTCCGACCTGACATAATCCTACTCCGTGTCCGAAACCTTTTCCTTTGACTGTGATTTTTTCCGGCAGAGTATAAGTCGCCGTACTTGTCCTTCTTCCGTTCTTCACATAGAAGAATGAACTAGGCAGTCCGCCCAGGGCTTGTCTGATCTTGTATTCGCCTTCGATGGTCACTTCATTGGAGCCGATCAGTTTCAGTTTCAGGATGCGTCCGGAGTTGCCTCTGCTCAGGATTCTCATGGCATGCAGGTTTTTCACTTTGAGATCAGAGGCAAGGCTTTGCCGGGAAATGGTCCTCTCCCAGCTTGCAGCACGCTTTTCCCAGCTTGTCATACCGGTTGTATCTGTCTGTGTATCGAGTTGTTTGATAGCATTTGTTTCGATTGTCAGGTCAAGATCATCCAATTCAGAACAGCACGCAACTCCCTGTAAATAGGGAATCGGCTTGCCGTTCCAGGCAGCCTGATTGGTTTCGGTCTTGCCTCCGCAACAACTGTGATAGACGCCGTCGGCTATTCTATCCTCATAAATCATCACCAATCCTTCTGTATCTGTAACGGCTGATATAATGCGTTCGGGGACAGGCAGACCGGGTTTATAGACCTGACAATGCGTGCCCTGGCAAAGGTCATAGCCGTCGTCCAGATGACGGTTCATCAGGAGCAGGCTGACAGAATGGGTGCGTGCAGCGACAGCCTGAGCTTTCAGGGCTTCTGTGGGCGCTTCATGACCGATTTCATAAGGAACAACATCGCAAAGATAACTCTCGAGAGCAACCAGATTGGTAACCTGCAGTTTATCATTCGCTTGCTTCACCAAAAAGCGTGTGTTGTGATATTTGATTTCGTTTCCGTTAAAGCTGATGGAACCGGCGCAGCGAATTTCGACAGGTAACTGCAAATAGTGGATCTTCCCTTTATCGGCAACAGCTCTCATCCTTGCATTTTGCATGGGGATGGACTGCACCTGTTTAAGGGGATAACCGGTTTCCTGAGCGTATTTTTCAGCATCTGAACGGGTGCTGAAATACTTGTCTTCAAAGACAAGTTTTTCCCTGATAATGGTTAGTTTTCCGTTTTCCCAAGCGAACCTGTTTCTGAGATTGAGGTCCTCGCTTTTTTCCACAGAAGTTGAATCAAGGCGCTGAGTACTGTTGAGAATGCCCCAGACAATTTCCGACTTCTCAGAGACAAGTTCCAGTGCCAGTTTGTTACTATAAATTTCCGTGGAGAAGCCTTCCGCATCGATCAGGGTCAACTGGCCCTTGATCTCTTTACCCAATGAATCCATATGACTGATATTGATCTTGACTGCTTCCGTGACCAGCATTTCAAGCTGCAGCTGGCCATTGCTGATCTCGGCTCCACTCAGAGCAGAAAGAAAAACTGCAATTAGTATTATGAGTGCAAAACGCATCAGGAAATTGTGCTGCCCGGAGGCGTATCCCTTTCAGGAAGCAGGATGCTGAGCTTGTCATCATTGTGGGCGCAGAGGATCATGCCGTTGGAAACTATGCCACGGATCTTTCTGGGCTGCAGGTTGGCCAGGATGACAATGCTTTTGCCGATCAGCTCTTCCGGCTTGTAACTCTGTGCCACGCCTGCCACCAGTTCCCTTTGCGAATCTCCCAGATCGATCAGCAGTTTCAGAAGTTTATCCGTATTGGGAACAGCTTCCGCTGCCAGGACTTTGGCAATACGGATATCCAGTTTGGCAAAGTCGTCATAGCTGATCTCAGGTTTGACAGGGGGGATTTTACTTTCTTCCAAAGCAGGTTTGGCATTATCCTGACCGGCTTTGTAGAGTTTTTCCAACTGCCTGTCGATGACCTCATCCTCGATCTTGGTAAAGAGCGGTGCTGTTTCAGACAGAGTCAGCGTGTCCTGACAGCTTTCCCGGCACTCATTCCAATGCTCTATCTCTTTGAGTCCCAGCATGGCTCTGAGCTTCATCATGCTTTTGGGGATGATGGGGTAGAGCACCACAGAGATCATTCTGAGCAGACAGGTACAGAAATAGATGGTTTCCTCTGCAGCTGTCTGATTATCTTTAACGCTTTGCCAGGGTTTGCTTTCATCGAAGTATTTATTGCCCAGCCGCGCCAGGTCCATGATGAGCCTGGTATTGCGGCGCACCTGATATTCTCTGTAGCCCTGTTCGATCTGTGCGCAAAGCTCATCCGCTTCCTTCAGGACGGCTTGCCCGGCTTCTGATAATTCCACGGGTTTTACGATACCGCCGAACTGCTTTTTACTGAAGGCAAAAACTCTGTTTGCCAGATTTCCCAGTGTATTGTTGAGTTCGATGTTTATTTTATTCTGAAAGTCCTTCCAGCCGAAATCGCTGTCCTTGCTTTCGGGAGCGTTGTTGGCAAGGTAGTAGCGCAGATAGTCGCCGTCAAATTCCTTGACGAATTCATCCACCCAGATCGCCCAATTGCGGCTGGTGGAGATCTTCTGCCCTTCCAGGTTCATGAATTCATTGGCAGGGATGTCATGCGGCAGGGCGTATTTCTTGTCCTGTCCCATCAGCACGGCAGGCCAGATCAGCGCATGAAAGATGATATTATCTTTGCCGATGAAGTGGATCAACTGCGTCTCAGGGTCCAGCCAGTAATCCTTCCAGCGTTCCGGCTGACCGATTTTTTCCGCCCATTCGATTGTAGAAGAGATGTATCCGATCGGCGCCTCGAACCAGACGTAGAGGACTTTTCCCTTCGCTTCTTCAAGCGGGACCGGGATGCCCCATTTGATGTCACGCGTGATGGAGCGCTCCACCAGGCCCTGTTCCAGCAGATTAAGCATGAAGTTTCGGACGTTCTCTTTCCAATAGTCCTTTTGGGCGATCCAGTCCTTCATCATCTGAGTGAATCCGTCCAGATGCAAAAACCAGTGCCGGGTGTTTTTTATCACAGGCGTGTTGCCGCAGATCTTGCATTTCGGCTCTTTCAGGGTGGTCGTGTCATAGATCTGTCCGCAGGCGTCACATTGGTCACCCCGAGCGCCCGGCTTGCCGCAGTTGGGACAGGTCCCTTCCACGTAACGGTCTGCCAGAAAGCGTTTGTCATGTTCGCAATAGAACTGCAGAGTGTCTTTGGGATGAATATCTCCGCGCTTATACAGATTGGTAAAGAACTCCTGCGAGATCTTGAAATGAGGCGGGCGCGACGTTCCCGAGAAGTTGTCAAAATCAATGCCGATGCCGTCAAAGGCTTCCTTGATCAGTTTATGGTAGCGGTCCACGATGACCCTGGGCTCGACTCCTTCCGCGTCTGCCTGTATGGAGATGGGAGTGCCGTGTTCGTCGGTTCCGCAGATGTAGATCACGTCTTCTTTATGCAGCCGTAAAAACCTGACAAAGATGTCGGCCGGAAGATAGGCTCCGGCAACGTGCCCGATGTGCAGTTTGCCATTGGCATAGGGGAGGGCGCTGGTAACTAAGTATTTCATCCGATCCTCTTTATGTATTTGTCGTGCAGTGCCTTGACACAGGCCTCCACATTTATGGAAGGCAGCAGGATTTCGATCGTTCTTTCCGAGTGATTGATCTGCTGAATGCCCAGGTCCCCGACCAGGTCCTCGATTTCGTTCAGGAAGGGCAGATCCAGGTTGATGCCGATCCCGACCATTGTCACATAGCCCAGGTCAGGCGTTTTCTTGAGCGGCTTGATCTCATTAACTCTGAACATATTATCTATTTCACCCGCGTAGAATGACTCTATGAACAGGTCTATCTTGTGGTCAGTCACCTCATATTTGAAGATCTCGTTGGTCCAGTTCTTCATCAGAAAACGCATCCGGTCCGTTTGTTCCAGTCTGTAGCGGATGAGATTCGTCTTATGCGCAATGGCGGTGATAAGTCTTTCTTCCATTTTAATTTCCTTGATAACAAGCTGATAGCTTTCCTCGGTCAGCATGACCATGGTGCCCGGCTCGAAAGTGAAAGAGGACTTCACTTCCACCGGGATTTTGTATTTCATGGCAAATTCCACGGCGCGGGGATGCAGAACGCGTGAACCGTTGTAAGCCAGCGCCAGCATCTCGTCATAATCCACCACCGGCAAAAGGATCGGATCCGCCACCAGTCTGGGATCGGCCGTGAAAACGCCTGCCACATCAGTGTAGATCTCGCAGAAATCCGCTTTCAGATAACAGGCCAGAGCCACGGCAGAGGTATCGGAACCGCCCCTGCCCAGGGTGGTGACCTCTTTGGCCAGACTGACACCCTGAAAGCCTGCCACGATCACAATTTTATCCTTAGCCAGCTCTTCCTGAATGCGGAACGCGTTGACCCTCTGGATCTTAGCATTGCCATGGCTGCCGTCGGTGATGATACCGCTCTGGGAACCCGTGAATGAAATCGAGCTGAGGCCTTCTTTGTGCAGGGCTAAGGACAAGAGCGACATGGTGATGCGCTCGCCTGCCGTGAGCAGCATATCCAGCTCACGCCGGGACGGATGTTCCGAGATCTGGTATGCCAGTTGGAACAACTCATCCGTGGTCTTGCCCATGGCGGAAACGACGATCACGATCTGGTCGTCAGGCTGCTTGGCAAGAGCGATCTGATGCGCCACATGCCTGATCCTTTCAATCGAGCCGACTGAGGTTCCGCCGAATTTCTTCACAATTATAGCCATAACTTTTCCATATGCTGATAAAAAGCTTTGGCTGTCAAGAGAAAAGCTATTCCAAAAGTATGATCCTGTCTTTAATCCACGCAGGATCCACGCAGGCTCAGCCCGCGTGGACCCCAGGTGGACCCTGCGTGGATCAAAGGCAAAAGAACCGGCTGATTTCATAACCGATATTGAGACAATGAGATGGAAGAGATGAATAAGCAGAATTGGCAGGCTACTCTTTGCCGGAAACAGTCGAATAGAATAATAATTATACACATGCTGCGCAGTTGTTTCTGATTTACAGCAAATCCGTTTTTCTAAAGATCAGATACTTTTTACTCTTTTTTCCTCTGTGTCTCTGTGTCTTCAAGATCAATCCCCTATTTAGAAATCAAAGCTGTTGACTAAATTGGCAGAATGCAATATCTGGAAATAATGGAGATCAAAGTAATCAAGATAGAGCAGATTTCAGACAATATGGAAAGGTGGCGGATCTCATTGCCAAAAGCCAATTTCAGGGAGTTTGGGTTCCTGTTTGAGACCCTGGAGGGGCTCGGATTGCACAAACGAATATGGGAAGTGAAAGATCAGCTGGAACTGGATGTGGCGGTTGGGATGAAGGATGAACTGCTTGCCCTGCTGAAAGACCTCACAGCCTGGTAGTAGAGAGCAGTTCCTGATTGTGCTTGACAATAAAAGCCGGAATAAATTTATGAACCGAAGCTGCGGGGTGTAGCGCAGCCCGGTTAGCGCACTGGTTTTGGGAACCAGGTGTCGGAGGTTCGAATCCTCTCACCCCGACCAGTGTTTTGTGGGTGCTTAGCTCAGTTGGGAGAGCGCTTGCCTTACAAGCAAGTGGTCAGCGGTTCAAGTCCGTTAGTACCCACCAGACTTTTTCGGCTGTTGTAATGGCAGCCTTTTTTTATTTGTGGACAGGAACACTAAAGACACGAGATTGACCTAAGACACGAATGAGGTGATGAAATGAGTGGAGACGGTAATTGGATAATGGTTTGGATGAGCTTTGCCATCATTATTGCGGCAGCTTACCTGATCATCTGGATCGCCAGGATAATTGTGCATTTCCTGCTTTTGAAAAGACTTGGCGACAGCAAGCAAAAGCAGGTGTGGGCCGTGATAATAATCGCTGTGGTCTTATCGGTCATACTGGTGATCCTGACCCGCAGGCAGACTTGCTACATTTGGCAGATGTATAATTAAAGAGATATAGAAAATATGAAAGTTGCGATCACGGGAGCGAACGGATTTGTCGGCAGCAGCCTGACCAGATACCTCATGAAAAGGAATTATGAGGTTTCGTCCCTGGTGCGCAAAACCGCCAATGTTTCTTTGCTGCCGGTCAAAGCCAAAGTCGTCGAAATCGACTACTCGTCTGAAGAGTCCATTCAGTCCGGTCTGGCGGATCAGGAAATCGTCATCCACTGCGCTGCCTTGACGCGTGCGGACAATTGGGATGAGATGAAAGAGATCAATGTTACACTAACGGAAAAGGTGATTGAAGCAGTGAACAAGACTGGCAGCGTCAGGCAGTTGATCTTCTTAAGCAGCCAGGCGGCGGCGGGAATGGGCAGTTTCAATAAACCCAAAACGGAAGAAGAGATCGCTCAACCCGTGACTTGGTATGGTAAAAGCAAACTGATGGCGGAGGAGCTCATCCGCAGCAGAACTCAGAAGGATTGGACAATCGTGCGCCCCGTCTCGGTTTACGGCCCCGGAGACAAGGATTTCCTGCAGACCTTCAAGCTGATGAAAAACCATCTGTCCGTATCCTTGGGCATTAAGGACAAATACATAAGTCTAATCTATATTGACGAATTGTGCCAGATGATCACCAAATGCATCGATAACAAATCCGCATTGGGGCAGGTGTTCTTTGCTTCCGACGGAAATATCTACACGCACAAAATGTTTGCCGACGCCATGCAGAACGCTGTTCATACCTTCAGTCTGCATATAGCTGTGCCTGATGCGCTGGCTTTTACGGTGTCCGCCTTTGGCGAATTGCGCAATAAATTTCAGCCCAAATCATCTATTTTTTGTCTGCAGAAATTCAAGGAAATGCAGGGCAGGTTCTGGACCGTGAGCATTGACAAGGCCAGGCGCTTGCTGGGCTTCGAACCCAAACCTAATTTAACTCATCATTTGCATACGACGTGGATATGGTACAAAGAACAAGGCTGGCTGTAGTCATATTGATGGCATTGGTTGCCGTTTCTTTCCTGACTGCTCAGGAAACGGCTGAATTCACTCCTCCCAGGCTGCTATCTGAACCAGTTCTGGATCTGCCGGCAGACCTTGCTAATCCACCTGCCGATGTGCTAATCCTGGTGGAAGTCAAGGCCGACAGCACTGCCGCTCTGATCAGGATACTGGATGGTAAGGAAACGCTCAAATCTCACATTGAAGAGCTTTTGCCCTATTTGTTGTTTATGCCGTCCTATCAGAATGGTGTTCCTGTAAATTCGACCCTGACGATAAAACTTCAGGTCAGGCAGGAAAAGTCACTACAGAAGTTGAAGCAAGCTGAGTCCGACAGTCTAAAGATTGTAAACAAAGAACTGCTCTATCAAAGCATCAAAGAGCGGTTGATCAAAGAAAACCTGCAAAATATGTTCTCAGACAAGACTTTCTACAGAACAAATTACTATCTGGCGGGATTGAACTCAGATTCTGAGCTGATCATCAAGGATGGATTCATAGAACTGCCACGGGTGTATGGCAATGCTCTTCATTACCAGATATTATCTAATTTCAGAGAATTACATTACAGAAATTCAAATACAATTATTAAGGAGTATAACGAGTATATTCCACAATGGAAACTCGAAAGGCTTGAAATAAGAGGTCATGGCAAAGGTTTCACTCTATCACAAGCCAGTTATCCCTGGTCAGCTACCCTGACAGACGTGTATGCCGGATTGGGAGACTATGAGTATAACTTTGCGAAGGGACAGGTCTTGAAGAATCATCTGTTCGGGGTTAAGAATTTCTATACCGAGCTAGGGTTCCTGTTCCAGAACGGCTGGTGGCAGGAAACCATTTCCGGTCAGACTTCCGGGAGGTTGTATCTTTCCATTCCGATCAAAGACACCAAGCTGGATTTCAACTATGAAAGCTATGACCAGGATATCCCTTCGACGTCATTACTGCCGGGATTGCAGAATGGCAATTTATACACCATTGCCCAAAGGCGCAATGAGCTCTACCTGAAGTGGGCTCTGCCCTGGTTCACGACAGGCTGGCAGACCGGCAGGGAAAAGCTGCGCGCTCCCGGAATCCTGATTCCGCAGGATTACGAAACAGGCCAGTTCCTTTTACGTAGAGACTTTCATTTGTTGGCGACAGACTTTGATTTAACTTATCAATATAACTATAAGAACACAATTCCGGAAGTGCAAACGCTGTATCAGTTCAATAAAAGGACCCGGCATCAGGGTTTGATCAGAACTGAGCATTATCATTCCCGCTTTTCTAACAAAAATCTGGTGCTGGTCAGTGAAGACGGGCTGGAAATGGTTAACGTGCTGATGGATTATGAACTGGGTTCGACCATTTCAAGCGGTGTAAATTACAAATTCCATAATGGGCAGGATGGATCCTTTACTGAGGATAGTTTATACATTGACAGCAATTTTATTCACAGTCCGTCAGCATTTTCTATGCGCACTTTTTCAGCCAACCTGAAATGGCTGCTTTCAAATTCATTTTATGTAAAGCTGGAAGGCGGTTCCCGGATTTATGTGACTGACACATACAGCCCGACTCTGAGCAGCGATATTCACAAGGAAGTGGATAGACCTTTTGTTGAATTGAAGTTGTCAGCGGAAAAAGACATCTTCGATCTTGTTGCAAGCTGGGAGCAAACTTTGCAGTGGACTCAGTACCGGAAAGGGCTCTACGAGCTTCCTGAAATGCAAGGCCAGACGCGTTTGAAGTTAACTCGTGACATGGGACACAACAATGCTCTTTCCGCAGGACTTAATTTGACCGGTCATACAGATTACATCCAGGCCAACAGCACCCAGACTCCAGTTTCCGGCTCTCTGATTGCCGATGCCTGGCTGGGGGTCAAAATCACCGACCTGTTTGAATTTCAACTAATGCTGAAGAACATCGGCGACAACAACGTTTTCGGTATTTATCCCATCCCCCGGGCCATCATGGGCACTATTCACTGGTTTTTCCTTAATTAATGTAACCCTCAAATGATCTACGCA
>Ga0209610_1001144_pt1 | contig 13794 bp, 10 predicted proteins | sample LakKivw275mmetaG_FD_184137 | JGI IMG/M metagenome (GOLD analysis project Ga0209610, IMG submission 184137) | Anoxic lake water microbial communities from Lake Kivu, Rwanda to study Microbial Dark Matter (Phase II) - Lake Kivu water 275m metaG... | ecosystem: Environmental > Aquatic > Freshwater...
GTTGGCAGTGATTTCGGATTTAAGTAAAAGCGATGTTTATGCTTTGGGACACTTAATTAATTCGAAACAAAGTCAACCAATTATTCCGGAGCGGATTTTTAATCGTTTGCCGAGTGCCGAACTGGCTGAAGGGCAGGTAGATCCCTTCGATTATCAGATTGTCAGTCCGCTGGTAGATTTGATTATCAATGAGCACAAAACCTCAACCGAGCTGGTTGCAATGGGATTTGATCCGGCACTGGTTAAAGAGATTATGAAAAAAATCCGACTGGCTGAATTCAAACGCCGCCAGGCTGCTCCCGGATTGAAAGTAACCAGCAAAGCCTTTGGCTTAGGACGACGTTTTCCGATTATTAATCACTACAAGGAGTAAAACAGTTGAAACTGGCACGAAATTTTTACTCGATCATAGCAATTCTGATAATTTCGATGATGAATGTTTTCGCAGCTGATTGGGCAAGCACCATCAATGGTGAGATCTGGAATCGGATCAAGAAAGAAAACCAGCGCTACTTTATCACCGGTTTTTTACAGGGACTTGATAAAGCGGAAAATATTATTGATATTACGGTCAGAAACCAGAAGCAAAAGGAATTTGCATTTACCGAACCTTTTTATGTTCATCAGATGCGCATTAAGATTAGTGAGTATCTGCCATCCAGTGATCAATCGGTGGACTTTCTGGTTGACCTGCTTAACGCTTTTTATGCCGATCCTTATAATGTAAAAATCCCGTTTGAGGCGGCTCTCAGGATTACTTTAGTCCGCCAAAAGGGTGAGATTGAAAAAAGTGATTTTTGGTTAAAGGAAGCCCGCAGAAATGTCGGGATTAAATAGAGCTGATTTAAAATAGGATGGTTTAAAAATGGATGAATATTCGCCAGCTGAAGAACTTCATCTTGCTTCTCATTTTTATGGTTATTTAATAACGATCGCGATTGCCGGATTTGCGCTTTTGCTGGTGTCGGTTGAACCAAATATTTTAAGACAATTTCGATCCTGGATATCGGTTGAGACTTTCAATAATTATGTACTGACCTGGTTTACCATCAGTGGTCTGACTGCCTTACTGGTCTTTTTTAGCGGAATTCTGATGCAGTTAATCCGTAAATCAGACCGACTCATTAATTATATCTGGTATTTTGTGATTTTATCATTCAGTCTCTTTTGCTCGACATTCTTTTTAATCGTATTTAGCGGTCGCAGTGAATCCGTCCTGATCACCCGGGTCGGAATTTTAATTATTACGAATATTGCAACATTTCTATCTGCCGGGCTATTCTATGTCATTCATTTTACCCGACGTCATAATTTTTTCCCGTTAGTGTTAGGAATTCTGGCTGCCACCACAGCCTTTAACTGGTTCTACCTGAGCCTGATCGTAAAAATATCAGTATTCTGAGATAGACTGAAAATAAATTTAGAATTAATCTGTATGATAAAGCAGGTCATACAACGATCTCCATTGGTAATAATTACCGGTTTGTACCTTTCCGGAGTTCTGGTTAATAATTGGCTTCAGGTTAATTGTTATTTCTGGTTTAGTTCGGGTATTTGCCTGTTACTAGTGAATTGGTTATTTTTCAGGCGAAAAATATCACTATGGCTGACGGCTCTATTGATACTTACGCTGGGTGGATTGAATCACTCACGAAGTGTCTATTTTGGGCCAAATCATCTCATCAGGTATATTCGTGAAGAAGCTGATAGTCTGCGGTCGCTGGTCGAGTCGGTAGAAACAAATCCGGACGGACGTCAGCGCATTGTATTGAATCGAGTTCAGGTCAAACAGGGTTTTTGGCAATCATGTCAGGGAAAATTATTACTAACGGTCAAAAACAGTGAACGAGGGTATTTCTACGGTGATACACTTTATTTTAATACCCGTTTGCTGCTCCCTTCGGGAAGGCGCAATCCTGGCGAATTCGATTACCGTAGATATCTCAACAATCATCACATTTTCGCCCTGGCTTACGTGGATGAAAACGAGGTGCAAATTAGTTCGTCTGCTTCTTGGTCCTTACGGCGTTTCGCTAATTTAGTAAAATATCGAATCCAAGATTTGATTGATGAATCAGTCGCGGGTGAACCCGGTGCGATTTTGAAGGCGCTCTTGATCGGAGTTCGCAGCGAAATTAGTGAACAGACGGAGCAGACATTTATTGACAGTGGAGTGATTCACGTCCTGGCTGTCTCGGGATTGCATGTCGCTTACGTGACCCTGGTCTTCTGGGTGATTTTCGGTTTTATGCGATTGCCCCTTAAACCGAAAGTGATCATGACAGTCCTGGCTTTGGGTTTTTATGTCTTGATTGTGGACGTTAGACCTTCGGTTTTTCGGGCGGTAATCATGGCGTCCATGGTGCTGATTGCCAAAGGCTGGGAGCGAAAGGTTAATATCTACAATTCTATTGCCGCGGCAGCCTTGATTCAGACTCTGATTGATCCATTGCAGTTCTATGATATGGGTTTTCAATTATCATTCCTTGCGGTTCTATCGATTGTCTATATTTATCGCCGACTCGAAGTGCTGCTGCCGGAAAAATTGCATTCCGGGGCAATTTCCCAACCGACTCTGCGAAAAGTATGGCAATTGTTCTTAGTGTCAGTGGCGGCCTTAACGGGAACATTGCCGGTCACAATCTATTATTTTCATCGGGTTCCGATAATCTCGCTGCTGTCCAATTTAATCGTTATTCCGCTGGTGGGAGTGATTGGTGCTCTGGGTTTTGCCCAGATTATTTTAGGATTTATCTGGAAGGGTTTCAACCTTGTTTATGGAGCAGCCGAATCCTTATTAATCGAGATCCTTCGTTTGATAATCCGGAATATTGCCAGTCTGCCGGGTGCTTATTTTCAGGTGCCCCAAACCAGTCTATTCATTGTACTTTTATTGTATTTGCTTTTACTGGGAATTTTGCATTCTGATCGGCAGCGAATCCGCAAGTTGACTCTAATTGGGGCATTGATTTTTAGTAATATTTTCGTCTGGAAGGAAATCATTGTCACTCCGGCATTAACGGCTACCTTACTTGATATCGGGCAGGGTGATGCCATTCTCTTGCAGTTACCTTCGAAAAAAGTGGTGCTGATTGATACTGCCGATCGGACTTACCGACGTAATTATGCCGAGTTGGTGATTTATCCCTATCTGGTTCGGAATGGAATTCGGAAGATTGACGTCATGATTCTTACCCATCCCCATAACGATCATATTGGTGGTGCGCCGTATTTGTTACGCCAGGTGAAGGTTGGACAAATATGGGAAACCGGGATTAAAGCCCACTCGGGGATTTTTCGCGAAATTCACTGGTTAGCCGACTCGCTCCAAGTCCCGATTAAATCGCCGGTTGCGGGGGATATTGCACTAATCTCGAAAAATTGTCGGCTCTATTTTTTACACCCTTCAGAGCGCTTTTTAGCCGAAGAAGCCAGAAATTACAACAATGGTTCGCTGGTATTTCAATTGAAATTCGGAGAAAATAGGTTGCTTTTTACCGGAGACGCCGAGGTCAAGGCTGAAAATTACCTGATCCTCTGGGGTGAAAAGTTAAAGGCGGATCTACTAAAAGTAGGTCATCATGGCAGTAATACCTCATCCAGTCAACCGTTTCTCGATTTGGTCCAGCCTAAGGTTGGGATAATTTCAGTTGGGTCAGGTAATAAATTCGGACATCCCTCTGATGCAACGATTGAGCATTTGATTCGTTTGGGAGTGATGGTTTATCGAACTGACCAAGATCGTGCCATTAAGGTTAGAGCTGATGGGAAGCGGTTGGCAGTCATTAACTGGAATTAGTTGTATTTTCTTTTTCCACACCAGGATATTCACCATTTGGTAAAATCGTTTGTTTGTTTAAGTTATCCAGGCAAAAATAGAAGTATTGAACTTTTACAAAACTGAGGTTTTAAATTGAGGGAATTTCGATGCAAAGGGTGGCAATTAGGGCAGCTGATTTAAGCATCAGACCACATTGGCTCTGGCATTACCAGAGTCTCCTGCTAACCGCCGGAGATTTTAGTACCGGTGATTATAACTGCATGGCGATTGGCTGGGGGAGTATGGGAACAATGTGGTCGAAGCCCTTTATTCAGGTTGTTGTTCGCCCGACCCGCTATACCCACCAGTTTATCGAGAAATACCCAACGTTTACGGTTTGCGCCTTTGGCAAGGAGTATAACCATGACCTGCAGCTACTCGGCTCACGCTCTGGTCGTGATGGGAATAAACTACAGCTAACTTCATTGACGCCAATTGCTTCAACGGTGGTTTCGGCTCCTGGTTACCAGGAAGCCGAGCTGATTATTGAGTGCCGGAAAGTTTACTCGGATGCTATACGACCAGAAAGATTTTTAGATAAATCTATTGGCAAAAATTACCCCGCAAAGGATTATCATACTTTTTATTTTGGCTGGATCGAAGCTATCTTCGGATTGGAATTTTATCGGAGAAGCACTTGAAAGAGATCGATGTTTCCCGGATTGTGCCTGAGGTAAAACGGCTGTGTCTGGAGATTAACTATTATGCCAGTTCGGATTTGGTAGCTAAGATCCAAGAATGCATACCGAAGGAAGAATCACCACTTGCCCGGGAAATTCTTGAACTTATTATAAAAAATATTGAGTTAGCCGCTCACGAGCAGCTGCCGATGTGTCAGGATACCGGAGCGGCGATCGTGTTTGTGGAACTTGGTCAGGATGTCCATTTAACCGGAGGTGATCTATCTGCGGCAATTAATGAGGGAGTTCGGAAGGGATACGCAGCTGGATATTTACGTAAGTCGATGGTCGCCGAGCCACTTTTTGAGCGAGTCAATACCGGAGATAATACACCGGCGATTATTCATATTGAAATTGTCACTGGCGAAAAAGTTAAAATTACTTTGACCGCCAAAGGTGCCGGTGCCGAAAATATGAGTGAATTGCGGATGTTGAAGACTGCGGATGGAATTACCGGAGTTAAGGATTTTATCGTGGACGTAGTTCGCCGGGCGGGAGGTAATCCCTGTCCGCCGGTTATCGTTGGTGTCGGAATTGGCGGCAATTTCGAGCAGTGTGCCTTGTTGGCGAAGAAGGCTTTATTACGTCCGCTGAATGAAAAAAATCCCGATTCCCGACTGGCAACAATTGAAGCCGAGGTTTTGAATCGAATTAATCAATTAGGCATTGGTCCGCAGGGCTTGGGCGGCAGGACAACTGCGCTGGCGGTGCAGATCCTGAGCCGACCGTGTCATATCGCCATGCTGCCGGTGGCGGTAAATTTGGACTGTCATGTTCACCGCCATGCCACAGTCCTGATTGAATAGACAAAAGGTGAATTTAATTATGGCAAAGGAGATTGGATTACATCCGCCCTTACAAATAGCCGAAATTGAAGGACTGCAGGCTGGCGATCGGGTTCTTATCAGTGGGGTAATTTATACCGCGCGCGATGCTGCTCACCGGCGATTGGTCAGTCTGATTGAGGCAGGAGAAGACTTGCCATTCGATATTCGGGGGCAGGTTTTGTATTATACTGGTCCGTCTCCGACACCCCCTGGCAAAGTCATTGGCTCAGCCGGACCAACGACCAGCTGCCGAATGGATCCGTATACACCGAGATTGCTTGATGCGGGATTGAAAGGAATGATTGGCAAGGGTCCGCGCAGCCAGCGCGTGATTGATTCGATGATCAAGAATCGGGCAGTCTATTTTGCTGCCATTGGTGGTGCCGCAGTAGTGATTGCTCGGACTATCCGGGAGGTAAAAATCATTGCCTATCCGGAGCTGGGACCAGAGGCGATCTGCGAATTAAAGGTCGAGAATTTTCCGGCAATTGTGGCGATTGATACAAATGGTAATGATCTGTTCAAAATCGAGCCGCAAAAGTATCGGATAGTTTAAAAGCAAAAAGCATTTTGATTCATTATATCAGAGGAGACAAAATAAAAAAATGAGTGAGATGGAGAAACTGCGGAAAAATATCCTGGATGATGAAATGCAAGGTAAAATCGGTAAGGCGATTAAGAAAATACAGGAGTTTTTGAAAGGTAATGCCGCTGCTTATGATTTACAGGTAACTTTGGGAGAGTTGTATTATCTGCAGGGAAATATTAAAAAATCAATCCAGGTCCTGGAGAAGGTAATTGCGAATAAGCCGGATTATATTTTTGCCTTGTATCGCCTGGGCATTTCCTATTTCCGGGCAACCCGCTTCGACGACGCAATCCGGATTTTTCAGCATATCAATAAAGTCGAGCCAGATCTCCTGATGGCTTCGTACTGGGAAGGATTATGCCATTATCATAAGGGGCATTTCAAACAGAGTATCGCTGCCTATCAGCGACTTACTGACAATAGTCCAGAGGGAACCCCGGGTTATTATCAGCTGGCAGTCGTTTATCAAGCTTCCGGTCAGTATCAAAAAGCCATCAATTGTTTAGAGCAAATTTTAAAAGAGGATCCCAATATCGTTTCGGTCCATTATCATCTGGCACTATCGCATTTAGGGCTCAACAACCGCGATTTAGCTATTCAGCATTTACAGAAGGTCATCGAGCTCGATCCGGAACACTGTGATGCGCAGCAACGTTTGCTGGAGCTGACGGAATCGGAGGATTTATATACTTTTGAAGTTCCGCCTCTGTGAAAATAATCATACAGATGATGTTCTTACTTTAACTGAATTGTTGAACGAATAAATTGAATATTGGAGTATTTGAGATAATGAAAAAAATCCTGCTGAATCTGAGTAATCTTGATGAAGTCTTTCCTGATCATTTCACCCCGGAGCAAATTGCTAAGGGTAAAACTCTATTTTATCAGAAACTGGCAGAAATGTCACACCGATTTTACGGCGGGAAAATCCAGACCGCACCTAAGGTCGGCGTTTTTGGATTTAATTGGTTTAATGTCTGGTACACGCCGGGAGTTTCTCGAGTTTCCACGATGATCCGGGATGATAATGGGATGTCTTTCGAATTGGCGAACCGTGGTAATTTAGTTGGAATTGTATCCGATTCAACCCGTGTTCTTGGTGATGGTAATGTGACTCCTCCAGGTGGTTTAGGCGTAATGGAGGGCAAAGCCTTATTGATGAAATATCTTGGTGGAATAGATGCCGTAGCATTATGTGTTGACAGTCGCGATGAAAAGGGGCTTAACAGCGCCGCTAAGTTGATTGATTTTGTCAAGATGTGCCAGCCCAGTTTTGGCGCGATTAATTTAGAAGACATCTCCCAGCCAAATTGTTATCGGGTGCTGGATGTGTTAAGGGAAGAGTGTGAAATTCCGGTCTGGCACGATGATGCTCAGGGAACGGCTTGTGTGACTTTAGCTGGTCTGATTAATGCCTTGAAACTGGCAGAGAAAGAGATCGGCGAAGTAAAAATCACGATGTTGGGAGCCGGGGCTTCGAATACAACGATTGCCCGAATCATCATTGCGGCTGGTGGTGACCCGCAGAAGATGACGCTTTTTGATTCCAAGGGAGGACTCCACCGCAATCGTAAGGATATCAAAGCCGATCCACGGTTTTATCGCAAATGGGAATTGTGCCAATCAACCAATCCAAAATGTATCAGCGATTTTGCCGCATCGTGCAAAGGTGCTGATGTGTTGATTTCGCTTTCGACCCCAGGTCCAAATATTGTTAAGCCGGAATGGATCAAATCCATGGCTGACAAAGCGATTGTATTCGCCTGTGCCAATCCGGTGCCCGAAATCTATCCTTACGCTGCCAAACAGGCAGGAGCTTTTATCGTTGCGACCGGTCGTGGTGATTTCCCGAATCAGGTGAATAATTCGCTTGGTTTTCCGGGAATTTTAAAGGCGGCACTAATGGTCAGAGCCCGCAAAATTACCGATGAAATGACAATCGCAGCGGCTAATTCATTAGCCGATTTTGCTGCGAATCGGGGCATCAGTCCGGACGACATAATTCCCAAAATGGATGAGGTTGATATCTTCCCCCACGAGGCAGCTAACGTTGCGGTTGAAGCTGTCAAAAGTGGGGTTAGTCGTAAGACTCTGACTTATCCAGAAGCATATCAATCGGCTCAGCGCGATATTGAGTACTCCCGCTCGCTATTGCACTCGATGATTGACGATGGATTTATTCAGACGCCCTCGCCCGAAATACTGCAAGAGACTCTAAATTGGGCAATCAGACAGATTTAAATCCAGCATTCTGTACCATCAAAGCGGTATTCCAAAGGTAATCTGGAATTCCGATAGAAAATTCCATAGCAGCATTTAATAACTGGTAAATTTATTTTCCGGTGATCACTTTCTTTAAGACTTTTCCCAGTTCGTACAAATCGTAAGGTTTAGCGACAACCCCCTTAAAACCATATTGACTGAAATTTGACATTATCGGATCGGTAGAATATCCGCTCGAAACGATTACGTTTGCATCAGGATCAATTGTTAGCAGCTGACTAATGGCTTCTTTGCCGCCCATTCCTCCCGGGATTATCAAATCCATAATAATGGCAGCATAGGGTTGGTTTGCAGCGAGACTTTTCCGGTATTGAGCAATCGCCTCGCGACCATCTTTGACCGCATTAACCTCATATCCCAGGCGGCGGATCATTTCGACAACAACTTCACGGACGATTTTCTCATCGTCTACCACCAGTACGCGACCCTCTCCGAGCGGTTGCTCCTCGCTCACATGTTCAGGCACTTCGGCAGCCGCTTCGGTAGCTGGGAGATAGACGGTAAAAGTTGAACCTTTTCCCAGTTCGGAAACTACCTCAATTTTACCATTATGGTTCTTGACAATTGAAAAAGCTGTTGCCAGTCCCAGACCGCTACCGCGTTTCTTGGTTGTAAAATAGGGATCAAAAATTTTTAACAGATGTTCGCTGGGAATCCCGATACCTTGATCTGTAATGCTGACTTTAACATATTTACCAGGATTCAAAGATTGCAGATTATCAATATCAGCCAGATAATTTTCAACCTGGATATTGATAATCCCGCCCTCGGGCATGGCTTGGTCGGCGTTGAAAATGATATTATTCAGCACCTGATTGATCTGACCTTCATCCGCTTCTATAGCCCAAAGACCGGCAGCTCTTTGAATGATACTTTTTGCTTTTGAACCGGCGAGAACGAATTTAGTGGATTCCTCGATTAAGTTAGCAATGTCAAGAATCTTTTTAATTGGCAAGCCACCCTTTGAAAAAGTCAGCAGTCGCTGAGTCAGGTCACGCGCGCGCATGACTGCTTTTTCGGCTTCGTTCAAACGCTCTTTGATTATTTCATCATCTTTGGCATAGATGCGTGCCAGGGATACATTGCCTAAAATGCCGGTGAGAATATTGTTAAAGTCGTGGGCAATACCACCCGCCAACATGCCAATTGATTCCAATTTTTCACTGCGGAGTGACTCCTGTTCGATCTTTTTATGATCGGTGATATCTTGGATTTGAACTAAATAATTGAAAACTGATCTCTCGGTGTGGAATGGAGCAATCAGCACATTTAGATAAATAATCCCATGATGCATATGCGGCGATTGCCAATTATCGAAATTGATTTCCTGTTCAAATTTTACCGATTTACGCTGAAACAGGTCTTTTTTGGTACTATTTTTCAAGATTCCAATTTCGAACAAATTAAGTTGTCGAATAAGTTGCCTATCGGTAATTCCCAGAATATTGAAGAATTCGGAATTAGACTCAATAAAATTTCCATTAGTATTAAAGAGAGCTATGCCGACCGGGGAATCTTCAAAGATCGAGCGGAAGCGCTCCTCGCTCGCCCGCAGAGCCACATCGGTCTGTTTCCGGTCAATTAATACTCCGATTTGATTGGAAATGAATTTCAGTACTTCTAAGTCGTTTTGATGATAGGCGTTTTGATTGGTATAACTCTGGACGACGACTGCGCCAAGCACTTCATTCCCGAATATAATTGGTACTCCCAACCAGACTTTCGAAGGAGTTCCAATTAGGTCTATAGTACCCTTAGCAACCATTTTTTTGATATCCTGTTCGTAGACCAGAAGCGGCTGATTCTTTTTAATTATATAACCAGTTAATGAACGACCGGCGGGAAAGGAGGTGAAATGATCTTTTTGATCAACGAAATAGGGCAGAGTAAGAGTATCATTTTGTTTGTCATAGAGGGTAACAAAGAAATTTGTAGTGTCAATAATTTCACCAAGTGCCTGACGGACAAAATCGAGAAATTGAGACAGGTCGGTTGTCTCAATGACGGCATTGGTAATCTGATAAAGTACATGCTGGACCGCTTCACTCCTTTTCCGATCGGTTATTTCCTGTAAAATTCCGAGGGAACCGATGACCTTTCCACTGCTCTCATCGATGAAAGGAACAGCACTGTCACTTAACCATTTTACCTGACCTTCCGGGGTAATGATTTTAAAATCAGATTGATAGTAGTCAACTTTGCCGCTCTTAAAGAGTTCGGCGGCAGTAGTCTCATCGTTGGGTATACCCGATATATTTACATGAGATTCTCGGATCAAAGATCTGAGTTTGGCGAGACTCATTTGATTCGGGGAAATTCCGAGTACTTTTTTGCATTCCTCCCCGATAAAATCATAGTGATTGGTGGTATAGTTCAACAAATAAGGAATACCCTGGGCATTCTGAATTGCCTGCTGATAGATTTTCTGAGTTGCTTTTATTTTTTCCTCGGTTTTCTTAAGCATGTAGAGGTTTGCTAGGGCAGTCGCATAAAGCCCCAGAATTTCCTGATCCTGTTCGGTAATTGGTTTTTTATCAATTAGATTATCCGCACCCAGGATCCCAATAATTTTGTCTCCGATAGTAAGTTTGGCAATTGCATGATTACCTTTTCCAACTGCTTTGGTATCCTTACCGATGAGTAATTCGTTTTCAAAGAAGACTACTTGTTGTTTATTTTTTAATACTTTTTGGACCGCAAAGTCGGTTACAGGTGATTGAATATGCCTTTCGTCACAAATGTTACCGGTTTCGTCCGTGCCATATGAGCCATGCATGGTTTTAAGGTCTTCCGCAAGGAACCACAATCCGATGCGGTTGAATCCTAACTCTTGAATGCCCAGTTCAACTGCTTGCCGACAGAGTTCATCGAGTAATTGAATTGAAGAAAGTTGGTTGACAACATTCAAAATGCGGGTTAGCCGAAAAGAGAAAGTGCGCTGTTTTTTTTCGCTTTCTTGCAAGGCTTCTTCTATCTCTTTCCATTCGGTGATGTCTTTAGAGATCACCGTGACTGCAATCGTTTGATCTTCGACTGGGCTATTGACTGGACTTAAGGTTCGGATAAAGTAGCGTTTATCCCGGTGGCTTTGGTGTTCATAAGAGAGCCATTTGCGCTCATGATAAACCTGCCCGAGTTTGGATAGAAATTTCTGGGTATCCGCAAACGAGTGAAATTCACCGTAGGATTTACCAATGACGTTTTCGAGCGGTTGACCGAGCCGCGCAAGGTAAGTTTGGTTAGCAAAGAGGAAATAACCATTTTCGTTAACCAGATAGATCGAATCCTTGCTCGATTCAGTCAGTGAGCGATATTTTTCCTCACTGGCGCGCAAGGCTTCTTCAGCTTGTTTGCTGGTCGTAATATCATTACTAATTCCTACCATACCAATTATCGCACCATCCTTATTCCGTAAAGGAATTTTTGAGATGAGTTCCCAACAAGGCTGTCCCTTCTGATCAAACGAAAATTGTTCCTTATTCAAAATTGTCTCGCCATTTTTGATTACTCTTTGGTCTTCGGCATAATACTCTTCGGCTAAATTTTTAGGGTAAACCTCAAAATCGGTTTTACCAAGAAGATCGCCTTCGGTTAATTGATTCGTATGACCGAGAGTAGTGGCAACCCGAGCAAGATGGGCGGAATTGACTAATATTTTCTGGAAATTTTGGTCTTTGATAAAAATTGAGCTGGGAAGGTGGTCAACCAGGGTTTTAAGTAATACCCGTTCCTGCTCACCCGTTTGCTCGGCTTCTTTATATTCAGTAAGGTCGGTCGTAATGATATAGCGGGTGGCAATTTTTCCAGCTTCCCGAGAATAGGAATAGCGATTGTGCAAATAGCGTCGGGTTCCGTCCGGACGAACGATCCAGAATTTGAGCTCTCTGGGTCCATAGCCGGTTTTTTGCTCTTCTTTGATTACTTTCGCGAGGTGCTCTTTTTCCTCTGGAACTGCCAGATCAATTAAATTTAAATTCACTATTTCAGCAGGGGTGCAGCCGGTTATCTGACCGATGCACTCATTAAAAAATTTTACCTTACCATGCTCGATGATCATCAATCCATCGGGAATATTGTCAGCCATTTTATGAAACATTTTTTCGCTGGTTTGGAGTGCTGCTAAGACATCTTGCTGTTTGGGAATGTTGGTGAGGTTAATCGCAGCTGATGGCTCTTTGGTCTGTTTCGAGAATGACTTTAGTACATTTTTAATAGCCGGAACTAAATGCTTTAAGTCAGTTTTGAGAATGTAGTCTGAGGCACCCCTTTTGATGCATTCGGCAGCGGTTTCCTCATTCTGAGCATCGGTAACGAAAATAAAGAGTGTGTCGGGAGCATGAGTTTGGGCTATTTCAAGTGCTTTAATTCCCGATAATGCCGGTAATTTGTAATTTGCCAGAATTAAATCCGGTTTGAAACTTTTAAGTTTTTGCTCAAAGTTAGATTTACTAATGGCTGACTGGAATTCCGATTTAGAATTTATTCGTTTGACTTGCTGAATGATTGCATTAATATCGGCTTGATTCTTCTCGAGTAAAAGGACACGTTGGAGTTTATTCATCAAGTCCTCCTTAGCCTTCATATTTTAATGTAACTATTATATAGTCGTGTAATTTGATTGGGTTCAGGATTACTGAAATTATCCAGCGGATTGGCTTTTCTATGCTGGGTATCCACTCTGCTGCCTATCACAATTAACATAGAGGAAATTTAACATTTGGTAATTCAGAACCAAAGGCTAAGATAAAAATAATCCATGAGATCCATTAGTGGTGTGATTGAGCTAATTTTCTTGAACGTTTAGGTACGTTATTAGGTTAGGTTTTAATATATTTATCAATGATTTTTCAAAGAGTGTTATAGGTAGTTTAAGTAGTGTATAATCAGGAGCAAATTACATGAAATCACTTACCCGCTATATCACGGTCAATTATCCTCGTCGGCGCGGATTTATTAATATTACTCCTGAAGTAGTACAATGCGTTACTGAAAGTGGAATCCAGGAAGGTCTGTGTTTGGTCAACGCGATGCACATTACCGCGAGTGTCTTCATTAATGATGATGAGTCCGGATTGCATCAGGATTTTGAGCACTGGCTTGAGAAACTGGCTCCGGAAAAACCATATTCCCAATATCACCATAATGGTTATGAAGATAATGCCGACGCTCATTTAAAACGTACGGTTATGGGGCGAGAGGTGGTCGTAGCCATTACCGGCGGTCGGTTGGATTTTGGTCCCTGGGAGCAGATTTTCTATGGCGAATTTGATGGCAAACGTCCGAAGCGCTATTTAATTAAGGTGATCGGTGATTAATTACTTTGCTTTTAATCCTTACTATACCTGTAAATCTGCTAATTTTTCAAAAGTCTTTGGACTAAGTCGGGCAAGATTTTACTGGATAGACATTTGGAGTTTTATTAAAATATTTCGCAGAATTTTTCGTTATTTTTGGTTATGCTTGGTTCAGTCTCGATTATCAATAACATATTGAACATTTTTAATAAGGTAATGGCGAGGAATTAAATATGGCGATGGAAAATATTTTTCCGAAAGTCGGTATTCGTCCGACTATTGATGGGCGCTTGGGGGGAGT
>Ga0209610_1001147_pt1 | contig 13787 bp, 13 predicted proteins | sample LakKivw275mmetaG_FD_184137 | JGI IMG/M metagenome (GOLD analysis project Ga0209610, IMG submission 184137) | Anoxic lake water microbial communities from Lake Kivu, Rwanda to study Microbial Dark Matter (Phase II) - Lake Kivu water 275m metaG... | ecosystem: Environmental > Aquatic > Freshwater...
GCAAGCTCCTGTCTTGTAATATTCTTATCCGGTCCAAAAGTGCCATCAGGATAACCTTTAATATAACCGGCTTTTACTGCAGCTTCTACAAAACCATAGGACCACCTGCTTGAATTTACATCTTTGAATGTTGCAGTTGCAGGTTTGTATTCCTTGATTCCTTTTGCGATACAAATCATCTTTGCAAATTGTTCCCTTGTGACCGGGGTTTCAGGTTTGAACGTCCCATCAGGATAGCCTGCTACAACACCTTTTGCCACCAGGTAATCAATCTGATCCTTTGCCCAATAACCTGCAGGTACATCGCCAAAGCCTGCAGCGTTAACTGATACTGGCCTTACAATAAATAAGCCAAACAGAAACGCTAACACAAGTAGAATTGCCAAACTTTTTTTCATCTTTAAACCTCCTTGTTTTAAAGTTTTTTTTATTTTTCTTTTCAGTTTTTTAACTTTGCTTTCACCTCCCTATTGAAAAGCAAAAAAATTCGGATAGTGGAAATATATAACACTTCCATAGAAATTATACAGAAGTGGCTCATTTTTCAAATTACCAAGATTATGCAACCGGTAAGCAGGTAAAGTATTCATATCGTAAAGGAAATTTTGTTTGGGCATGTAATCAGTTTTTATAAAAGGTGCAGATATACCAAAAAGTACAAACAGGACAGATAAAAACCCGAAAACAACTTTCATTTCTACCCGCTGGCTATTCTCTACTTTTTTCCTGGGTAATGATTTTAAAAGCCTTTGCTTCAAATTCTCTTTAAATTGTGGATCTGGAACCGAATCCTCTTTCAAAAATAAAGAAATATCCATGACCGAGATAAGTTCATCATCTCCTTTAAAATATTTTAAAGAGGGCTTAACTTCACTAAATATTTCGTCAAGAAAATCTTGAATTATCCCTTCTTTATCTTTCATCCAGTTTCTCCTTCAATCTATTCCTCAAAGCATTTAAAGCCCTGAACTGAAGAACCTTAACATTGTCTTCAGTTTTATTAAGAATCATGGCAATTTCCTTTATGCTTTTTCTTTCAAAAAATCTAAGATTAATAATTTCTTTATATTGCAAAGGTAACTCGTTAAGAGCGCAATCAACAAAATCTCTTATTTCTGATGCTTCCACCATCATATAAGGGTCATTTAACAGTGGAAAAAACCTCTCCTCCCATTTTTCTTCAAAAGGAAGAGTCTCTCTGCCGATACTTCTTCTGAACCAATCTCTAATTACATTTCTTTCAATCTTATAGACCCACACATCTAATCCCCCATATTCTCTAACTTCAAAACCGGGAAGCCCTTTTAATACTTTAATAAATGTTTCCGAAGTCAAATCCTCTGCTACTTCCCTGCTTTTAGTTCTTTTATATGCATATTTATATATCTTAGGGAAAAACTCTTCATAAAAATCGTTAAAAGCTCCCTCGTTTCCTTTCAAAATTCCTGATAAAATTTTTTTCTCTTTCTCTTTATCCATATAAACGTAATTCTTTTAAAAAAGTTACACTAAAACCCGCCAATAATTTCATTTTCACCTAAAAACCGCACATTTTTAACAATCAAGAGAGCATTATAATCATTTACCTCTGCAACAAAACGCCCATCACCAAGAGGCACTAAAGTTGTTTCAAGAAAACTGATTCTATTGCCATTAACAATTAAAATACCTTTTTTGCCATTTCTCTCAACAATTTTCTTGCCTTCGACTAATATTCCTTTTACAATGTCTGTTCTAACACGAAATTCGTTCTTTCCAAGAAAATAATTTAGATAGTCTTTAATAAGAACAAAAGTATTGTCTCCTTCTATCTTGACAACGGTGCCCCTAATTTCCGAAAATCCATCATCAAGAATAAAAACCAGGTTTTTCTTTGAATCATTAATTTTAACATCTTTTAAACAAACATAAAAACTATTATCAATAATAACCGAACCTAAAATCTCATTTGGCTGAACATAAGAATTTCCTTTAACGAGAAAGGGCTCATTATTAGAATCAAGCAGAGAATTGTTGACGGTGTTCTCATATTTTTTAAATGCATAATTTAAAAAAATTCCCGAGGCGGGGGAATTTATAAATTCTCTCTTTTCTCCGCTCGTTAAAACCCCTATCACCGTATTCTTTTCAACAAAATTACCCGCAACGACTTTGAATTCAACTTTTCCAGCAGATTGAGAATATATGGGTGATGCTCTAAAAATGGGGAATCCTTTTACTTTGACTTCAACAGGTATATATGAGACATTTTCAGATTCAATATTCAAAGTATTTGATCTTATAAAACCAATTGCATGGTTCCAAAGAGTTATTAAAAAAAATATGGCAGAAAAAATCAGAAAAAAACTTACCAGTTTTTTAAGCAAAAGTCCTCCTACTTATTTCTTTTTCTTATATAAGCAGGAATTTCAAAATCAGAAGTGTCAAAACTTTCTTCTAAATTTAATGGCTTTTCACGCCTCTTAAGTTCAGACTTACTGTTAAAACCAGCAGCAATTACAGATATATGAATCTCGTCTTCTAAATCTTTATCTATTGCTGTACCAAAGATAATATTAGCATCTGGCGAAACAGAATCACTTATAACAGAAGTTGCTTCATTTATTTCCGCAAGAGTTAGATCAGTTCCACCGGTTATATTGTATAACAATCTTCCTGCACCTTCTATTGAGAACTCAAGCAACGGGCTTGTTACAGCTTTTCTTGCAGCGTCTGCTGCTCTATTTTCTCCTTTGCCTGAGCCTATTCCTAGCCAGGCAGTTCCTGCCCCCTTAAGAGTGGTTTTAACATCAGCGAAATCAACATTTATAAGCCCTGGTACAGTTATCAGATCAGCTATACTTCTAACCGCATAAAGGAGGACATTGTCTGCTATTTTAAAAGCATCATTTATTGGCATCCTTCTGTCAACAATTTTTAGCAATCTATCATTTGAAATTGCAATTACAGTATCAACTTGCGGCTCAACTTCCTTGATACCTTCTTCTGCAACTCTCATTCTTGACCTTCCTTCAAAAGAAAACGGTTTTGTAACTATAGCAATAGTCAAAATATCAAGTTCCCTTGCTATGGCAGCTATGATTGGTGAAGCTCCTGTACCGGTTCCACCACCCATGCCAGCCGTAATAAAAATAAGGTCTGCTCCTTCAATAACCCTTCTCATTTCGTCTTTGCTCTCTTCTGCAGATTTTTTACCTATTTCAGGATATGAACCAGCCCCTAAACCTCCAGTAGTTTTAGCACCTATTTGTACTTTTTTATCTGCTTTATTTAGAGATAAAACTTGAACATCAGTATTGATGGCTATGAATTCTACCCCCTGAATTCCTTCATCGATCATTCTATTGATTGCATTGCCTCCGCCCCCTCCGATTCCTATCACTTTAATCCTTGCCTGTAAACCTTTCCAAGGATCTATCATTATAATTTCACCTCCTATTCAAATATATCTTTGAGCCATGAGAGGCTTTTCCAGAGGTCTGACTTTCTCCTCACAACCTTCTCATTTTCCATTGCATAACTTATAAGACCTACTGAAGCGGAATACTCAGGGGAGCTTAAAATATCTGAAAGTGCAAAATCACTTTTCGGAGAACCAACACGGGAAGGTATTTCAAGGATTTCAGAAGCCCTCTCTGCGAAACCTTTAAGCAAAGCACATCCTCCAGTAATCACGATGCCTGCTGGAATAGAGCTCCAGAATCCTGATTTCATAAGTTCTAATCTGATACCTTCAAGTATCTCGTCGACTCGCGACGTTACAATTTCACCAATCTCCGTATAAGGTACAGATAATTTCTCTTTGCTGCTCATTTTCTCTATCTCCACATCCCCTGAAGGGATATCACCCCTGCTTGTAATTACAAATCCGTATTTTTTCTTTACTTTCTCTGCTTCTTCAAGAGAAATTCTTAAGGCAAAAGCCAAATCTTTTGTTATATACTCTCCACCGATTGGCAGTACCGCAGTGTGCGCTATATTTCCATTAGAATATACTATAAGGTCTCCGGTTCCTGCTCCAATATCAAGGAGAGCAATTCCTAAATCCTTTTCCTGATCACCAAGTATCGAATAAGAAGAGGACAATGATTGCAAGACAAATGAACCAAATTCAAGTTCAGCTATAGAGATACATTTCTCTATATTATACAATGCGGTTGATGAACCAGTAACGATATGTACTTCTTCCTCGAGTTTAATGCCCGACATGCCAATTGGATTTCTGATTCCCCCTTGACCATCTATTATAAATTGCCTTGGCAAAATGTGAATTATCTTCTGATTTGGTTGTAGTAAGAGAACTTTAGCAGATTCTTCAACTCTCTTTATATCATCGTTTCCTATTTCTCTTCCTTCCTTAGAAATCACTATGACACCACGATTATTCACTGAAAATATATGTGCTCCACTGACAGTTACATGAACAGCTGAAGCTTTCTTCCCGGACATCGCTTCAGCCTGTTTTTTTGCCTGGACAATTGCCTCACTTGCCTTGTTCAGGTCTACAACAACACCTTTACTTATACTTTTAGATGGGACAATTCCAACTCCTATAATAGAAGCATTCCCATCTGTTTCCTCGGCAATTAAATACTTTACGCTACTGCTTCCTAAATCAAGCCCTGAAATTATTTTTTCGCTCACTTTCCTCTCCAAACAATTACTGCTTGATTATTATACCTTAAATCAATAGATTTAATTTCACTGATTTTCAAAGAAAACATTTGTAAAACCTTTAAATATTCTTTAAAATTCCTTTCAAGATTATCATTTCCCATTATAATAAGAATATCTTTTTTATCAAAAAATGCAATATTATTTTCGTAAATTTCCAAATTTTTAATTTTATCTGCATAATCATAAATTGAAAGAATTAAAAAAATTTTTGCAAAATCCTCGTTCCATTTATTTCTTTCAAAATCAGCAAGAATAAAAGTCCCTTCGCTCATAATCTCATTAATCACCTGACCACTTTTAGTTATACCAAAGACTCCGTTTGTGAATTTTATATTACAAATAGCTTCCTCTTCATAATTTATAGTAACTTTAAGGAGCCTTCTGTGAAGCGATACAGGAATTTTTGTATAATAAGTAAAATAAAATCCATCAAAACCTGTAAAAATATCTTCAGCTTTTAAAGGAATATTGCTTTCGATATTTATAAACCTCTCTGGAAGAAAAGGAGAAAAAGCAAAAAGAACAATAATAAAAAGTACCAAGACAAATAAAAATTTCTTCATCTTCTCCTTTTAAGGGTCTCGTTGACAATAAACTCTGTTAAATCATCAAAGCTCATCCCATATGCCCTGGCAGCATCCGGGATAAGGCTTGTTTCTGTAAAACCAGGTATTGTATTCACCTCTAAAACATATGGTAATGTGTTCTTAACAACAAAATCAATTCTTGCAAAATCGCGCAAAGAGAAAGAAGTATAAATGTTATAAGCAAGTTTCGATGCTAAATCACTTACCTCTTTAGGAATATTTGCTGGAATGATATGTGTGGACATACCCGGAGTATATTTAGAAAAATAATCATAGAAATTATGAGACGGCACAATCTCTATTACAGGAAGAACGATAATATTTTGCAGATTTCCTATTACTGAAACAGTGATTTCTTTGCCCTGAATGAATTCCTCAATGATAACACCTTTTGAAAAAGAAAAGGCAGTTTCTAATCCTTGTTTAAATTGATCTCCATTTTGAACTATACTGACACCAATAGCTGAACCCTGATCAACTGGCTTAATAACCATTTTCTCGACGGAAAGAATCGACTTTGCATACTCGTAAGAAATTTCTAAATCCTCTGTATATAAAAACTCAGGTGTAGGTATATTAAATTCCCTGAAAAGATATTTTGAAAAGAGCTTATTCATGCACAGAGCACTCTGAAGTACAGAAGAACCAGTATAAGGAACCCTCAATATTTCCAGTGCTCCCTGGATTGAACCATCTTCGCCAAAAGTCCCGTGAAGAGCTATAAAAACTACATCTGGTTTAAATTCTTCAACGACTTGTTCAATGTGTCCTTGAAAATCAAATTCTTTTACTTGAAAATTTCGCCTACCTAAAGCTTTAGCTATTGCCTTTCCGCTTCTTAATGAAATCTCCCTTTCCTCTGATAATCCCCCATAAATAACAAGAACCTTTTCCCTCATTTCTTCTTTTCCATTAATCTGACGTCTCTGAAATTCCCTAAAAGTTTTATCTCGAGTTCAAGTATTAGATCTTTCATTTTATAAACTCTCAACTGTGCTTCCTTAATAAGAGAAACTATATCATGTGCTGTCGCATTTCCAAGGTTAATTATAAAGTTAGCATGCAATTCAGATATTTGTGCATCACCAATTCTTAAACCTTTACAGCCCGCCTCTTCAAGAACCCGCCCCGCATAGGTAGTAGGCGGGTTTTTGAAAACACTTCCTGCACATGGATAGTTAACAGGTTGTTTTTCTTTCCGCATTCTAATATTGGTCTCTTTTTCCTTTTCAATATCCTCAAATTTTTTCGTCTCAAGATCAAAAAGAGCATCAAGTAAAATGAGGTTCTCATCCTGAATTCTGCTATATCTATAATCAAATTTAAGCTCATCATGGCTTAATCGAAAAATCGCGCCATTATAATCAATAACATTAACACATTTAACTCTGGTGCTTAGAAAATGAGAATTACTGCCAGCATTCATCACTACTGATCCACCAACTGCACCAGGAATACCCCAAGCAAATCCCATTCCACAAAGATTTCTTTTCATTCCCTCTTCCAATAAGCTTTGCAGAGAAACACCGGCCTGAACTAAAACTTCATTTCCATTGAAAACCATGCCAGAAAAAGAATCAGAAATCTTAATAACAACACCCTCAATTCCTGAATCTGAAACTATTATATTTGTGCCATTTCCTATAACGGAGATAGACATTTTATTACTTTTTGCCCATTTAAGAATCATTGTTAAGTCATTAATATCAAAGGGCTTCACAAATATTTCTGCGACCCCCCCTATTTTAAAAGATGTATGTTTCGACATTGGTTCATTAATTAAAACTTCCCCGCGTAACAATTTGGTCAAAATCTCAAGAGATTTCTTCATTTTTTGACTCCTTGAGAATTTCAAAAACTTCTTCTGCAACAGCCCAGATATCACCTGGTCCAAGCAATACTACTAAGTCGCCATACACCAATTTTTCTTTTAAATAAAAAGGAATTTTTCTTTTGTCTTTAACATAAACAATTTCTTTTTCTGGGTTTAAAATCTTTAACCATTCATAAATCTTTTCACCTGAAACTCCTTCAATTGGTTTTTCAAAGGCAGGGAAAATATCAGTTAAAACTATCATGTCAGCAAGGTAGAATGGTTTAACAATATCTTCTTTCAGCATACTAACCCTCGTATATCTATGAGGTTGGAAAACAGCAACAATTCTCCTTTTGCCGAAATGTTTCCGTAAAGCACTAAGCGTGGCTTCGACTTCAGTTGGATGATCGGCATGGTCATCTATGAGCATGATACCATTAACTTCCCATTTCTTTTGCATTCTTCTTTTAGGTAAATTAAATGTTGAAATAGACTCAATCCCTTCTTTTATATTTATACCTGAAATATCTGAAGCAATTAGTGAAGCCATGGCATTAAGAACATTTTGTTCTCCAAAAGCCGGCAAAAAAATATTTTCATAAGTATTTCCCTTGTATCTAAGATCAAATTTTGTGCCACTTTCTAAAAATCTAAGGTTAAAGCCAAACATATCTGCTTTCTCGTTTTTCAAACTATAGTAGATTATATTATTCTTTTCACTCTTTACAACAGAGTAAGCGTTTTCATCATCCATAGAAACTACTTTATATTTAGATTTTTCCACTAATTTCAAAAAGGCATTTTTTAGATTATTAAAATCCTGTCCATAATAATTAAGGTGGTCCCTGTCAATGTTTGTAATTACAAGAACAAAAGGATTAAAATATAAAAAAGTGCCATCACTTTCGTCCGATTCAATTACAAAAAATTTTGCATCCTTATTAAAGCTGTTAAATTCAACAGTTTCTCCACCTACATACACGTTCACTTTCAAATCTTTACTAAGTATATGACCGATCATTGAAGTAGTTGTTGTTTTACCATGGGAGCCTGCAACTACTACAGTTGTAAAACCTTTAGTAATCCTTGCAAGAGTTTCGCCTCTTCTCTCAGCTTTTACACCGATATATTTAGCTTTTATAAAATTTCTATTTTCCTCAGAAATAGCTGAAGAATAAACAATAAATTTAAAAGCTCCGTCAATGCAATCAAGCTTTTCTCCTATATCAATTCTAATACCAGCCTTTCTAAGGTTTTTCACATTTTCATTTTCTTCTATATCTAAACCATATACTTCATAGCCAAAATCCTTCAAAAGTAAGGCAAGTTTACTCATACCTGTCCCACCGATACCGAATAAAAACACTTTATCCATGAAGAATTTCCTTTATAGTACTGTATATAATTTCCTCGCTTCTTAAAGGAAAAATATCAGAGCAATCATCTTTCATTTTTCTTATTATATCAACATGGGAAAAATAGTAAACAAGTTTTTGGTATAGAAGTTCTTCGTTCAATTTTTTTTCATCAATAACATCTATACAGCCTTTATTTTGAAGAAATAAGGCATTTTTCAGTTGATGATTATCCCTTGCATAAGGATAAGGAATAATAATTCCTGGAACCTTGCTTTTTACAAGCTCAGTGAGAGTCATTGCTCCGCCTCTTGCAACAGCGAAGTTAGAAACTGCATACGCAAGCTCAATACTTTCAAGATATGGTAAGATTCGCAAGTTTTTGCCAAAGCTTTCTCCTATTTTCAGCACCTCGTTAAAAAGGTTTGGACCAGTTATAAAAATTATCTGTATGTCAATTTGCGATAGTAACTTTTCAATAATATTTAAAAAAATAGCATTTATTTTCCTTGCACCACTGCTGCCACCAAAAATTAAAAGTGTAGGTTTATTAGCAAGTTCAAAAAAATTCAGTGCATAATCTTTATTTATACTATCTATATTAAATCTTATCGGGTTTCCGGAAAAGATATCTTTTTTTCTAAAATATCCATAAACATCGGGGAAACCAAGAAATATTTTTTTACTTTTCCACTTTAAAACTTGATTGGCTCTCCCTGGTATAATATTTTGTTCATAAAGAAAATAAGGAACACCAAGAACAACTGAAGCAGCAATAACAGGAAAAGAAATATAGCCACCTGCTCCAAGAACGACTTTGGGTCGCTCCTTTAAAATCATATAAAGCGCTTCAAAAAATCCTCTAAAATTGTCTAACGTAAATTTTAAAAAATTTTTAAACTGAAACATTGAAGAATTTATATTGATAACTCTAAACCCGTATTCTTTGAATTTAAGCTCTTCAAAACTACCCGATCTCCCAACAAAAACAACTTCGTCACCATTAGATCTAAAAATCTTTCCCACAGAAATAGCAGGATAAACATGACCACCGGTTCCACCTGCCGCGATTATAATCTTCATCAAACTACCTCTTTTCTAATAATATTAATCAAGATGCCTATTCCTATAAAATTTGCAAGCATATTGTTTCCGCCAAAACTTACAAAAGAAAGCGGAACTCCTGTAACAGGCATTAACCCAACATTAACAAGCATATTGAGAATCGCCGAGAGTAAAATATCAATTACAATACCAGCTGCAACAAGCCTTGAAAATGTAGATTGAGATCTCCTTGCAATTCTGAATCCAACATAAAAAATAATCAAAAAAACAGCTATAAGTACTGAACATCCAATAAGACCTGTTTCTTCACCAATTATTGCAAAGATAAAATCAGAAGATCTTTCCGGGAGGTATCCCGGAAACTTCAATATACTTCTCATAAAACCAACTCCAGCAATCCCTCCCCTTGCAAGCGCCCTAAAAGCCTGCAATGTTTGAAGTGCATCACTTGTAGAATATGCATATGGATTCAAAAAAGCATGGATTCTATTCATCCATTCCTTGCTTATAGTAATAAATAAAACTCCTCCCAGCAATGAAAAAGATAAAAAAGATAAAAATTCGGGTATAGATATACCTGTCAAAAATAAAAGAAACATCGAAGAACCAAAGGTAGTTATGCCGCTGCCTAAATCTGGCTCAAGACTTATCAGCACAATCACAAAACAAATAAGTCCAAACATAAGAATATACAATTTTTTTGTAAACTTTTCTTTGACCTCCTGAGAAAACACTTTCGCAAGAAAAATAGTTAATATGATTGGCGCATATTGAGAAGGCTGCAATGCAAAAGGCAATTCTCCAAGATAAATCCACCTTCTAGACAGAGGCCCATCGACGATGAAAAGAGAGACTATTAGTATAATAAGTAAAAGTTTTGAAGCCTTTGCCAGATATTTATGATTGAAGTAAGAGAAAAAAATAAGCACAATACTTCCAAGTCCCGCGTTTAAAAGTTGTCTGAAAAATAAATTAAAAGGAGCAGATTCAGATTCAACAGGGCTTATACTAAAGTTCATAAGAAGCCCAAAAAAAACAAGGGCATAGACAAGAATAATAAGTAAAATTATTAATTGGCTTTTATCTCTGTTCATAAATTATTAACTATAATTTTAAATTGTTCTCCTCTGTCCTCAAAATCTTTGAACATATCAAAACTGGCACAGGCTGGTGAGAGAAGGACTATATCCCCTGCATGAGCCTCTTTTCTGGCTAAGTTTACAGCTTCTTCAAGTGTTACAGCAAAAGTAAAATTTGTAAATCCTTCAACGGTAGAAGCTTCGGCTATTTCTGATGCAGTTTCTCCCAAAATAATTAATTTCCTTAATTTCCGAGAAAATAACCTTGCAAGTTCTTTAAAATCGTTATTTTTACTGCTGCCACCGGCTATAAGAACTATTTTTTCTTTGAAGGCTTCTAACGCTTTAATAGTGGAATCCGGAGTAGTTGACTTGGAATCATTCACATAAATTACTCCATCCACAGTTCTTACTAGTTCAATTCTGTGAGCCAAGCTCTTAAAAGTCTCAATCCCTTCCTTAATTTTTTCGTTCTCCAGGTAGAGTAACTTACCAATCGTAACTGCAACAAGTACATTTTGAACATTATGCAACCCAATAAGTTGAATATCTTTTCTTTCAAGGATTTTTTCCATCTTATTGTCAGAAAATAAAATTTCTTCGTTACTCAGAAATGTGCCTTTTTTCAAAAAACTTGAAAGACTAAAATAATAAACCTTTGACTTTACGTCTTTTGAGATTTCTTTAATTACAGGATCATCAAAATTTAAAACTGCAAAATCTGAATCTAATTGATTCTCGAATACTCTTTTTTTATTAAAAAAATATTCTTTCAGGTCTGCATATCTATCAAGGTGGTCCTCTGTAAAGTTTAAAAAAGCCGCAATATACGGATGGAAAGACTTAATAGTTTCTAACTGGAAACAGCTTATTTCAAGGACTGCATAATCCGGATTCGGATTTTCAATAAGTAATTGGGAATATGGCATTCCTAAATTTCCACCTGTAACAACATTGAAGCCGGCATTCTCAAGCATATGACCTGTTAAAGCGGTTGTAGTACTTTTCCCGTTGGTTCCAGTAATTGCAACAACTTTCGCCATAGGCGACTGGGTATAAGCAAATTCCATTTCTCCAATGATTGGAATACCCCTTCTTTTAGTTTCCTGCACAATCATAGAATTTAAAGGAATCCCTGGCGAAAGTATAACAAGATCAACTCCTTCCAATCTTTTGAAAGAGTGACCATCAGTCTCATAAGGTATTCCTTTTCCCTGAAGTAATGGTAGCATTTCTTTGATTTCAAGACTATTAGAACTTTCAGTTAAAAAAACATCGTTTCCTTTATTTTTGGCAAGCACAGCCGCATAAACACCACTTTTTCCTGCACCTATGACAACAATTTTCACATTCTACCTCTGAAAAAAAGTGCTAAAATGCAAAACATAACAGTAATTATAAAAAACCTGAAATCAATTTCTGATTCGCTCCAGTTTGAAAGCTCGAAATGATGATGAATTGGTGCCATTTTAAAAACCCTTTTGCCTTTGCTTAGCTTAAAATATCCAACCTGAATAAACACGGAGAGTGACTCTAAAACCGGGATAATAGCAATCAAAGGTAACAAAAGTTCAAATTTACCAAGAATGCTCATGGCTGCAATCGCTCCGCCTAAAGCACCGGCCCCGGTATCACCCATAAATATAGAAGCTTTCGGACTATTAAACCATAAAAAGGCAATTATAGATGGAATCAAAATGAAAGAAAAATCTCTTACAATTCCTTTGTTAATAATCGCGATTGTTACAAGCATTGGTATAGATACAATGCCAAGCAATCCATCTATCCCGTCGGTAAGATTAAACGCATTTGGAGATCCGACGAAAATTATAAGAAAAAGTATAAAATAAAAAAAACTACCTATTTGAAAAGAAGAGTTCCCTATACTTAACTCATACGTTAAAAAGTTTCTTCCAAAAATATATAGAAATAGAGCAATTACGGTTATTAAAATCATTTTCCATTTAATTGTCAAGCCTGTTGAATGTCTTTTTGTAGCAGTTAAGAAATCGTCAATAAATCCAACAAATCCATTCAGTATAAGAGCAAGATAAAGAAACAAAAATTCACTGTTTTTATAAAAAAATAAAAGAAAAAGAGGAGCAAGGAAAAAAATTATCCCTCCTCCCCGGGGTGTTCCTTCTTTAATCTTATGAGAGTCAGGTCCTTCATCTCTTTCAAATTGGACAATTCCCGCATTTCTCAAATAAGGCATCAAAAACTTAATCAAAAAAATTGACAATAGAAAGACTAATATAAAGATAAAATACTTAATTCTTTCCATCATAAAGCCTCTCTCTAAAAACCTCCACAAATTCTTCCATTTTCAATCCTCTTGAACCCTTGATAAATATAATAGATTTTTCGGGTATTGCAATACTCCTTAAAAAGTTCAAGATCATTTTTCTATCATTAAAGTCAAAAACCTTTTTCAGCCCTTTAAGAGTTGCCCCTTTTTTTAAAAAACTGGCATATTCCCCGAAACCAACTACAATATCTGGTTTAACAGAAGCAAGGATTTCCCCCGCCTCTTCATGAAGTTTTTGAGAATTTTTCCCAAGTTCAAGCATATCACCAATAATCATAACCAGGAAATCCTTATGTTCTTTAATTCTATTAATAGATTGTTCTAAAGAAAAGGGGTTTGAGTTATATGTTTCATCAATAATTCTTATGCCTTTTGGAAGGTTAATAATTTCTCCCCTGCCCTTTAACGGAATAAAACGTGAAACATAGTTAAGAGAACTATCAAGATCTATTCCTAAATTAATACCAACTGAAACTGCAGCAAGCATATCATAAAAGAAAGTAGAACCAGAAAAAGGAAGTGTTTTTCTATATTTTTTCCCTTCATAATTTACAATTACCTCCATATTATCTTCGGCAAGGTTAATTATTTCTCCAGATAAGTCTGACCTCTTATCCATCCCAAAAAAAAACTTATTGATATTATGATTAGTTCCGAACATACTTATTAAGTCATTGTCTAAATTTAAAATTGCAAGTTCAGATTTATTCACAATTTTAAACTTTTCTTTGGCAACACCTTCCCTATCCTTTAGAAACTCCGTGTGGGATTCACCGATATTGAGGATAACAGAAATCTCTGGCCAGGCTATTTCAATAAGTTTATCCATATCTCCTCTCTTTTGAACACCCATCTCCACTATTACAAAATCTAACTTTTCTTTCAAAATATCTACCAAAA
>Ga0209610_1001150_pt1 | contig 13780 bp, 10 predicted proteins | sample LakKivw275mmetaG_FD_184137 | JGI IMG/M metagenome (GOLD analysis project Ga0209610, IMG submission 184137) | Anoxic lake water microbial communities from Lake Kivu, Rwanda to study Microbial Dark Matter (Phase II) - Lake Kivu water 275m metaG... | ecosystem: Environmental > Aquatic > Freshwater...
TCGACAGACTGGCCACTGATGGCGAATGTGGGATTATGGACCCAATTGCCGCGGGAGTGCGCGCAGGAAGCGACACCGCTCACCTGTCCATTCTCGGATACGACCCCTACCGCTACTACACGGGCAGAGGTCCCTACGAGGCTGCGGGGATAGGGATGGATGTCATGCAGGGCGATATCGCGTTCCGCTGCAATTTCTCCACCGTGGACAGCGACATGACGGTCACCGACCGCCGGGCCGGCAGGATTGTCTCCGGCACCGACCAGCTTGCCGCCGCGGTGGATGGCCTCGAAATCGACGGCGTGAAGGTCATCTTCAAGGAGTCGGTGGCCCATCGAGGCGCACTGATATTGCGGGCTCCGGGTCTCGGAGCCGACATCACTGACACCGATCCACACCACGAGGGAGGGAAGATTCTTACCAGCACCGCGAAGGACCCCGCGGACTTGGCCAGCGCAAAGACCGCCGCAGTAATCAACAAGTTCGTCCGCATGTCCTATGACCTGCTCGACAGCCATCCGGTGAACAAAGAACGAGCTGCAAACGGACTCAATCCGGCAAACGTTATCCTGCCGAGGGGCGCGGGCATCGGGCCTGACATGAGCAGTTTCCTGGAGAAGTACGGCCTGCGGGCGGCGTGCGTCGCCGAGACTGGTCTTATCAACGGGGTGGCCAAGTACGTCGGCATGAAGATCATTGAGGTTCCGACGGCAACCGGCGGGCTCGACTCAAATCTGATTGATATGGCCAAGGCCATTGTGGACGCTCTCGCGGATCACGATTTTGTGCTTTGTAACGTCAAGGGTGCGGACCTCGGCGGCCACGACAACAACCCGCAGGCCAAGATCGACACCATCGTGAAGCTCGACGAGATGATCGCTTACCTGATGGCCAATGTGCCGCCAAAGACCTATCTGACTCTGACCGCCGACCATTCTACCCCGTGCGCGGTGATGGACCATTCAGGCGATCCGGTGCCGATAGTATTCTGGGGCGAAGGTGTGCGCTCGGATAGGGTCAACAAGTTTGACGAGCGTTCGGTAACTGCCGGTGGAGTTGGCAGGATCAAGGGAACAGATGTCGTGAACATCATCACGCAGCTAATGTTCGTACAAGAGAAGTTTGGAGCGTAGAGATGGCAAAGGAACACAGATTTGTAGCTGTTGACTTCGGAGCCGAGAGCGGCCGTGCGCTTCTTGGGACGGTATCGGATGGAAAGATCACCCTGCGAGAGCTGCACCGGTGCCCGAACGGCCCGGTTCGCACTCTCGGCAAGAACCACTGGAACATCCTGAGACTGTTCGAGGAGACCAAGCAAGGCATCAGAGTGGCCGTGGCGGAGACCGGCGATGACATACACGGAATCGGCGTAGACACGTGGGGGGTCGACTTCGGGTTGTTTGACGAAGCCGGGGAGTTGCTGGGCAATCCGTACCACTACAGGGACCTGCGCACGGATGGTATGCTCGACAAGGCATTCGAAGTCGTCTCGAAGCGAGAGATCTTTGAGCATACCGGCATCCAGTTCATGCAAATCAACACCCTCTATCAGCTCTACTCCATGGTTCTGGCCGGATCCCCGGCGCTGAAGCACGCCTCTACTCTGCTTATGACCCCTGACATCCTGAACTACTGGCTGACTGGCAGACGAGTATCCGAGTTTTCAATCGCAAGCACCAGCCAGTGCCTGAACCCGAGAACCAACGACTGGGCGCGCGACTTGCTCGCCAAGTTTGGCATCCCCACTCATATCTTCGCTGATATAGTCATGCCAACCGAAAAGATCGGCGCTCTGGTGGAGGACGTATCGCTTGAGGTGGCGGGCGCCAAGGGTGTTCCGGTCTTCGCACCGGCCACACACGACACGGGGAGCGCCGTCGCGGCTGTTCCGGCGAAGGGCGACGACTGGGCTTACATCAGCAGCGGCACCTGGTCACTGATGGGGCTGGAGCTGGAGCAACCGGTCATCAACGACGACTCGCTGAACGCCAATTTCACGAATGAAGGCGGAGTCTGCGGAACCTACCGGTTCCTGAAGAACATAATGGGGCTTTGGCTGGTCCAGGAATGCCGCAGAACCTGGCAGAAACAGGGAGACGAACTGTCCTACTCGGAGTTGATGCAGATGGCTCAGGAGTCGGATGGCTTTGTCTCCGTAGTTGACCCGAACGCATCCGTGTTTCTCACTCCCGGCGACATGCCAGCCAGAATTCAGGCGTTCTGCAAGGAAACCGGCCAGCCCGTGCCCGAGACAAAAGGCCAGATAGTCCGCTGCGCGCTGGACAGCCTTGCTCTGGAATACCGGCTTACGGTCGAGTCCCTGGACAGGATGTCAGGCAAGCACGTCAAGAACATACACATTGTCGGAGGAGGGACACAGAACACACTTCTCAATCAGCTTGCCGCGGACTGCACCGGCAGAACTATCATCACGGGCCCGATCGAAGCGACAGCAATCGGGAATGTTCTAATACAGGCGATGGGAGCGGGAGTAGTATCATCGCTCGCCGAGGCTCGCGAGATCGTGCGCAACTCGTTTGGTGTGGTCACCTATCAACCTCGCCCAAACCCGGCGGTCGATAAGGCACTTACCTTGTTCAGGCAAGTGCGCGCGTAGTTGGTTGGGTGTATCGGGAATCTTGTTCCCGATACCTGCGTGAGTTTTGGTGTATCGGGAATCTTGTTCCCGATACCTGCGTCAGTTCCGGGAACAAGTTCCCGGAACACCCACCACACCCACACCCACCTACGGTGCGAACTCTCATGATGCAATTCCACCCCTTGACAATCGCTCAATTGGGTGCTACACTCAGAATAGGTCTACACTTTCAACAACATGTATACACTGGCCACCTGCCAGTACGGCCGTTCAGGCACCGTAAGCTTCGCAGACCTGTACGTTGCGGTGGTCACGGAGGACCGTTAGCTTATCATTGATTGATTGTCCACATCCTGGAGAATTCGACAGAGACGGAGGACAGGACGTGAAGAAACTACATTTTGCACTGTGTTTGTGGCAGCTTGAATGCATCTTCGCTAGTGTCGCATCTGCCTCGTTTGTGAGAGTCGGGTTGACAACGACTCACCTTCCCACGGCTATCATCCTCGCTTTTCGAGCTCCGGATAGAACGGGAGGGCGCCGTCTCGGAGGCGAGACTCCGACAGTCCCTTCGCCGCGCCAAGCGAAGATGCAGGTGCGGCCAGACGGCACGTTTGACTCCTTATCATTTCGGCTGCAATTCCAGCAGCAAGCCCTTGTCCTGCAGTTCGGCCCGCGGCGCGATGTGCCGCAATTCCACGGTAACCATGTCACCGGGCGTCAGCGACAGCTCCAAGCACGCCTGCGCCTGTGCTTCGCTGCTCTCCGCGAAGATGAACTGCGTTTCCTGCCCGGCGGCGGTCAGGCGGAAACCGGCGACGGGACCGCCATTGGGACGGCGCGCGACGAGCTGGCCGGAGACGGCGGCCTTCGGCCACAGCAGCCACTCGCGGCCCACCACGAGCTTCTTCTGGCTGTAGTAATCGTTCCCCTGCATGCGGTGCCGGAGCAGCGCGGCATCGAGGGCCAGCGGCAGCGGTTGCCCGGTGACGGCGATGGCGTCCTGCGGACGGTAGGGCTGCGTGCCGGCGAAATCGACAGCGACAATGGGCAGATTCGCGTCGAGTTCAGCAGGCAAAGTGATCTCCAGAGTACCGTCCACGCAGCGACTGGACAGTGGCAGCCCGGCGGACTGGGCAAAGAGGTTGGCGGAGAATTCCGTCGCCAGCCAGCCGGGCACGCGCAGCACGCCGTCGACAGGCGGATTCGCGACATATAGGTACATCCGGCCTGGCTTAGCGGTGGCGTAGCCGAAGTCGAGCGGTAGGTGCGGCTGCGGTTCGCCCTCATATATGGCCTCACCGTGCGAGCGCATCCATGCACCGATCCCTTTGAGCACGGCGGCGTCGAACTCGTGGATGGAGCCGTCGCCGCGCGGGCCGATGTTCAGCAGGTAATTGCCGCCGCGTGCGGTGACGAAGGCCACATCGCGGATCTTCTCGCGGATCTTATCCTCCAGTGGCCCGCGCTCCTGCCAGGAGCGATAGCCCCAGGTGTCGTGGAACATGGTAACCGACGACTCCCAAGGACCATCGAACCAGTAGTTCGGCGTCTCGTTGTCGCCGCACTCCATGAAGTCGTCGAAGCCGTTCCAGATGCGCCCGCTGATGCGGCAGTCAGGCTGGCATTGATGCACCAACTCGGCAAGTCGGCGGCTCTGCTCGGCGGTGGGAATGCTCATGTCGAACCATATTTCGCACAGCGGTCCGTAGCCGGTCAGCAGTTCGCGGAGCTGGCCGACGGAATAGAGCTCCAGCGCGTCGGTGATTGGGTCGGAATTGGTGTCGCTCATCGGATGGGCGCCTGGATAATGCCAGTCGATCAGCGAGTAATAGATGCCAAAGTCAATGCCGCTAAGTTCACAGGCATCCGACAGCGCCTTCAGCACGTCGCGCTTCGCCGCGGCAGCGTCCGTCGCGTTGAAGTCAGAGAGCCCGCACTGCCACAGGTTGAAGCCGTCGTGATGCTTAGCGGTTATCACCAAGTAGCGCATACCGGCGTCGAGCGCCATCTTCGTGATTGCATCCGGGTCCCATTGCGCGGCGGTGAAGCCGTCCAGCAGCGTCAGGTAATCTGGCCAGGCGATCCTGGCACGGTGCATGATCTGTTCGTCATAGCCCGGGATATTCTCCCCCTGCCACACGCCGCCGGCGACGGAGTAGATGCCCCAGTGCATCATCAGACCGAACTTCAGGCTTCGCCAGTGCGTATCGGCGTCATCAAACTGCTGCGTATCGCTCATCGTCCTCTCCCCGACTGTTCTGTCCCGGCTCGCTTATTCGTCTCAATTGCTTTGCGCAGGCGCCAGTAGTCGCGATACCACAAGACCAGCGGCCGCCCGACGGCCCGGGCCTGAAGCTGGACGTAGCCCTTCCGGGGCAGGCGGTCGGCGTCTTCCACCGTGAACACCGTGAAATCCTCCGGTACCCGCGTGGGTTGGCTCACCATCCGCGCCACCGGTTCCGCCGCGCCGGGGCAGTTCAACTCCGCCAGGGCGCACAGGAAATGGAAGCCCTCTTCGCCCGGACGGGTCACGCTCTCCGGGCCCATGAAGCCCCGCGCGGTCATGCCCGGCTGGTCGAAGAGGGCCAGTTCGCGGAGCGCTTCGTCGCGGCCGGCGGCAAGCAGCTTCGGCGGGAACATCCGATCGAACTCCGGCCCCAGCAGGTCCGCCAGCATCACGAGGTCGCTGCCCCACTTGAAGGTGTCCATCAGCTCTCTCCCGGAACCGGTGGAAAGGGGCAGCTTCTCGCGGAAATGGCGCATCCACTTGCCGTCGTTCGTGACCCTCGCCGCGAAGGCCAGGGCCGGGAAGTAGTAGCTCCCCGCGTGCGGCGTGCAATAGCCGTCGGCGTGGCAAAAGTCGGCAAAGGCGTGGCACCAGTCCCTGGTCCACGCGTGGATCAGCGACTTGTAGTAGAGATAGCGAAAATCCTGCCGCTCGTACCAGGAAATGGTGTTGACCATAATGTCCGCAAGCTCCTGCTTCTCGGTGTCGCCGGCACGCTTCCAGAGGGCGTATTGCGCGGTCAGGAGCGGGCCGGCCTGGTCGGTGCCCAGCGGCTCCATCCATCGGCCCAGGCCCGCGAACCCGGCGGCAAACCCGCCGTACGGACGCAGGAAGCTGCCGATGCCGTGGACCTGCGACGCGTAGTAGACGTTCCGGTACGTGCGCCAAATCCGGAAGGCTCGCTCGAGAGCCGCTCCGTCGCCGGTTACCTCGTGCTTCAATATGAGAGCTTCCATGAAGTATCCGCCCGTGGCAATAGTGTCTTCATAGGACCAGTATGTAACGGGGTCCGCATCAGCACGGAGATGAATGGACCATGCTTCCGACGGCGTGCTGAAGTGTCGGCATTCACGAGCGTAGTCTTCCGCAAAAGGCATCCCCGTTCGAACGTCGATATAAGAATACATCAGCCCGTCGGGGTCAAATAGATGCTCGTTGATGTAGCTTTCAGCTTCTACTACTGTGTTGTTCAGATCGCAATCAGCCATTTTCAATCTCCTTTTGCAAACACGCATCTGGCGTGCAGGCTCTTCGCAGCCTTACGGCTGCCACCGATAGACAGGACTATGTCCCTTGACTCTCCGGGCAGCAGATCGAAGTACTCGTCCGACGGAGTCACATCTTCACCCAGGCCAGTCTCGCACTCCTCGCAGACAACTGTGTCATCGCCCAGCGGGAGCAGCGGGTTGCCGGGATGTTCTTACGCCTGGTTGACCGCCAATTCCGCCTGACGCATCTCCTCGACCTCGGCGAGATCGAGGAAGAGCACGTGGGTTGCGGGTGTCGTGTCGGGCGCCAACTTCGGTTGCGGGAAGGCGAGTTTGATCGCGGCATCCCGTTCCGTCGTTTTAGGTTCTTCTCCGGGTTTCACATCGTGGGTCCTTTCAATTAGTCCGGGATTACCCATATCAGATTTGACCATCCCGTTTTCAAGCTGATCCCTCAGCTTACCTACCTGATTATACGACATTTCTGCACTATACAACGTTTCTGCGGCAAGTTCCTTCATCGGGGAACATCAAACCAGTTTTTCGTGTTGGTGTATCGGGAATCTTGTTCCCGATAACTGCGTGAGTTCCAGGAACAAGTTCCCGGAACACCGGTGTTTGGCTATCTGAAGTTCTACTGTCGCCATCACCAACCCATCCTGAATGTCGATTGCGAGCACACAGCCTCGCGTGAGCAGAGCAAGGTTGATCATGCCATCATAGAGATGTCTCGTGAGCGTATATACACGATCTGTGGGGGCTATGAGGACGCCAACGATCTGGACACTCTCCGTCGTGATCCCGCTTTGAAGCTGGCTTGTAAGAGACTTCCTGCGAGCAGACAGCGCTTTCAGAGTATGTGATGTTTTGGACATCTGTGAGGATATGGGTATCGACTACGTACTTGGGATGAAGGGCAACAATGTGCTGCACGATTTATCGACTTGTGTGCAGATGGACGCGTGCCTTAAGTATAAGTGGGAAGGAAACGGCTGCCGTGAGTATGGCAGTGTCTCTTACAAGACTGGTAGTTGGAGGCATGTTCGTCGGACAGTGGTGAAGGCTAAGATAACACAGGGCGAGCTCAATCCCCGATTTGTAGTGACAAACCTTGATAGCCTCAGCGATATGGAGGTTTACGATTCCTACTGCAGCAGAGGTGCGCAGAAGAACCGGATAAAGGAGATGAAGTTGGACCTCTCAAGCGGCAGGACGAGTTGCCACAGATTTCTTGCCAATCAGTTCAGGCTACTGATGCATACGGCGGCTTGCATGCTGATGGGAGTACTGCAGGAGTCTCTTGCCGGAACGTCCTTTGCGAAAGCTCAGACCGGTACGCTGCGAATGAGGCTGCTGAAGGTCGGAGCAAGAGTCTTGGAAACCGCACGCAGGATATGGTTCCACCTACCCAACTCATTTCCCGCCCAGGATGCCTGGAATCGGATGCATGCGGCGCTGGCGCCCGACTAATCTGAAGCAATAGCGCTCTCGAGACTAGACCAGCAGATGGAAAGCCGGTACCGAAAAACCCGTAGGCTTGGTAACACTCTGCGCGCGGACATTGTTGATGTTTCTGCATGCAAACTGTGTACTAACTGAGAACTCGACGTTTTTGGGACCAGAAAGAGCCGTCTACAGACCGACAGCGGTCACCAAAACCATGGAAACACGTCCATCTGTAGACCTGCTTCCAGACTCATGAATTATTTGGGCTAACGAGCCGCAGGCAACCGCCAATCCCCTCGAAACTGGAATCACCGCAAGTCAGTCTATCCGCCGGAAAGACGCAGAAAAGATCGTATCTGAAGTATTCACTGGCTGGGCTTCATCTGCAGGTTCACAGCCATAATTCAGACTATCCGCCAAGAATGTACCGAAGGAGGCTGTCCTTAGCCTCGCGCGTGTGGGCTCGCGCAAGTTCTTCTGCTCTATCGGAATCTCCGTTGGCTATAGCTTCTACGATTTCCTTGTGTGTAGGCTCGTGAAACTTCGGATTGTCCATAGACATAGTCTTTCTCGCCTGCATTTCGTGGAATCGCAGGCGAGAAAGCTGAACTTCAACGGAAGCGGCGAACTGTGCAAGCCGAGCATTTCCACACTTTGAGGTAATGTACCTGTGAAACTCACTCTCGTCCGGCCCAAAGCTAATCAGCACATCGACTTTCTCAGCGAGCTTCATAAGTTCCTTGATCTGGCTCTCCGTGACTCGTCGCGCAAGCAGTCTCGCAGCCATCCCATGCAGCATTTCCCGCAGATCGTATATTTCCACTACGTCTTGAAGGCTGATCTCGGAAACAGCTCGAGAGCGCGGGCTGACGTTGCGGATCAGTCCTTCTCGCTCGAGCTCCGCAATCGCGGCACGCACAGGGGTCCTGCTCATACCGAGCTTCTGCGCAAGCTTTCTTTCCGCAACGCTTTGCCCGGCTCCAAGCTCTCCGCTTAGAACCATAGTCCTTATCGCACTGTATGCTTTCCGGTCGAGTCTTCTGGTAGCCATAGGGTGTGTTAACCTGATCCTGGAATGAATTGCCTGGGTCATTACCATCGCGATAGATGGTATACCGACTGACATAGTATGGCTGATTTTCAGTAGCTTGTCAACCGGAACGCGCATTGGTGGTCACGGCACTGCCAAGGCGTGGTTCACCCTCCGAGAGAATTGCAGAATTCAACACTTGACAATGGTGGCGTGGTCTGCTATCCTACGGAACTATGGTATACCACTGTGTGCAACACGCGCTGCGTGGGTTCGTTGCACAGGTATTCTTGAGAAGGAGGTGTTTCATGAAAGCATTGCTTCTTGATGGGTCGTTTAGCCCAAAAGCCAGCCGTGTGGTTACTGACTATGAGAAGCGCACTGGTAAGAGCTATAAGGGCAGCGAGGTCTTTTTCGGACCTGAACTGAAGATGGTGGATATTCCTGTGCCTTCTCCGGGGCCGGGAGAGGTGTTGGTCAACGTAAAGGCATGCGGAGTCTGTGGGTCAGATGTCCATCTTTCCCAAAGAGATGAGGAGGGCTATACGGCGTATCCCGGGCACTGCAGGCTTCCTGTTGTTCTCGGCCACGAGTGGTCTGGCGAAGTCGCCGAAGTCGGTTCTGGTGTCCTTGATCTTAAGGCGGGCGATGCCGTCTGCGTGGAAGAGATGAACTGGTGCGGAGAGTGCACACCCTGTCGAGCAGGACTAGTTAACCAGTGCCGCAACCTGGACGAGATCGGCGTCACTAACCAGGGCGGATTTGCTGAGTACGTTGTGTGCAAGGCCAAGTACTGTTGGAAGATAGACGCGATCGGAGAGGCTTACGGTGGCGACACAGCCGCCATGTATGAATTGGGTGCGATGGTGGAGCCAACTTCTGTGGCCTATAACGGCATGTTCATATCGGCGGAAGGCTTCCAGCCAGGCGGAAATGTGCTCGTGGCTGGGACCGGCCCTATCGGGCTTCTGTCGATCGCGCTCGCGCGCGCGTCAGGCGCGGCGAGAGTAATCGCAATGGAGCCCTCGGAAAGCCGCCGACAGATGGCCAAACAGATGGGCGCAGACTTCGCCTTCGATCCCACGGCGGCGGGCGTGAGTGCCGTGGATGTCATTATGGACTACACCCACGGCGACGGTGTCAAGATGGCTGTGGAGGCGGCGGCGGCCGGCGAGCACACTTACCCCATATTCGAGGAAGTACTTGCTCCATCGGGGAAGATCGTGCAGGCGGGTATGGGCGCCAAACGGGTGCCGCTAGGGGTGCTCAGGGTTCAATGGGAGATGCTTCACATTCACGGAACTGTAGGTCATTCCGGTCGCGACATCTTCCCGTCGGTGATAAGACTAATGGCCGCCAAGAAGATCGACCCGAGAGTCATGATCACCTCGCGATTTCCGCTTGACAGGGCTATGGACGCAGTGAAGGAGACCGAGAAGCTCGTAGATTCAAAAGTCATGGTAACGCAGTACTAGGCAGACGCAGCCCTGGGTTGAACTCAGGGCAACTCACGGCTGATTAAGTATTGACTGCCGGATGCTCATCTGTAAGGGAGCACGCAGTTATGTCATTTCGAGCACTATACCGCGCGGATAGCGCGGTTGTTTTGGGTAGGAACTCCCCAAATCAGGGGAGTTCCTTAGGACCGCAGGGAGAAATCTCCCTGATCCTGAACTTGACTGCCGGACCTCACGCTGCTGCCGAATGACATTCGAAGTGCTTACCTACGAACCTACCGCGAAATTGGAGGATAACTAAATTGTCTGCACAGGTTCCAAAATGGATTATGACCGATAACCCGGCGATCTACTTCGAAGATACCGAAGTTGGTCGCTTGAAAAAACAGATATGGGATATGACCGAGGAGCAGATGGATGCCGAGCTTGCCCAGTTCGGCATTCCTTCGCCATCGGAACTGGGCAAACCGGGATGCTATATCCAGACAACTCCCAGGTCCAAACTTGTTGAGAACCGCCGCCGCAACGATGTATGCATAATACCGGTCGGATGCACCGAAAACCATGGGATGCACGCCAACTCAGGGCTTGATTCTTTCATGGTGACACAGTTCTGCGAGGGTATCAGGCGGTACACCGAGAAGAGGGGCGCCCCTGTGACGCTGGCTCACAACCCACTTAGCTACGGCGGACATCCGTTCCACCACGCAGGGATGCCAGGCACGATCGTGATGCCCCAGACCATCGTGAAGGAGATACTGGTCCATGTGATGCTGGGACTCTGGAATGATGGTTTCCGCAAGATCATAATCGTAAACAACCACGGACAGCTGTGGCAACTGGAGACGGCGATCCACGAGTTCATGTTCCGTTACCAATTGCCGGGGATATTCCAGGTTGTTGATTGGCACAGGGCGGTAAGAGAATTCTTCTACCCGAGAGCCAAGGATGACTCACTCGACGGGCCATTCATTCACGCCGATGAGGCCGAGACCAGCGTGGCTCAACTGCTTTTTCCGGATATGGTGGATATGAGTGCGTGCGAAGAAGCCTGGGGAGAGTCATTCCTGCCTGGCGGTCACTTCGACATCTCGGTTGACACATTCCACAGACCTCACCGATGGTCCGAGGGTGAGGGGCACGTGGGGATAGAGCTTGCATCCACACCGGAAGGAGTCATCGGCAACCCCAGGATCGCGACAGCAACCAAGGCCAAGCGGCCGATTCTCGGGATAATGAAATATCTCGTGCTCTGCATCGACCAGATCCTGGAGGCTTATCCTCCGGGCAAAGTGCCGCCGGTGGAGAAGATCACTCTGCGCACCGCCGAGGAGATGGAGCCCTATCTGCTGGAGCCTCTGAGCCCAGGTTGGAAGAGCGTCTACGGGATTGGGAAAATTGGGATGGAGTCGCCTTAACGGGCGGTGATCTCATTGCCCACAGGTCACATTTCGGGACAATAGCCCGCCGGCAACCTGGTTGCCGGCAGGAACACCGAAAAAATGCGAACCCCGATAGGGCAGTGTGTGTCATTTTGACCCGTGGGAGATTCGGCAAGCAAGTTCAGGACCCCGAGATTCCTCCCGCGGGTCGGGATGACACACATTTGAGTCGCGAAACTATTGCGAAAGGACGAGACGAAAGGCAGGATCAGGAAGTGGGTCTTATAAGAACCGCGTTGTTCGTTCCCGCAAACAGGCCTGATCGGGTGGAGAAGGCGCTTGCATCCGCCGCAGATGCCGTGATAATCGATCTGGAAGACAGTGTGCCACCGAGTGAAAAACCGTCATCCAGAGCGACTATTGCTCGGAATGCATCCGGTTGTGAGCGAAGAAACATCTGGGTCAGGGTCAATGCGCTGGATACGGAATGGTTCGAAGACGATATTCGTGCGGCTATTGTGCCGTCCGTCTCGAGCATAGTTCTGCCCAAACCTGGAACGCCCGATGATGTCGAGCAGGTTGCGGCGCTCATAGATGATTGTGAGAAGGGGATTGATCGGACGGGATGTTCGGTCGGGCTTGTTGCATTCATCGAAAGCGCAATGGCCCTCGAAAACGTATACCGCATCGCCTGCTCTGCGACTGGAAGGTTAACGGCGCTTGCATTCGGCGCCGCGGACTATACTCTGGACATGGGCATCGACATGACTTGCGATGGCGATGAATTGATGTATGCTCGTTCGAGAATAGCGGTGGCATCGAGAGCGGCAGGGATTGCCCGCCCAATCGACACACCGTACATGGTGGATATTCACGACTTGGATGGACTCCGCGTTGACTCAATGCGTGCGAAAGGCTGCGGCTGTGGTGGCAAGCTATGCATTCATCCAAAACAGGTCGAAGTCGTAAACGAAGTATTCTCACCGTCACGTGCCGAGATTGAGCGGGCCGCAAAGGCAGTATCGGCCTTTGAGGAAGCGCAGAGCCTTGGCAGAGGAGCTGTGGCGGTTGACGGCCTTATGGTGGACTATCCGGTCTACTACAGGCTGAAAGATATTCTGCTTGCGGCTGGGAAGACAGATCAACAGTTGCAGGAGGGTTAGATCCATGGTTTCTGATGTGAACACCGACGTTTCCATAACCGGGATGGTAGAACTGGCTCGAGCCGCGCAGGTCGAATGGGAGAAGAGCGTTCAGGAACGGATAGATTTGGTGGTCCGTGAGATAGCGAAGACCGTCCACGATAACGCTGAGGAGCTTGCCCGTCTCACAGTTGAGGAGACAGGACTCGGCAACTACGAAGACAATGTCAAACAGGACAGGCGCAAAGCCGAGATCATCTGGTGGAGTCTCAAGGGCAAGAAGTCGGTTGGGATTATCGGCCGTGATGAGGTAACCGGAATAGTCGAGATAGCGAAACCAATGGGAGTCGTCGGAGTTGCACTGCCAGTGACCATTCCCGTTACCAACTTCATGAGTAACGCGATGTTCAGTCTGAAGTGCGGCAACGCCGTGATACTGGCGCCTCACCCCAAAACCGCAAAGACGATAGCGCGCACACTTGAGCTTGTTGCCGTGGCACTTGAGAAACTGGATGTGCCGAATGATCTGATACAGGTCATCGCCAATCCATCCATAGAGATCACAAGGGAGATGATGGCCGCGGTAGACGTAGTGGTCGCGACCGGCGGCATGGGTGTGGTCAAGGCGGCGTATTCAAGCGGAAAACCCGCGTACGGTGTCGGTCCGGGCAATGTTCCTTGCATTTTCGACAGGAATATCGATATTGACGCGGCGGTGGAGATGGTAATTATCGGGAGAACGTTCAACAATGGACTACCTTGTGCGTGTGAGCAGGCAGTGATCGTGCCGACTGAGGAGCTGTCTTGTGTGATTGAATCGTTCGAATCTCAGGGCGCAGCATATGTCGATGATCCCAATGACATTGAAAGGCTCGCGGCTGTTCTGTTCGACAATGACGGCACGATCGACAGGCGGTGCGTAGGCGCCACCGCGGATGACGTCGCCACTCTGGCAGGAATCAGCATTCCGGCTGGAAGCCGCATGATACTTGTTAAGGGCGACATTTCCGAAGACCGCAGGATGCTGAGGAAGGAGAAACTCTGTCCAGTTAGCCTGGTTTTTGTCTATGAGGACTTTGATGAAGCTGTGGAGCTGGCCGAGTCAAACCTTGAGATAGAGGGTAGAGGCCATTCGGTATCAATACACTCCGATAACCGTGATCACATTGAGGGCTCTATGGGAAACTTTGTGGGTAAGCGCCCAAATGATATATGATATGGCATTA
>Ga0209610_1001152_pt1 | contig 13734 bp, 10 predicted proteins | sample LakKivw275mmetaG_FD_184137 | JGI IMG/M metagenome (GOLD analysis project Ga0209610, IMG submission 184137) | Anoxic lake water microbial communities from Lake Kivu, Rwanda to study Microbial Dark Matter (Phase II) - Lake Kivu water 275m metaG... | ecosystem: Environmental > Aquatic > Freshwater...
TCCCCATCGCGTCGACGTGCCCGAGGACCCAGTGGCCGTCGAGGGCGCGGCCCGGCGCGACCGCCAGTTCGAGGTTCACCGCCGACCCGACGCGCAACGAGCCGAGCGTCGTCCGCGCGGCGGTTTCCGAGGACACGTCGGCGACGAACGCGCCCGCCGCCACCGACCGGGCCGTGAGACAGACGCCGTTCACAGCGACGCTCCCGCCGACGGCAAGCAAGGTTTCGAGCGCGACGGGCAGACGCACCTCGAGGGAGCCCGGATTCGCTCGGAGAACCTCTCCGACCGCTTGCACAATCCCCGTGAACATGGGCGGGATCGAGTGTAGTGCATCCGAATGCCCTGTTCAACGGAGTTGCACGTCCTCCGGCCCCCGGATACCCTATCCTCTAGGAGGTCACTGTGCGAATGCGCTCGGTCGTCCCCGGATTCCTTGTTCTTCTGTTGGTCCTCTGGTCCTCCGCCGCCCTGGCGGCGAAGCCCGAGATCACCTACGAGATCCTCGATCGTGAGGGCTATCGCGAGGTCGAGGTCAAGACGCCGCTTGCCGACTACATCCTGTCGGAGCAGGGCGGGGTCCTGAAGTCGATCCTCCTGACCTTCGTTCCGTACGGCTCCTCGCCCGCCGAACTTGTCCCCGGCGCGACCTCGAACGTCAAGACCCTGGGACGGCAGTACCTGGCCGACGCGATCTTCCCGTTCACGCTCTCCGCCGTCGACGCGGTCGATGGCGCCTACCAGTTGGTCGGGCCGTCAGTCGACGCCGAGACCGGCGTGTTCCGGGCCGAGTTCAACGGGAAGCTTGGCGAGATGACGGTGCGGAAGACGTACACGATCCGCCCCGATGCGCTGTACACGGTCGAGTTCTCCCTCTCGATCACGAACCGAGGTCGCCCCGTCGACCTCCAGATGACCGTAGCGAACTACATTCCGAGGACGAAGGACAAGAACCCGCTCGAGATCTACTACCTGTTCGACGACGAGCCGGGCCAGCTCGAGCTCGCCAAGGGTTCGTTCACGTCGTTCGACGGCGTCGGCCTGATGAGCAGCACCGTCGTCTTCTTCCTCTCCCCGAAGGACGCGCGGGCAGCAACCCCGTTCCTCACGCGGATGCCGGCGGGCTCCGACCATTTCGGCATCGCCCTGTCGGCGGGCGCTGGGACGACAACGTTCGACGGAACGCTCTACGGCGGGCGGCGGCGCTTCCTCCTGATGAAGGCCGCCGACCTCCAGGCGCTCGACACGCCCGGCGTCGGCGCGCGGCTGATGATTCCGGTGATCCAGTTCCTCGAACTGCTCTATCACGCAACCGGGAACTACGGCCTGGCCATCATCCTGTTTACGATCCTGGTGCGCGTCATCCTCTGGCCGCTGATGCAGAAGCAAATGCACTCGATGGCCAAGCTGCAGCAGCTCAGCCCGAAGATGAAGCAGATCCAGGAGCGGTTCAAGGACGACAAGCAGGCGATGCAGGAACGGATGATGGAGCTGTACCGCAAGGAGAAGATCAACCCGATGAGCGGGTGCCTGCCGATGGTCATCCAGCTCCCGATCATCTACCTGATCTGGCGCGCGATCCTCCTCGCCGGCGAGCAGATCCACCTGTCTCCAGGATTCCTGTGGGTCCCGGACCTCAGCCTGCACGATCCGTACTTCGTCCTTATCATCCTCACCACCGCCGTCATGCTGCTGCAGCAGTGGCTGATGACTCCCCAAACGGGGACCGAGAGCTCGCCAGGCGCGAAGTGGATGGGCTACATCTTCCCCGTCGTCATGGCTGTCCTCTTGTGGAAGTTCCCCGCGGGGCTGTGGCTCTACTACTTGCTCACGACGGCAGCTCAGGTCGGCCAGCAGGCGCTCGTCAACCGCCAGATGAAGCGCTCTGCCCGCCTGGCTTCCGCGGCTGGCACGTCGAGCGACGTCGGAGACGGGGACGGCGGGACGTGGACGCGCTGAGGCAAGCCGCCGAGGCGTTCGTCCGCCGGCTGCTCGAAATCCTCGAGGAAGACGCGACGATCGAGGTCGAGGAGGATGGAGAGGAAGGCCTCTACGTCAACCTCGTCGGCAACCTGTTCTCCCTTCCGGAGGAACGACCGATTCTCACGGCCCTCGAACACCTGCTCCGCGGCGCGCTGCGGCGACAGACGGGGAAGGAGATCGAGGTCGTCGTCGACGCCAACGGCGCGGTGAAGCGGCGACGCGCCGAGCTGATTCGCTTCGCCCTCGGGAAGGCCGAGGAGGTCGTGCGCGAGAAGAAGACCGTCCGCCTGAACGCCATGCCAGCCCACGAGCGGCGAACGGTCCACGTAGCGCTCGCGAACTTCCCCGGGATCCGAACGTACAGCGTGGGGTCCGGCGAGGGCCGCCGCGTTGTGATGGAGCCGGAGGAGAAGAAGACGCCGGAATGAGCGGGGACACCATCGCCGCCATCTCCACACCAATCGGGGAAGGCGGCATCGGCATCGTTCGGCTAAGCGGGTCGACAGCGATCGAGATCGCCGACCTCGTCTTTGTCTCTCCCAAGGGGGTTCGTCTTTCCGACGCGCCGACACACACGATCCACTACGGACACGTCGACGACGACGGCCGGAGAGTCGACGAGGTTCTGGCCTCGGTCATGCGTGCGCCGCGCACCTACACGCGCGAGGATGTGGTCGAGCTGGGCTGCCACGGCGGCATCGTGGCCACGCGCGCTGTCCTCGACGCGCTGCTCGCCCGCGGCGCTCGCCTCGCCGAGCGCGGCGAGTTCACGAAGCGCGCCTACCTCAACGGCCGCATCTCGCTCGACCAAGCCCAGGCCGTCGCGGACATCGTGCGCGCGCAGACGCGCCTCGGGCTCGAAGCGGCCGTCGACCGCCTCGGCGGCCGGTTTTCGCAGGCGATCGCCGCGCTGCGCGACGATCTCGCCGCGATCCTCGCCGACCTCGAAGTGGAGATCGACTTCCCCGATCTCGATGTCGTGGTTGACCGACTTCGACCCCGCATCGAGGCCGTCGCGGCTCGCGCCGCCGATCTCCTCGCCCGCGCCGAGCGGGGAAGCGTCGTCCGCGAAGGGTTGACGGTCGTGATCCTCGGGCGCCCCAACGTGGGCAAGTCGACGCTCTTGAACGCGCTCCTCGCGGAAGAGCGGTCGATCGTGACGCCGATTCCGGGGACGACGCGCGACACCGTCGAAGAGGTGGCGTCGATCGGCGGCGTGCCCGTTCGCCTGATCGACACGGCGGGCCTGCGCACGCCAACGGATCGGATCGAAGCGGAGGGGGTGCGCCGAACGAGGGAGGCGACGAAGCGCAGCGACCTTGTTCTCCTCGTCCTGGATCGAAGCGAGCCCCTGACCGACGAGGATCGCGCCCTCCTCGACACCGGTTGGGGAGTGCCGACGCTCCTCGTCTTGAACAAGAGCGACCTCGCGCCCCGGATCGGCGACGTTCCTCGCGGAACGTGGGTCGATCGGGTCGAGATCGCCGCCAAGAGCGGCGAGAACCTCGCCGCGCTTCACGATCGCCTTCTCGGTCTGCTTCTCGGGGGGGAGATCCCGTCCCGGAACACGATTCTCCTCCTCGACACGTGGGAGCGCGACCTGTTGCGACGCCTGCGGGACGGCGCGGCGCGCGCCGTCGAGGCCATAGATACGAGGCTCTTCCCCGACATGATCGCCGAGGAGCTGCGCTGCGCGTACACCGCGTCGGGGGACTTGCAGGGGATCGACGTCGGGGAGTCCATCCTCGACGCCGTCTTCTCCCGGTTCTGCGTGGGGAAATAGGCTGCTTGCGCGACTGAGCAAGCAGCTAGGAGGCGGCTGCTTGCACGATCTCGTCGGCTGTGCAAGCAGCTAGAAAGCGGCTGCTTGCGCGACTGGGCAAGCAGCTAGGAGGCCGTCCGCACCGGTAGGCTGCTGTGCGGACGGCTAAGAAGCGGCGGCGGCCGGCCAGAGACAGGACGTCAGCCGGCAGCTAGTGCTTGCTCACCCGCGTGATATGCGGGCAGGTCCCTTGCCGCTCGCCGCTGTGCGGGCAGCTCGCTGTCCGCGATGACGAGCCGGCCAGCAGACGCTTGGACCGACGCCGATAGGCGGCGCGCTGGCTGACCCAGGGGTCACCTGACGCTAGAGCTACGAGGCGGCTCGGACGAGGTCCACTCCCTGGATCTGGATGTCGTTTCGCCAATCGTCGAAGCCGATCTGGCAGACGAGGTCCGCACTCGTCACGCTCTCGAACGTGTCGAGGTGCTTGCCGAGGCGAAACGCGATGAACGGGAGGGCGTGCCCGTCCTGGGACACGCGTCCCTTGAGGTGCTGCCGACGGTTCCCGACGAGACCCAGTCCGTCGAACGCGCACCCGCGAAGGAGGAATCGCGGCGACGGGTTTCCGGGGCCGTACGGCGCGAGCGACGACAAGTTCGTGTAGAAGCGGAGGTCGACGTCGCGCAGCTCGACTTCCACGTCGATCTGCTCGGGGTTGAAGGCCGCGATGGACGAGCGATGCTCGACGATGTACTCGAACATCCGCTCCTCGAGCTCCGTGAGCGCGTCGTTCGACACCGAGAACCCCGCCGCCATCTTGTGTCCTCCGAACTGCAGGAGCAGATTGCGGTGCGCCTCCAAGCACGCACTGATGTCGAAGTCGCCGACGCTGCGGCAGGAGCCTCGCGAGACTCGGTCCCCGCGCGACAGGATGATCGTCGGCACCCGGTAGCGTTCGGCAAGGTTGGAGGCGACAAGTCCCAGGATCCCTTCATTCCAGTACTTCCCAACAAGAAAGAGGAGCCCGTCCTCCTGGGGATCGAGCCCTTCGCCGCGGATGATGGCCTCGGCCTGGGCGATCAGGTCGTTCTGCGCGATCTCCCGGTCGCGGTTGTAGTCGAGGAGGATCTCCGCCAAGTACTCGGCCTGATCGGCGACCTCGGTGATGAGCAGAAGAAACGCTACCTTCGGGTCGCCGGCGCGGTTCGCGGCGTTGAGCTTCGGCGCGACAAGGTAGCCGAAGTCCGAGGTGCCCAGCTTCTTCGGGTTGATCGAGAGCTTAGCCATCAGGGTGCGCAGTCCGAGGGACGATCCTTGACCCGCCGCGAGGAGGCGGAACGCCTCGCGAACCAGGCGTTGGTTCTCGTTGTCCCCGTCGGCGCACAGGGGCACGAGGTCGGCGATCGTTCCGAGCGCGACGAGGTCGAGGAACGAGGTTGGAGACGACTGGCCCAGCCTCTCGTACAGAGCAACGATCAGCTTGTACGCGACGCCCACGCCGGCAAGGTTCACGTTCGGATACGCGTCGCCGGGGCGGTGCGGATCGACAACGGCCACGCCGGGCGGGAGTTCGCCGACGGGAAGGTGGTGGTCGGTGATGACCGTATCGATGCCGGCAGCGGCGAGTTCCTCGATCTCGGCATGGTTCATGACGCCGCAGTCGGTCGTGAGGACAAGCGTGAACCCCTCGTCGATGGCTCGCAGGACAAACGCTCGGGAGAGCCCGTGCCCTCCGGCTCGGTCGCCGACCTCGACCTTGACGGTGTTCGGCGGCAAGAGGGGCCGCAGGCCGCGATACAGAACGGCGGCTCCGGTCAGTCCATCGACGTCGAAGTCACCATGAACGAAGACGCGCTCCTTCGTTTCGATCGCGTGAAGCAGCCGCGCCGTGGCCCGATCCATATCCCTGAGCGCCCAGGGGGAATGGAAGTGCTGCCCGGCCGGATCCAGAAGCGAGTCCCACGAAGCGCCGCCCCGGTGAGCGAGCAGCACGGCAATCGCACGCGAGCAGCCGAGCGAGCTCCGAATGGTTTCCACAAGCTGCGGGTCGGGCGCCGGCGCTACCCGCCATTCTCTCCTCTCACGGAGGAGGGACCGCATCTAGGCCCTTTTCTTGGACCGGTCGGATCGGTCGGCCCGCTTTGCCCAGGCGTACAGGATCGGGTTTGCCACGTACATCGTCGAGTACGTCCCGGCGACAATCCCGACGAACAGCGCGACCGAGAACCCGCGCAGCACGCTGCCGCCGAAGATCATGAGGATCGCCACCGGGGCAACCGTCGTGAAGTTCGTGTTCAGCGTCCGCGATAGCGTCTGGTTCACGCTGTGGTTGATCAGATCGTAGAGCGGCATCTTCCGCTCGATCTTCAGGTTCTCGCGGATTCGGTCGAAGATGACGATGGTGTCGTTGAGCGAGTAGCCGATGATCGTCAGAAAGGCGGCCACCGTCTCCAGATCGATCTCCAACCCGAACAGGGCGAACACCCCGAGGGCGATCGTCACGTCATGAACGAGCGCCACGATCGCGGCCACCGCATAGCGTAAGCGGAATCGCCAAGAGATGTAGATGAGGAGCGCCACGAACGCGAGAAGGATCGCCTGCCACCCCTTCTGCGCCAACTCCTGGCTCACCTGCCGGCCGATGAGCCGCCGGCTGATGTCCTCGATCTGGAACGTGGAGCGAAGCGTCTCCTCGATCCGACTGATCGCCGGGCTGTCTTCCTCGACGTTGAGAAGCTTCGTCGTGATGATGACCTTGTTGCCCTCTGCCTGCTGGATCTTGCTGGTTCGCAGATCGACGCCCTCGACGTCGACGGTGCCCAGCGCCTGGCGGATGTCCGCCGTGGAGGCGCGCTCCTCGAGCTTCACGGTGAACTCGAGGCCCCCCGTGAAGTCGATGCCGAGGTTGACGCCTCGGACGAGCAAGAGAACGACGCTCGCCGCGACCAGGATCGCCGAAATGGTGACGAAGTACTTCGCCTTGCCGAGGAAGTCGAAGTGATGCAGACGCATGCGAACGCCTCCTACAGAGCCTGAACCTTCTTGGCCCAGCGGGATTTGATCCGCGCGGCTCTGTTCTTGTGGATCGTGTTGCGCTTCGCGGCCTTGTCGGCCGCCTTGGAGAGCTGGGGAAGAAGCGCGATGGCGTTGTTCTTCTCGCCGGCGTCGATGTGCAGGCGGATCTGTTTGACGACGCGCTTCAGGGCCGCCTTACGCGACCGGTTCAAGCCGCGTCGCTTTTCACTCTGGCGCAGCCGCTTCGCTGCGGAAGCAATCTTTGGAATCGTAATCACCTCTTGGTTGCGATCGCACCCGATCAGCAGGACAAGTGCCGGTAGATGGTATCGGCCACCCCTACGGGAATCAAGGACTCCGTTCGTTCGAGGACGGAAGCGCTGAAGGTCGATCGCCTCGACGTCGACCGGCTGGATTCGGCGGCTCGCCGTTGGCCGCCGCTCCGTGCGAAGAGGTACGATCGAGGCATGTCCACATCGTCGCGGCCGACGGACCGGAGCGTAGGGTTCGGCCTTGAGTCCTCGCACGATCTCCTCAACCAGCTGACGAACGGCGTCTACCTTGTCGATCGAGCGCGCCGGATCCAGTTCTGGAACCGCGGGGCGGAGGAACTCACCGGGTACGCGGCCCGCGATCTTGCGAGATGGGCATGCTCGGACAACCTGCTGATGCACGTGGACGCGGAGGGCCGCTCCCTCTGCCGCTCGCGCTGCCCCCTTGCGGCGACGATGGACGACGGACAATCGCGGGAAGTCGACGTATTCCTCCACCATCGCGACGGACAGAGGGTTCCCGTCCTCGTTCGGACGTCACCCATCCGCGACTCCCAAGGCCAGATCATCGGGGGGATCGAGGTGTTCGACGACAACTCCGCGCGTGCGTGGATGCACGCGGAGATCGAATCGCTGCGCAAGCTGGCGCTCGTGGACTCCCTCACCGAGGTCGGGAATCGCCGGTACGTCGACATTGCCCTCGCATCGCGACACGCCGAGCTGGAACGCTACGGATGGCCGTTCGGCGTGCTCCTGGCCGACGTCGACCACTTCAAGGCGTTCAACGACCGCCACGGACACGCCACGGGCGATCGGGTCCTGCGCATGGTCGCGCAGACGCTCGCGGCCAACATGCGCTCCTACGACGTCGTGGGCCGATGGGGCGGCGAAGAGTTTCTCGTAGTCATGGAGAAGATAGATGCCGACGGTCTGGCCCACCGCGCGGAGATCCTGCGGAGCCAAGTATCCACTTCGTCGGTCACGGCCGGCGAGGTCCCGCTGTCGGTCACAGTGTCCATCGGTGGGACCGTTGCCCGAAACCCGGAAACGGTCGCCAAGACGGTCCATCGCGCCGACGAGCTTCTCTACCAGAGCAAGACAGCGGGACGGAATCGCTGCACCTTTGGGTAGGCGAAGTCCGCACGTCGCAGCCTATTCGCTCTATCGATCACTCTCCCTCACTGCATGGCGCAGATCGCTCGCGTCTCTTCGAGTCGACCGACGAGGTCCCCGGCTCGTACGCGCTTGGACAGGAGAGAGTAGGCTCGTGGGTCCACGTCGCGGCCAACTACACGCTACTTCCTGAGCGCCAAGCACCTAGAGGACTATCTGGACCGGCTTGCTCTCCGTGGATCGCAAAGAAGCGAGCAGCTGTGACCGGATTCATGCTGACTGATTCCTGGAGTGTGTAGCGCGGCAGCGGGGCCTCGGCTCGCCGAGGCCCCGCTTTGCGCAAGGAGGCGCTCGGCCATGGCTTTCCCCACTCGATCCTCTTCACTCTTTCCGGAGAGCCAGGCCCGACTCCGCCCCCTCACAGTGCGGCGTGATACGTCCACAATACAACAAGATACATGGATCATCAAGCAAGAAGCGGCAGTTAGCGCCATGCTGGCGAGTTGACACCACCGACGTCTCTTCCACCAGAATCCCCGCGCGCGGGGGCGGCGGAACCACAGCGTTCTGGATCGTGCGGAAGCGCCCCAACTGCTGCGTAGGCAATCGCCTCATGCCTGAAGACGAACCGCCTATCTTCTTCTCCTCCCCATTCGGTGAGGCATTTCAGACAACGCTACTCAAGCAGGGGGGATGGATGTTTCACACACTCACCTGTCAGGCAGATTGGCAACCTGGCCGAACGTCAGGATTGCCAGTTCCAGAGAGGGTTCAGCGGCACCCGGGGGCGTTGTGTGACGTTTGTCACCAAGTGCGATCCACGATAGAATGGCATCTGAACGTGCGGGCACCGGGAATCCCGGTCGAATCAGGAAAACCAAGGAGGTCGCGTTGAAAAGGCTACTCGCAGCAACCCTCATGCTGATCTTGGGCGTGTCCCTGCTCGGCATGGCGGCAGGAAAGGTCGCCGTCGTTCTTGACGTCGGTGGGCGCGGCGACTTGTCGTTCAACGACATGGGATTCAAGGGGACAGACGAGGCCGCGGAGGACTTCGGCCTCGTGATGGTCGAGGTGCAGTGCGCCTCGGGAGCGGACTACTTGCCGAACATCCGCAACGTCGCGCGAACCGGCGAGTATGACCTCATCATCTGCGTCGGCTTCCTGCTCGGTGACGCTCTTGCCGCGGCGGCGGGAGAGTTCCCGAATCAAAAGTTCGCGATCATCGATGTGGACTACATCACCGGGCCCAACATCATGAACTTCGTGTTCCGCGAGAACGAGATGTCAGCCCTGGTCGGCGCGCTTGCGGCGATGAGCGCGGCGCACCACGGCTACTCAGCCGCCGGCGTGGTGCTCGGCATCGAGATCCCGGTCCTGTGGCACTTCGAGGCGGGATTCCGCTACGGCATGGACTGGGGCCTGAAGCAGTACGTCGCCATGACGGGGACTGCCAAGAAAGTCGATCTGCTCTACACCTACACCGGGACGTTCAGTGACATCGCGCTCGGCAAGGCCGCTTCGGAAGCCATGTTGGCGCAGGGTGCCGTCGGCATCTACAACGTCGCCGGCCCGCTCGGTGTGGGCGACCACGAGGCGGTCGCGGAAGCCCACGGGAACATGGGCACGCTGTACGGCCCTCCGTACTTCTACGGGGTGGACGCGAACCAGGACTTCATCGGCAACGGGCTGCACGGGATCGCGAGCGGCATGAAGCGCGTCGACATCGCCTGCTACAAGGCCGTCGAGGCCGTCGTGAAGGGCACGTTCAAGGCCGGCGTCACCAGCCTTGGACTTGCCGAAGGCGGCGTGGCGATCAGCAAGGTCGGCGACCTCGCCGAGTTCATCCAGTTCGGCATCGCCGGCGGCTCGGTGAAGGCCGACGACTTCTACACCATCATCGCCAACTGGGCGCAGAACCGGAGCACGGTTCCCGGCTGGATCTGGGACGCGGTCAACACGCTTGAGAAGGGAATCCTCAGCGGTGAGTACACCGTTCCGACGGCCAGCACAGGAGACGAAATCGCCGCGGTTCGGGCGCAGTATACGCTCGGTGCACCGTAGAGCGTGAATTGCACGTGAAGCACCTCGGGGAGAGAGGGACAACGTTCCTCTCTCCCCTTTGTCTCGAAACGGAGCCTCCATGAACGAGAAAGCTGTTCCCGAACCCCGACAGGAGGCAAGCGGGTACATCCTCCGCGCCGCGGGGATCACCAAGATCTACTCCGATGGGACCGTCGCCCTGAAGAAAGCGACGCTCGAGATCCGCGCACACGAGATCATCGGCCTGCTCGGAGAGAACGGCGCCGGAAAGACCACCCTGACCAAGATCCTCTCCGGCCTTCTTCCGCCGACCCACGGCCGGGTCGTGTCTCCGAGAGGTGCGGTCCGGTTCACCAGTCCACGCGAGGCGCTCGACTTCGGAATCGGGATGGTCCACCAGCACTTCGCTCTCGTCGGAACCTTCACCGCTACCGAGAACGTGGCGTTGAGCCACGAGAAGCCATTCTCCTTCATCCGCTTGGCGAAGACGCGGGAGCGGCTCGAGGCTCTGATGGAGGAAAGCGGCCTCCGCGTTCCGCTCGACGTTCCTGTCGAGAAGCTGGCTGTCGGAGAACAGCAACGGGTCGAGATTCTGAAGGTCCTGTCGCGTGACGTGAAGCTCCTGATCCTCGACGAGCCCACATCCGTGCTCACGCCGCTCGAGGTGGACGAGCTGTTCCTGCTCCTCCGTCGGCTCCGGGACAAGGGCACGTCGATCATCCTCATCACCCACAAACTGAAGGAGGTCCAGTCGGTCACGGACCGGATCGTCGTCCTGCGACGCGGAGAGATGGTCGGCGACCTGCGCACGATCGACGCCACCACCGAGCGCCTGGCCCAATTGATGGTCGGGAAAGCACTTGCGGGGGAGCCGACGGCGGTCGAGCTGAGCGCCGAGCAGTTGCCGAAGGCCCAGAGGGCCCTGAAGAGGAATGAGTTCTCCAGCGAGGGAGTCCTCCACGTGACCGATCTTGTCGCTCGCGGCAACACGGCGGAGATCGCCGTCGACGGCGTATCGTTCGACGTCCACGGCGGGGAGATCTTCGGGATCGCCGGCGTCGAGGGGAACGGGCAAAGCGAACTGGTGGAGTGCCTCACAGGACTGCGGGTGCCAGTGTCGGGAGAGGCGACGATTCGCGGCACGAACATCCTGGGGAAGGACCCGCGGCAGATCTACCGCCTGGGCGTCGCCCACGTGCCGGAGGACCGTTGGCGTCTCGGCCTCGTCCTGCCGTTTACCCTCGCCGAGAACGCGATCCTCGGCGTGCACCAGTGGGAGGAGTTTAGGGGGCCGCTCGGATTCCTGCGCCGGGGGAAGGTCAACCAACACGTACGCCAGTTGATGGACCGATTTGACATTCAAGCCACGGGACCCAGCGCCCCTGCGAAGAGCCTGTCCGGCGGGAACCAGCAGAAGCTGATCGTCGGCCGCGAGCTGGCAAAGGACCCAGCCATCGTCGTGGCCTCCCAACCCACGCGGGGCCTCGACATCGGCGCAGCGAAGTACATCCGCGACCTCCTCGTCGAGATGCGCGGCAAGGGGCGCGCGATTCTGCTCGTGTCGGCGGACTTGGATGAGGTCCTCGCCCTCGCGGATCGGTTGGCGATCATGTACGAGGGACGGTTCATGGGGGAGAGCTGCCCCGGAGAGCTGAGCCGCGAGCAGATCGGAATGCTCATGGGTGGCGTGTCGTGTAAGGAGGTCGCATGAGCGCGAACCCATCCAGGGATTCCCGCTTGCTTCGGGGAGCCCGCCGCACCCTGACCGGACTGCATCCGGCCCTCGAGTCCCTGCTGGCGGCCGTCATCGGGCTCCTCATCGGCGCCCTGCTCATGTACATCTGGGGCTTCAATCCGTGGAAGGCCTACTGGGCCCTCCTGCAAGGAGCATACGGCGGCTCCTACGAGTGGGCGAGCTCGCTGTCGCGCGCGACACCGCTCATCCTCACCGCGCTCACCTTCTCGGTATGCGTCCGCGCCGGGATGTTCAACATCGGGGCGGAGGGGCAGATGCTCATGGGAGCCATGGCGGCGATCTGCGTGACCTACTTCAGGATGCCGGTCGGTCTCCACCTGCTCGTCGGCCTCGTGTTCGCTCTCACCGCCGGTGCGGTGTGGAGCATCGTCCCCGCCCTCCTCAAGATCACCCGCGGCGTGTCCGAGGTCATCTCGACGATCATGTTCAACTGGATCGGGCGGTGGCTTGCCCTGTACCTCGCGATCTACGTGATCGTCGACCCAATGCGCGCCGAGAAGACGCTGACCGTTCCCGTCACGGCGCGGTTCCCCATCCTCGTGCGCGGCACGGACTTCTCGTACTCCTTCTTCCTGTCGTTGTTCGTCGCCCTCGTTCTCTACTTCATCCTGTGGCACACGACGATGGGGTATGAGGTGCGGGCTGCAGGACTCAACCCGACGGCCGCGAGGTACGGCGGAATCCGAAACAAGCGCACGATGCTGTGGAGCTTCCTGCTCGGCGGAGCGGCGGCGGGCCTTGCGGGGGCAGCGATCGTCATGGGGATGCCACCGAGCTACGCTGCGTTCGGCGGCGGCGCGTTCCCGAACCTGACGAACATCGGGTTCGACGGGATGGCCGTGGCCATGGTCGGCCGCAACCACCCAATCGGCATCGTCGCGGCCTCGGTCCTGTTCGGCGGACTCAACGCGGGCGGGCGCGTGATGCAGTTCTACGGGTCGAACCCCGTTCCGTTGGAGATGGTTCGCATCGTCATGGGGGCGATCGTCCTCGCGATGTCCGTCCCCGAGCTGATCCGCCTCTTCCCGGCGATCCGAAGGCAGGGCGAAAGCCTCGTACGCCTGCTCCGCAGGAAGGGCGAGTCGTCTGAGGAGGGATCCTCATGAGCTGGAGCGACCTGCTGAGTCTGCTCCGCATCGCGCTGCACGCGATGGTCCCGATCACGTTGACCGCGGTCGGCGAGATCGTGGGGGAAACGGCGGGGCTGTTCAACATCGGTCTTGAAGGAATCCTCCTCATCAGCGCGTTCGCCGGGGCTCTCGGCGCCAGGATCGGGGGACCGTGGATGGGGTTCCTCATCGGCGCGGGGGTGGGTGCGGCCATCGGGTTCCTGTTCGCGGTGATCAACACGTACTGGAAGGGAACCCAGATGGTGACCGGAATCGGCATTAACCTGTTCGCCATGGGGTTCGTCGCGTTCGGGCTGATCCAGCTCGGAGCGCCCGGGTTCTTCGCCGTGCCGAGGACGGTGCAGCTCATCAAGTGGAGAACGGCGATGGGCGCGATGAGTCCGATGATCGTCGTCGCCCTCGTCCTGCCGTTCCTGATTCACTGGTTCATGAGACGTACGCGCGCCGGGTTGATCCTCAAGGCGGCAGGGGAGATGCCGGAGGCTGCCGACGTCGCCGGAATCAACGTGAATCGAACGCGGCTTTTCGCTGCCACGTTCGGCGGCATGCTGGCGGGGGTCGCCGGGGCCTACATGAGCATCGCGTGGATCGGATCCGTGACGAAGGACCTCTCCGCCGGGCGAGGGTTCATCGCTCTCGCCACGGTGGTGTTCAGCGGCCTGAACC
>Ga0209610_1001153_pt1 | contig 13723 bp, 13 predicted proteins | sample LakKivw275mmetaG_FD_184137 | JGI IMG/M metagenome (GOLD analysis project Ga0209610, IMG submission 184137) | Anoxic lake water microbial communities from Lake Kivu, Rwanda to study Microbial Dark Matter (Phase II) - Lake Kivu water 275m metaG... | ecosystem: Environmental > Aquatic > Freshwater...
AAGCGGGCTATCAGCCAGAGATTGCCTACTTCGAGTGTTTCCATGAACTTAAGCTCATTGTTGACCTTATGTATCAGGGCGGTTTGAATTATATGCGCTATTCGGTGAGCGATACTGCTGAGTATGGTGACTATACTCGTGGTCCAAGGGTTATAAATGAGATGGTCAGGGATGAAATGATGCAAATACTGGCTGAAATTCAGGATGGTAGCTTTGCCAGGGAATGGATACTGGAAAATCAGGCGGGTCGCCCCAGTTTTAATGCTTTGAAGAGGATAGAAGCTGAGCACCCAATTGAGATTGTGGGCAAAAAACTGAGGGATATGATGCCCTGGTTGAAGAAGTGAGGAATAAATTTTGGACAAGGTAATTATTTTCGATACCACTCTGCGGGATGGGGAACAGGCAGCAGGGGCAAGCCTGAATCCCCAGGAGAAGCTGGAGATTGCCCGGCAACTGGAGAAGCTTGGCGTCGATGTTATCGAAGCTGGCTTTCCTGCTAGTTCCGCTGGCGATTTTGAAGCTGTTCAACTCATCAGTAAAGAAGTCCAGCGTCCGATAATTTGTGCCTTATCCTTTGCCAACGCCGATGCTATAGATAAGGCATGGGAGGCAATCAAGGAAGCAAGTCATCCCCGGATTCATGTTTTCCTTTCCGCCTCGGATATTCATCTCCTCTATCAGCTTAAAAAGAGCAGGGAGGAAATATTACAGGTATCTAAGGAAATGGTGGCTCGAGCCAAAAGTCATGTTGATGATGTTGAGTTCTCCCCTATGGATGCTTCCCGCAGTGACCCTGCCTATCTTTACCGTATGCTGAAAGCTGCCATTGAAGCTGGAGCAACCACAGTGAACATACCTGATACCGTTGGCTACGCTATCCCTCAGGAGTTCGGTGACTTGATTCAAGGCATTTTTGATAATGTTCCCAATATCCGTAAGGCTACTCTGAGCGTTCATTGCCATAATGACCTGGGGTTAGCGGTAGCTAACAGCCTGGCGGCAATACGGAGAGGGGCAAGACAGGTTGAATGCACCATCAATGGTATCGGCGAGCGTGCGGGCAATGCCTCTCTGGAGGAGATTGTTATGGCGTTGAACACCCGCCAGGATTTCTTCGGGCTCACTACGGGCATTAACACCCGGCAAATCTATAAGACGAGCAGGTTGGTGAGCGAGGTCATTGGCTTCCCCGTTCAGCCAAATAAAGCTATTGTGGGTGCCAATGCCTTTCGACATCAGTCAGGTATTCACCAGGATGGGCTAATAAAGAAGGCGATAACCTATGAGATTATCGACCCGAAGTTGGTGGGCATACCCTCCAGTATTCTGGTATTAAGCAAGTTGAGTGGTAAGCGTGCTTTTAGAGAGAGATTGGCTGAGCTTGGGTATACCCTGGATGAGGAGGATTTAGTCCGTGCCTTCAAGCGGTTCAAGGAGTTAGCTGATAAGAAGAAGGAAGTTACCGACCGTGACATCGAATCTTTGATAGCCGAGGAGCGCCGCACTACCACCGAGGTGTATCACCTCGACCATGTTGAGGTCTCCTGTGGTGACCATAGTCTTCCTACAGCCACGGTCAGGCTTATTGACCCTAGTGGCATCAGTTTAGCTGATGCTGCCTTAGGCACAGGACCGGTGGATGCAGTGTATAAAGCTATTAACCGCATAGTTGGCATCCCGAACAAGCTTACCGAGTTTACGGTCAAATCGGTTACTGAGGGAATAGATGCCATCGGGGAAGTGCTTATCCGGGTGGAGAGCGAGGGGGTAACTTATACCGGTCGTGGCGCTGCTACTGATATCATCGTTGCCAGTGCCAAGGCATATATGAATGCCTTGAATCGGCTTCTGGCTAGTAAGGCAGCCAAGACAGGGAAAGGAAAACGCAAGTGAGTTCGCTATTGGATATGGCATTGCGTTTGCTTCTGGCCATTGCTCTGGGAGCAATCATTGGCTATCAGCGTGAGCGAGCTGGCAAAGCAGCAGGGCTGCGCACTCACACTTTAATTTCCCTGGGTGCTGCTTTATTCACCGTGGTTTCTATTTTCGGCTTCAGTGGTGCCGTTGACCCTTCACGTGTTGCCGCTGGTGTAGTAGCCGGGGTGGGCTTCATCGGCGCCGGTGTCATCTTTCGTGGCATGGGAGGGACGGGTGTGGCAGGGTTAACCACGGCGGCGAGCATCTGGACTGCTGCTGGTGTGGGTTTAGCTGCTGGTGCCGGGATGTGGTTGATTGCCATAATAGCTGGCCTGGCTGCGGTCGGCATATTGATGATTCCCAAGGTCCACGGGTAAATGGCAGGTCAGACGCTCGCTGAGAAGCTCCTGGCGGCTCACTGTGGCAGGAAAGAGGTCAGCGTCGGTGAATTCATAAATGCCAGGGTTGATTTGGTTTTAGCCAATGACATTACTGCCCCGTTGGCTATAAAGGAATTCCAGCGGCTCGGAGTAAGCAGAGTATTTGACCCTGGGAAAGTGGTGATGGTTCCGGACCACTTTTGTCCCGGTAAAGATATACCATCAGCCGAGCAAGCCAAGCTGATGAAGGAGTTTGCTAAAGAGCAGGGCCTGGTTTATTTTGAGGTGGGGAGGATGGGGATTGAGCATGTGCTCTTGCCGGAGCAGGGTCTTGTTCTGCCCGGACAGGTTATCGTTGGTGCTGACTCCCATACTTGCACTTATGGTGCCCTAGGTGCTTTTGCTACCGGCATGGGCTCTACTGACATTGCTGTGGCTATGGCAACTGGTGAAATATGGCTGAAAGTGCCGCCAACTATTAAGTTTGTTTATCACGGAAAGCTCCCGAAATGGGTTGGTGGCAAAGACCTTATTCTTTATACCATTGGCGATATCGGCGTTGATGGTGCTCTTTACTCGGTTATGGAATTCGCTGGTGAGGCGATTGATGAATTGGATATGGATGGACGCTTCACCATGGCAAATATGACTATTGAAGCTGGGGCTAAAGCAGGTATCTTTGCCGTGGATGATAAAACCGAGGAATACCTCCATCATGCCGCTGCCAATCGGGTTTCCTCTATCATTGCGAGCCAGACTCCCCCTGTCATTGCGAGGAGCGAAGCGACGAAGCAATCTCAGTCGAACGAGGACGCCTACTATGCCAGAATTGTCGAATACGATGTATCCCAAATTGAGCCCCAAGTAGCCTTTCCCTCTCTACCGTCCAATACCAGGCCTGTAAGCCAGGTGGGAGAGGTAAAGTTAGACCAGGTGGTCATTGGTGGCTGCACTAATGGGCGGATTAGTGATTTAAGAATAGCAGCCAAACTGATTCAAGGAAGAAAGATACATCCCGATTTGAGGTGTATCATCCTCCCCGGCTCGCAGCAAGTCTACCTCGAAGCACTGAGGGAGGGATTGATAGAGGATTTCATAAAGGCTGGTGCTGTAGTAAGTACTCCTACCTGTGGTCCCTGTCTTGGCGGGCATATGGGTGTTTTAGCTGCTGGTGAATGCTGCCTATCTACCACCAATCGGAACTTTGTCGGCAGAATGGGCAGCCCCGAATCCGAAGTTTACCTGGCTAGCCCGGCAGTAGCCGCCGCCAGTGCCATCCTGGGCAGAATCGCCAGCCCGGAGGAAGTTATGAGCTAGTTCGCGTTAACAGCCCTCTTCATAAACTTCTTAGACGGAAGCAAAAATCAATGGGAACAACAAGCTTTTGTTCGCAATATGATAGAATTACCCCCGGATAAACGAGCAATTGGTTCGTAAACAACCCGTTAGGCAAGATTACTCTTGATTTAAGGAGGAGGTAAATATGGCTGCAAAACCAGTGGTAATTAAGTTTTTCGCCCCTGTCATTGATGTCACCGTTAACGCTTTAATGGACGCTGTCGACCAGAAGATGAAGCAAGGGATAAAGGAATTCATCCTTGTTATCTCTTCACCTGGTGGCTCGGTTTTCCATGGCTTGAGCGCATACAATTATTTGAGAGGATTGCCTGTGGAGATAACCACACACAATTTTGGCAGCGTCGACTCAATAGGCATTGTGTTATATTGTTCCGGTTCAAAAAGGCTGTCAGTGCCTCAAGCGAGATTCTTGCTTCATGGTGTTAGTGCCCAGTTCAGGGGGGAGCAAAGTTTAGAGGAGAAGCAGTTGGAGGAAAGGGTGAAAGGACTGGCGATTGACATCGAAAACATTGCCAAGGTGATTGCCGCAAATACGAATAAGACCGAAGCAGATATAATAAACGCCATGCATGAAAGAACGACTTTAAATCCGGAAGAAGCTAAGTCGTGGAAGCTGGTGCACGAGATAAAATCGGAGCTATTTGAAGCGGGCAGCGAGGTAATTTCCATCCAATTTCAACAACCACAGAAACCGTAACGTTGGATAATGGCGTGTTCGCGGTTCGCTCTGTTTACCCAAGTTGCCTTCGGTGACTTCCTTTATCCGCAAAACATTAGGCGAAATGGCAGTTCAATATGGGAGGCAAATGTATGGAGTCGATTAAAGTCGAATATCATGACAAAGTAGCTGTATTGAGACTAAACAGGGGTATTACCAATGCTCTGAACACAGAATTTCTTAAACAGATATCCAAGACTCTTCAGAAGTTGAAACATGATCCTTCCGTGAGTAGCATAGTATTTGCTGGTGCTAACGAGAAGTTTTTCTCTATTGGTTTTGACATCCCACAACTCTACGAACTCAGTAGAGATGAGTTTAAATTCTTTTACCAGACATTCAATCGTCTCTGCTTGGATCTGTATGCATTACCTAAACCTACAATAGCAGCAATAGCGGGACATGCCATAGCTGGTGGTTGTATCCTGGCTATTTGCTGCGACTATCGATTCATTGCGGAAGGTAGAAAATTGATGGGACTTAACGAGATTAAGCTTGGAGTGCCTGTTCCATATCTGGCTGATTGTATCCTGCGGCAGATAGTTGGAACTCGGAACGCTCGTGAGATATCGGATAAAGGTGAACTTTATCAACCTGAAGAATTACTTCAAATGGGTATGGTGGATCAAGTGCTGCCGTTAGAGCAAGTGTTACCTGAGTCGATCGAGAAAGCTGGACTGTTGGGTGCACTGCCCCGCGAGGCATTTGGGGTGAATAAACGTAATCGTGTAGAGATGGTTGAAGCACAGGTTGTAACGCACCTGGCAGAGAAAGAGCAGTTCTTCATAGAGTGCTGGTATTCCAATGATGCCCGCGAACGATTAAAAGAGGCGATTAAGAAATTCTAGACTAAATAATGGGCGTTACATATTTGATGTTGATGGTTTTGGGAGACTCTCACATTGCCGCTTCGCCCTACACACGCATATGGCTCCACTTCCGCTCGCCTGAATTGTTCTTAGTCAGAGCAACATCATATACAGGCAAAACGTTAGGTGAAATAGTGAACTGGAAAAAGATAGGAGGCAAGTGATGGAGAATGAGAAGAAACTTGAACCCATGCCCAATGTCAGTTTCAAGTGCATGACGTGGTTGTATAAATTCGTGGATCTCATCTGGAAGCCACAACGGCGTTTGGAGAAGTTTCCATTAAAAGAGGGCATGGTAGTGGTCGATTATGGATGTGGGCCAGGCCGATATACGCTGCCCATAGCCAGGTTAGTTGGACCGAAAGGCAAAGTCTTTGCTGTAGATATCCAGCCACTGGCCATTAGCACCGTAAGGAAGAAAGCGGCTCGTGAGTCTTTAACAAACATAGAGGCGCTCCTGGTCAATTCCTATAATACTGGAATTCAAAGTTCAAGCATCGACCTGGTTTTACTCATTGATACCCTTCACTTGATAGGAGATTGTGAGGCACTGTTTCGGGAGATTCGCCGAATACTCAAACAGGATGGCAATCTCCTTATGGACCCCGGGCACATGAAAATGTCAAGAGCGAGAGAAATTGTGGAAGGTACTGGCATTTTCACAATAGCAGAGTGTCGAGGTGGTGATATGATGGTTGCCCCAAAAGCTAAGCAATGAAGCCAGCAACTTTGGCTAACAGCGTATTCGCGTTTCGCTACGCTCATTGAAATGCTTCACGGGACTTCAAACACGCAACACGTTAAATAGGACAGTGTATCTGGTAGTATAATTAAGCTCTTATGAAAAAAGAGAGACATGGCATGCTTAAGCTGGATAACACCGTCTTGAGTGTCATTGATGTTCAGGGGGAACTAGCTCATGCCATGTACAATAAAGAAATGCTTTTTAAAAACCTCCAGAAGCTCATCAAAGGGTCAAAGATACTGGGAGTACCGATTCTCTGGACGGAGCAGAACCCTGAAGGGTTAGGTCCGACAATACCAGAGGTCGCCAATCTTCTATCTGGCATCAAGCCCGTAAGCAAGCTTAGTTTCAGTTGTTATGGCAGCGAGCGTTTCATGGAAGCTCTTAGGGCATTAAACCGAAATCAGGTTTTGCTTGCCGGCATCGAGGCACACGTCTGCATTTATCAGACGGCTGTGGATTTGGTAAATTTGGGATATGAGGTTCAAGTTGTTGTTGATGCCGTTTCTTCAAGGACAAAGGAGAATAAATTGATTGGCCTTGAGAGAATAAGAGAGGTAGGAGTATCCTTGACAAGCACGGAGACCGTTCTATTTGAATTGCTGAAAGTGGCAGAGGGGCCGAAATTTGAGGGAATCCTCAACATAGTAAAGTAGTCGAGTCACCCATGGGTAACATGAAACTAAAAGGTAAAGTTCACAAATTTGGTGCGGATGTGAATACCGATGTCATCATTCCGGCACGGTATCTCAATGTTTCTGACCCTGGGGAGCTGGCGAAGCATTGCATGGAGGGTATTGACTCTGAATTTGCCACTAAAGTTGAGAAGGGAGATATGATAGTTGCTACTACAAACTTTGGCTGTGGTTCATCACGGGAACATGCTCCTCTAGCGATAAAGGCTTGTGGCGTATCCTGCATCGTCGCCCGGAGCTTCGCCCGCATTTTCTTTCGTAATGCCATAAATATCGGCTTGCCTCTTCTGGAATGTCCTGAGGCGGTGAATGAAACTGAAGCTGGTGATATACTGGCGGTTAATTTGTCCCGGGGAGAAATTAGGAATATCTCCCGGGGCAAGACATTTATCGCCAAGCCCTATCCTGAATTTATGATGGGCATAATTAATGCCGGGGGGCTAATAGAGTACACCAGAAGCAAGTTGAGGAAAAAGCGTGTATAATTCACCCTCATCTGTCCTCTCCCTTCAAGGGAGAGGTATATGAGATAAGGGAAGTAAGGAAGTAAATATGGAATTTGATATCGCGGTTTTACCGGGAGATGGTATTGGTCCTGAAGTTATCACTCAGGCGGTTAAGGTGCTGCAGGTCGTCGGTGAAAAGTTCGGGCATAAGTTTCACTTTCATGCCGGTTTAGTTGGCGGCAGCGCTATAGATAAACAAGGCACGGCTCTGAGTGAAGAAACACTGGAGATGTGTAAGCAATGCGATGCAGTATTATTTGGTGCTGTTGGTGGACCGAAATGGGATGACCCTCAGGCTAAAATTCACCCTGAGGATGGGCTTCTGGCATTGAGGAAAGAGTTGGGATTGTTTGCCAATCTCCGTCCGGTGAAGGTTTTTCCCATGCTGGTGAATTCCACAACCTTAAAGCCCGAAGTGATTGAAGATGTTGATTTGGTGATAGTGAGGGAACTTACCGGCGGACTTTACTTCGGACAGCCTAAAAAACGCTGGCAAACCCCAGAAGGGAGACAGGCTGTTGATACCTTATTTTACTCTGAGGGGGAGATTGAACGGATATTGCGGGTTGGTTTTGAGCTGGCACGCAGCCGCTCTAAGAAGCTAATTTCGGTGGATAAAGCTAATATTCTGGAGTCATCTCGACTATGGCGACAGATAGCCATAGAACTATCTGCTGAATATCCTGATATAGAATTGCAGCATATGCTCGTTGATGCCTGTGCCATGCGGCTGATTCAGCGTCCTGCCGACTTAGATGTTCTTGTTATGGAAAATATGTTTGGTGATATACTCACCGACGAGGCTTCAATGCTTGCTGGCTCAATGGGCATGCTGCCCTCAGCTAGTCTGGCGGGAATTCCTAAGGGGAAAGCCTTTGGCATGTATGAGCCAATACATGGCAGCGCTCCACGACGGGCAGGGCAAAACATGGCTAATCCCATCGCCACCATTTTAAGTGGGGCAATGATGCTGCGCTACTCTCTTGGATTAGAAAGCGAAGCTCAAGCGGTGGAAAACGCCGTGCTTGCTGTGCTTGAAGAAGGCTATCGCACTTACGATATAATGGAGGAAGGCAAGCTCAGAACAGGGACAAGTGAGATGGGCGATTTAATTACTGAAAGGATACAATGTTAGTAGTGCAGCTTTACGACACAACCTTAAGAGATGGTGCCCAGCAGGAAGGGATTTCTTTTTCAGCCGAGGACAAGCTCAAAATTACCCAGAAGTTAGATGAGCTGGGCATTGACTTCATTGAGGGTGGTTGGCCTGGCTCCAACCCCAAGGATACCCAATTCTTTTCCAGGGCGAAGGATTTGAACTTAAGCCATGCGGTTTTAGTTGCCTTTAGCAGCACCAGACGCCCGAATTGTAATACGGATGAGGATGCTAACCTCAGGGCATTGCTTGAGGCTGGAACCTCAGTAGTCACCATTGTGGGGAAAGCCTGGGATAAGCAGGTGGCGCAGGTTCTGGAAACTACTCTGGAAGAAAATCTGGATATGATTTCAGATTCCATAAATTATCTCAAGTCGAAAGGATTGAGGGTTTTCTTCGACGCTGAGCACTTTTTCGATGGCTATAAGACAAATCCTGAATACGCCCTAAAGGTTATTGGCCACGCTGCTAAAGCTGGTGCCGAATGCGTAGTACTCTGTGATACCAATGGTGGCACTTTGCCTCAACAAATAGTAAGCGCTGTTAAAGATGCTCGAAAGACGATTTCTGTCCCGTTAGGTATCCATGCCCATAACGATGCTGAGCTTGCTGTGGCTAATTCGCTGGCTGCTGTTGAGGCTGGGGCGGTTCAAATTCAAGGGACCATGAATGGCTACGGTGAGCGTTGCGGTAATGCCAACCTTTGCTCCATTATCCCCAATTTGAAGCTCAAGATGGGAGTCGATTGTATTTCAGATGAGCAATTAAGTAAGCTCTCTAGCATTTCCCGCTACGTTTCTGAGCTAGCCAATCTACCTCATTCTGGCTCTCTTCCCTATGTAGGTGCCAGTGCTTTTACACATAAGGGTGGACTCCATGTTTCCGGCTTAACCAGATGGCAGGATAGCTATCAACACGTTAATCCGGGTTTAGTAGGTAATCAGCCTAACGTCATTGTTTCTGAGCTATCGGGGAAGGCGAGCATCATTTATAAAGCTAAGCAAAAGGGGCTGCCTCTTCCCGGGGATAACGAGATACAGGATGTATTACGGCAAGTCAAGCTCCTGGAAAGCCAGGGCTTTCAATATGATAGTGCCGAGGCATCTTTTGACTTACTACTTCATCGCGTTCAACCCGGCTATCGTCCACCATTCGAGCTGGTCGATTTCATGGTGGTGGTGGAGAAGAGGCGTCGATTTCCCACCATCGGTAGTCAAGAGGAACTACTCTCGGAAGCCACCATAAAAGTGAAGGTGGACGACCGAATAGTGCACACCGCTGCTGAAGGCAATGGTCCGGTAAATGCCCTCGACCAGGCATTGCGTAAGGCGTTAGTTCAGTTTTACCCCGACTTGACTGTTGTTGAGCTCAGCGACTACAAAGTGCGCATATTGGAGGAAACTGCGGGCACAGCGTCGCAGGTGCGTGTGCTCATTGATTCTACCGACGGTAAGGAGCACTGGAGGACGGTGGGTAGTTCCACTAACATCATTGAAGCCAGCTGGCTAGCCCTGGCGGACAGTATAGAGTACTGGCTGATAAAGCAGGGTGGCAAGGCGAAGAGCTGACTTGAGTGATTGTCAGATTATTTCTTAATATTTTAATTTTTGTTTTTGCAGCGGCTTACCCAGAGGCATTATATATAACGGCTTGATTTGCTCCTCCAATTTTAAAACTTTCCGTACTTCTTCATCATCGAAAGCGCCAACCTCTACTGTAGCTAAACCTAGAGCTACAGCTTGAAGGTGGATGTTTTCCCCCACATGTCCCACTTCCATGTGAACATATCTTTCGCTACGTCTGCCATAGGTGTATGAAGTGCGGGAATAAATTGCGCAGATAACGATGTTTATCGGCGCTTCAGAGATGAATGCCTGGTCTAAGGCGGCTCGGGCTAATTCCTGTCTTAAGTCGCCTGGAACATGGCAAATTAAAGAATGTAAGTCTACTTCATAATGGTAAATGCCCGCCATCAGGTCATCTACCGTCTTGTTGCCCAAAACTGCGAAAATTTCCAGGGGATAGGTAGCTCCAGCGCTGGGTGCTGCTCTGACGCTTCCTGCCCCGGTGATGCCTTGAGCTGCCCAGAGTATCTGAGAAAGCTGGCCAAGCGTTAAATGTTGTGTCCTGTATTTGCGGCTTGAGCGGCGTTTGACTATGGCTTCTTCCAGCGAAGTCTTTCCCTTTAACTTTGGAGGCGGAAGCTTTATCGGAGTTAAATTGCTTCGCTTTGCTCGCGGTGACATCCCGTTATCCTTTGATGATACCTATAGGCACAGCCATAACTACCTTCTTGGAAATTCCTGCCTGGTGAACTGCCTCAATTACCTCAGTAACGTCTTTGTATGCCTGTGATGCCTCTTCTGCCAGGGAGGGGATATCTCCTGCTTTTACCAGGATGCCTCTTTCTGCCAGCTCACGGACTATATCCTTGCCCTTGAGACTCCGTCGGGCAGCGCTGCGGCTTAACATCCTGCCAGCCCCATGACAGGTGGAGCCGAAGCTTTCCTCCATGGCTCTCCCGGTGCCGACAGCAACGAAAGAGCACCGCCCCATATCGCCGGGGATGAGCACAGGTTGTCCTATCTCCTTGTACTGCTGGGGAATATCCTTGTGTCCTGCTGGGAAGGCTCTGGTGGCTCCTTTGCGGTGCACGCATACCTTGACCTTCTTGCCATCAACGGTGTGTTCCTCCATCTTGGCGATATTGTGAGCCACATCATAAACCTGTCTCATGCCGAGCTCTTCAGGACTTTTGCCGAAGACTTTGGAAAAGCTTTCCCGGGCCCAATGGGCAATGCATTGTCGGTTATTCCAGGCATAATTGGCAGCGCAGGCCATAGCGGCAAAGTAGTCTTTGCCCTCCGGTGATTCTATGGGTGCGCAGGCAAGCTGTCTGTCGGGAAGTTTTATTCCGTATCGGGATACTGCCTCCTCCATTATACGCAGTTGGTCGGTGCAGACCTGGTGACCAAATCCACGAGAACCGGTATGAATTAAAACCAGTATCTGCCCAGTTTCCTTAATGCCCATAGCTTTAGCTATCTTGGGCTCGAAGATTTCCTTTACCACCTGGACTTCGAGGAAATGGTTTCCTGAGCCCAATGTGCCTGCCTGAGGCTTGCCCCGCTTTATTGCCCGGTCGCTTATTAGGTCGGGGTTGGCGCCTTCCAGACAGCCACCCTCCTCGGTAACTTCCAGGTCATCTTGAGAGCCAAAGCCGTGTCTTACTGCCCATTTAGCTCCTTCAATCATCAAATCTCGCATTTCTTTGGGACTTGCTCTTATCTTCCCCTCAGAGCCCAGGCCAGAGGGGATGTTCCGGAACAGTTCATTGATAAGCTGGTTAATTTTGGGTCTTACCTCTGCTTCGGTGAGGTTGGTGCGCAGTAATCTCACTCCGCAATTAATATCGTAGCCTACCCCGCCGGGAGAAATCACGCCCTCTTTAATGTCCATAGCAGCCACGCCGCCGATAGGGAATCCATATCCCCAGTGGATATCGGGCATAGCCATAGAGAACTTGATTATGCCCGGGAGGAAAGCGACGTTGGCAACTTGCTCCGGCGTCTGTTCCGCCTTTATTGAGTTCAGCATTTCCTCGCTGGCGTAGATTAAGCCAGGAACTCTCATGCCTGCTTTATAGCTCTGAGGAATTTCCCAGTGATAATCGTCTATCTTAATGAGTTGTCCCTGCCACGGCGCCATTTTCAATTCCTAAATATCAAAAATTACCTGTGCTTTATATCCCTTGTTATCCTTATCAATCCGCAGCATATGATATGTAGCTGCCTTTACCCCCGTCTTTATCCTGTGTCTGGAAGGGTCAAATTTCTCCCCATAGCAGGCAGCATTTAGTCGGGTATTGGATAACTCCTGAATATCAAATCTTTGGAGCAAAACATGCTCAGCATCGAAAAGATAAACAAGCTCATTAAGCCATTCCACTAGTAAGCTCTCCCTATCCTCACTGGCTACCTCGACATCATATTTTAACTCCTCGCCAACATCCTCCAGTTCCGTTATCAAGCTAAATAGAGCCAGAGCAGCGTTGACAAAGACCTGCTTGATTTCCGCCCCATATGCGATGATGCCCACATCGGCAGTATGGTCAATGACCTCAAAGCTCCTCCCTGCAGCCTCTTTCACCATAGCAGCACTCACTTTTATTATACTACATTCCCCTTGTTTGGAGGTTGTTTAGCAACCTATCTCCCTGACCCCCTTCCCTTACTAAGGGAAGGGGGAGTGTAGGTAAGAGAGGGGTTTCGCCCCTCTCTAAGATTTCTTCCCCTCTCCTTTTCAAAGGCTGTTTAATTTTGATTTTGCGTTCGTTTTTAGGCATATTAGAGATGTTTCACCCCTAAATTTCTGTAGTTGCCTGATTCATCAGGCACAATTGCCCAATAAATTGGGCAACTACATTTTTTAAACTACGCCTCGCAACCGTTGACACTCCTCGCAATGACATGGAGGCGTGCCTCACAATGACAAGGGATGAGTTAGTGTCACTAATCATATGAACCAGTGACGACGTTTACGGTATACTATGTTATAAGATATTGTCGGAAGTAAAAGATGAATTACATCAAAGTTTTGGAAGACATTATTTCCATTGACACTTCTGTTCCACCGGGTTTGAACTATGGTGAGGTAATTGACTACCTTCAACCTATGTTTGCAGATGTCGGCTTTGCAACCAGGAAGATTTACATCCCCGAGGAATATACCGAGGGAAGGGAGGGAAGGGTTAATCTTATCTGCCATAGGAGAGAGCCAGGAAAGCCGAGACTGATTTTTTATGCTCACATTGATGTGGTTCCTGCTGAAGGGTGGAATGCTTTTCATCCTCGGGTGGAAAACGGAAAAATTTATGGTCGAGGGACAGCGGATATGAAAGGGGCAATTGTTGCCTTGCTTCTCGGTTTGGAACATCTCACGGGGAAAGCTTTGAAGTATGATACTTCAGCGATAATTACCACGGATGAAGAAAGTGGTCAGGCTAGCCAAATCCGCTATTTAACCCAATTTTTACAACCTGTAACCGGGGCTTATGTTTTCAGTCTTGATTCTGGCTTTGGTTATGTCGGAATAGCCAATCTCGGAGCGATTCATATGGATATCAAGGTTAAGGGGAAATCAGTTCACTCAGGATTATCTCACCTGGGAGAGAATGCTGTGGAGAAAGCGAACCTTTTGATGTCAGCCCTTCTTGAACTCAAAAGCAAAGTGGTGCAAAGAAAATCAGCGGTTGCTGTTCATCCTGACACCGGACTTAGCAGAATGGAATCAAGATTGAATATAAATAAGATTGTGGGTGGGCTTAAAGTCAACATCGTTCCCGACCAATGTTTAATTTCCCTGGATAGAAGATT
>Ga0209610_1001154_pt1 | contig 13711 bp, 14 predicted proteins | sample LakKivw275mmetaG_FD_184137 | JGI IMG/M metagenome (GOLD analysis project Ga0209610, IMG submission 184137) | Anoxic lake water microbial communities from Lake Kivu, Rwanda to study Microbial Dark Matter (Phase II) - Lake Kivu water 275m metaG... | ecosystem: Environmental > Aquatic > Freshwater...
AAAGGATTGTTATTTCCGTGTAATGTGTCGTTAGTCTGAAAAAATGAAAATCTAACAATCAAATTTAATAAAACTAGCAAATGGGGGTAATTTGGATGACAGAAGTAGTCCTTTGCTCTAATTGTTTTAAGGATCAGGGTTTGAGAATAGACGCATTTAATATAGGAATTGATAAAAATAGCCTTTGCCCACAATGTAAAACAGAAAATGGGAGAAAGCTAAATAAAGAGCTAGTTGAGAAACTTGCTTATAGGTTTTTTGTTAGAGGTACATTACATAGAACTTATTTTGGTGGTGCCCCTGTGATTCAATTCAACGAACAGCATTATAAAAATTCAAGCATAGATGTTCAAAAATGGCTTGAAGATGATATAAAATTAATCGAAGATACTATAAAAGTAGGTTTTTTCTACTATGGACCGAGATTATGGATGGTAGGAGAAGTTGAACCCCTAAAAAAACTTGAAAGTAAATCAGAAAGACATGAAATAATAAATCGAATAATGAAAGAATATCCGACAAGAATATTTTCAAAAAAAGAAATTATTTACAGATTGAGAAGAGAACCTACATATCCATCAAATTTTGATGAATATGATAGCCCTCCAAGTGAGTTTCTTGGGAAAAATAGGCTGGACTCCATTAAACTTCCAATAATGTATGCTTCACAAGACGTAGAGGTTTGTATACATGAATGTAGAGTAACGGTTGATGATAAATTATTTCTGGCAACCCTTTGCCCAACAAAAGATCTTAATCTTCTGGATCTTACAGAAATTATAGACGAAGATGGAGATGTAACTGAGTTTGAAAGTCTTGATATAGCTGTACACATGCTTTTCTTTGCTGGAGAACGTTCATATAAGATAACGAGAAAAATCGCCTTGACTGCATATCAAGCTGGATTTGATGGATTAATATATCCTTCTTATTTTAGTCTTTTTCGCACAGGAGCAATGCCCTTTGATTCAGTTTATGGAATATCTGTTCGAAAATTTCCTTCCTACAAAACTCATGCAAAATCTCAAATAATACCAAATATTGCACTGTTCGGTAGGCCTATTGAAAAAAAGATTATAGCTGTTAAGTGCATAAATCGATTGGTATTGAACAAAATAAAATACGATGTACTGTTTGGTCCAGTAGATTAAAGTATTCAAAATAGTAATGTAAGGACACGATGCGATGCATCGTACCCTCAGGAGAAATTAGGCAATAATATGGTGAGGGAACAATTTATTGTGAAAGAGTGTGAATACAAATACAAAAATCTATTAACCGCACTTTAAGAATTAGATTGTGATATAAAACTGTCTCTTATCGCAGATAAAAATGGGATGTGTCTCAAATTAAATAATTAAGACGGTATTTGACAAAATCAATCTTCTTTAAATCAAAATAAAAAATAAAGAGGAGTTTTTATTCTGAAAATGAATACAACTTCATTGTGGATCTTAGGTTTATTAATAAGTTCAATTGTAGCATTTGTTTTCTGGTTAAATAATTCTGATGATTTTAAACATTTTATTAAGAATTCTTTTAATAATATATTTTCCAGACAAATTAATGGGGAGTTATTAGAGGGACAGTTTTTACAAAGTACATTTTGGCATGGAAATAAAGAAAGGAAAGAAATTAATGTAGATATTGATGGAGATGGCATCAAAGAAGAAATTATTATCGAAAGAGATACACCTAACGGTATAAAATTATTAGTATCTAGTGGCAAAGAGGCTTACAATTTGGGATTTGAGATTATGGGATTAAATGATTTGGGAGAATTGAAAGAAAATTATTATTGTCAATTAGCGATTATTGATGTAACTAATAATGGGATACCGGATATTCTTTTAGCAGTTGGAGACGGTTTAATAGATTTACATTTAAATATTTGGAGATTTGATAAAGAGAAGTTTGTAAATACAGTTAGAGGTAAATATATAAATCCTTTCCGCTTTATTGGTCATATTAAGGGTCAACAAAATATTAGAATATTACCAGGGGGAAAAATAGAAGTTCCCGTTGGGAGTTTTGGTCGATTTTCCACATATTCTTGGGATGGTAGTAAGTTTAAGCTGGTTGATTAATTATTTTGAAGAAACTGTTAAAAGGATGTTTCTACTGATAATATAATACCAAAGAAATAAGATAGCCTAAAGTGGTGACAAAGTATCCAGATAGCCCGAACAATACAATAAAAGAGGAATATATTAAGCTAAGAGGGAATGAGAGAAAAAATATATTTCGAAAAATGGTGGTAAATTTGTTGAAAGAACTATTGTCTCTGTTTTAAAAATATTTTTTGTAAAGGAACAATATAATGGCTTCTATTTTTTCTTGGGTTGATTTTTCAGATGAAGATCGTGAAAAGATGGTCCAAATAATTCGTCAACTACGACAACCAGATACTATTGATGAATTAGGTATCGGATCAGTAAGAGATTCTATAGCTAATATTTTATTCCCCGGAACTACCACTATTCAAACCAGAGCCAAGTACATGTTGTTTGTTCCTTGGATTCTAAAAAAAATGGAAAAAAATAGAGTACCCTCAGAAAATATTTCCCAACGAGTAAAACAAGAAGAAATTAAATTATGTAACACACTATTGAAAATGAGGTTTAAAGAGGGGGTTATTGGTGCTATTGCAGGAGAGGGATTACAGAGATTTCCCAGTTCAATTTATTGGGCCGGGTTACAAACCTGGGGAATTAGAAAATTTAGGGGGTCCTTAAATGATTATTATCAAGGTTTAAATAGTTATTATCATTTAAAAAAAGGAAATATTACCCGTGATGACCAAGAGGTTTTGTTATTCCATGATTTTGGCGAAAATTGGGATGAGGGGCTTCCTGAATCACCGGGAGAGTTACCAGGTCAAGAAGGTCTTGATCTAAACAAAAATGAAGCACAATATTTGTTGGAAAAATTATCAATCAATTGTCGGGAAAGTCTATTAACCAATATTATATATCTTCGCAAAACTACAAAGAGAGATTTTGTTTGGGAAAATACTTTAATTAATAAATTAAATAATGAATTACAAGTAAAAGTAAGGCATGCCCAAAATTTCTCTGAGATTATGCAAGGAGCTGTGTTAGTTTATAATTATCTTTTAGCTGAGAAAAAGGAAAGTGAAGAGTTAATTAATAAGTATAAGGAAAAATTAGCTGAATGGCAGATGGTAATGAGCAGTAGAGCGGAGATATTTTTAAATTGGAATTTAGAGCATTTTTGGAACCTGGTATATTCTGAATTAACTGTAAATGTTCCCAGTAGAACAAAACGCTTCATTAATCAGTGGATAGAGATAGTCCTAAAAAGTATTGATGATATTTTTGTAAATGAAGAAGGAATAAAAGAATTAATAGATTATAGAGAAAAAGAAGTAAAAGGTCGAAGATCTCGCCTAAAGAATCCGGATTATTTAGCAAAGTGGAGTGGAGCGTCAGGTACCCAACAACTTGATTATCGCTGGCATGTGGTAAAGAAAATTATAAATGATATTATTCGGGGGTTAAATAAATAATATGTTAGAGCCTGGAAAAAGAACCTTATATATTGATGCATTAAGACCGCCTTCGGATTATCAATTATCCTGGGGGATTGGGACAACTTATTCCTTAGAATTAGAGACACTTTTAAGCGTACCTTTAGCTTTTTCTTTATATGAATGTAAAAATCAAAAAGAAATCCTGAATAATTCTATCTTTGCTCTGGATGCCATTAGAAGAAATGCAAGTAAATTAGTTATTTTTTGCCAACATGGTCAGATTAAAGTCTCATCTACTGATTCCCTTTTGTATAGTTATTTAGAAAATATGATAGTAGAAGTGAATCCTTCCTCAGGAGGAGTTTTTCATCCCAAGATATGGCTGTTAAGGTTTAAAAATCAAGAAGAAATATTTTATAAATATCTTTGTCTTTCTCGGAATATTACCTTTGATCGTTCATGGGATACTATTTTAGTGTTGGATGGAAAACCGGTAGAGTATGAGGTACCAGAAAATGATAAGTTAATTAAATTTGTCAATTTTTTGCCCAAGATTGCGGTTAATAAAATAGAGAAAAATCGATTGGATATTATTAAAAAAATTAGTATTGAGCTGGGGAAAATTAAATTCAACCCGCCTGAAAATTTTGATAATCAATTTAATTTTCATTTTTTAGGAATAGATAATAGTGATTCTTTTCCCATTAGTGACGAATATCGGCGTTTATTAATAGTGTCCCCATTTTTAAGTGAGAGTTTCTTAAACCGATTTGAAAAGATAAAGCAAAAATATTTAATTTCCCTACAGAATAGCTTAGATAAAATATCTGATGATACTTTAAAAAAATATAATAAAATCTGGGTTCTGGATGAATTAGCTGAAGATAAATCAGAAGAGAATAGCACACGATTATCGGGATTACATGCTAAATTATATATCGGAGAGAATGGTAAATCGGTTACCTTGTGGAATGGTTCATCAAATGCTACCCAGGCCGGTTTTTCTTCGCAAAATGTTGAAGCATTAGTTGAATTAAGAGGAGAAAGAAGAAAAGTCGGAATCAATCAATTTTTAGATGAGAACTCCGAGAACTCAGCTATTAATTTTTTAAAAGAATATGGGAAAACCACAATGGGTAAGGAAGAAGAAGAGAAAGAAAATTTAGAGAAAGATTTAGAGAAAAAGCTTGAGGAATATAAGGTTAATTTATTAAAAATGGGATTAAGGGTGAAAATAAGACCGGAATCAACAGAATTATATAAAATAATAATTTATCCCAATATAACTAATATAACTAATTCAAAATATTCTAGTGAAGGAATAAAGGGGATTTGTTACCCGATTACTTTACAGAAACAGACGAATAAAATAGATATCCCGTTATTATGGAAGGATAAAATTATATTCCATAAAGTACCACCGCTTTCTTTGACCAGTCTTGTGGCTTTTGAATTGAATATCAAAGATAAAGGGATATCACAAAAGATGGAATTTGTTTTAAATTTACCGGTTGAAGGGATGCCAGAAAGAAGAAATGAGAAAATTATTCGAGCTATTTTAGGCGATTCAAATGGCTTTATCCAATATTTGAGGATTTTGCTTACCGAAAACCAGAATATATTTTTGTTTAATCATAATTTTTATAATAATTATATAGGGGGTTATGGACACCGACAAAATCAGATACCCATACCACTCGCAGAAGAATTGATTAAAGCTTTAAGCCGTGATCCCGATAAAATAAAGAATATCCATGATTTAATTAAAGAACTATCTAAAAATAAGGATATTAAGGATGATATAATTCCTGAGGAGTTTAAAGAAATATGGAAAAATATCTGGAGGGTTTATAAAAGTCAACATGGAAAAAGAAAATAAAGCATCATTTCCGGATACACCAAAAATATTAAGCCAGCTGAAGGATTTTCAGAGAAAAACAGTTAAACATGCCTTTAAGCAAATGTATGAAAGGAAAAATCCTACACGTCGCTTTTTAATTGCCGATGAAGTCGGTTTGGGGAAAACTTTAGTGGCGAGGGGATTAATTGCAAAAGCAATAGACCGTTTTAAATCACAAATTCAAAATGGAACATTACGATACGATATTATTTATATTTGCTCCAATGCAGAAATAGCTAAACAGAATATAAATCGCTTAAACGTTATTGGGGGTGTCGAGAGGAAAGAATTTACCTTTACCTCTCGCATTACTTTGTTACCTGTGGAATTAAAGAATATAAAAAATAATAGGATTAATTTTATTTCGTTTACTCCCGGAACTTCCTTTAATTTAAGATCGAGCGAAGGAACCTACCAAGAAAGGGCATTAATTTATCATTTGTTAAAAGAAGAGTGGAAATTATCTTATCGGCCAAAATATGTAAAATTTTTTCAGGGTCAGGCTAAGTTAGAATATTGGGAAGAATATTTAATAAAGAATTTTAATAAAAAAAATAAAATAGACACATCTTTAGCCGATAAGTTTCTTAAAAATTTAGAGGCAAAAATTGCACAAGAAAATCAAAATAGTGAAGAAAATATTTATGATCGCTTTAGCAAAATAGCTGAAGAGTTCAATTATTTGCATCAAGGCAAAAAAGTGCCTTCTAATGTCTCAAGAGAAAGAAATAAAATCGTTGGTGAATTGAGATTGTTACTGGCAAAGAGCTGCATCTCATCTCTTGAACCCGATTTTATTATTTTAGATGAATTTCAACGATTTAAAAATCTTTTAGACGGACAAGATGAGATGTGTAAATTAGCACGAGAGATGTTTGATTTTGAAGATACCAAATTACTTCTTTTATCCGCAACACCTTATAAAATGTACACTTTATACCAGGAAGACGAGATTCATTACGATGATTTTATTCGAACTGCTCAGTTTTTACTTACCAATAAAGATGATTTAAAGAATTCTAACAAGGATATTATGTCATTAAAAACACAGTTGGAGGAATATAAAAACTTATTATATCGATTAAATGAAAATACTCTAAACGATCTTTATAAATATAAAAGAAAGATTGAAAAAATATTGGGAAAAGTGATGTGCCGAACTGAGAGAGATTCAGGGATTTCCAAACAAGATAATATGATTGAAGAATATGCAGAAAAAGTCGAGATTGAACATAAAGAAATAATAGACTTTATAAATATTGACAAAATAGCCCAGGTTGTAAAGCATAGAAGTTGTATGGAGTATTGGAAATCATCTCCCTATTTACTGAATTTTATGGATGATGATTATAAATTCAAGAAAGACTGTCGAAAAGAGATTGATGGTGGTTCTTTAAGAATGGAAGATGCGTTGTTGAATGCGAAGAAATATTTTCTTCCCTGGAGAAAGATTAGCAATTATAGAGAAATATCGGCTAATAATCATAAATTAAGAGTATTGTTAAAAAATACAATGAAAGATGAAGCGTGGAAGCTTTTATGGATTCCTCCTTCGCTACCCTATTATCAAAGCAATACATTTTTTGATGATTTAGAAGACTATACAAAAAGTTTAGTATTTTCTTCCTGGAAGGTTGTTCCCAAGACCATTGCTTCTCTATGTAGCTATGAAGCGGAACGAAATGCAAAAGATTTTAATCAGGAAGAATATGGGTATGAGGGAACAGAAAGGCGCAAAATTAAGGAATTGAATTTTGCAATCAAAGAAGATAAACCTGCTTCAATGAATCTAATTACTTTGTTTTATCCCTGCATGACATTGGCAAAAAGAATAAATCCTTTGAAGATTACACAAAATTACATGAAGAAAAATGGGTCTTTACCAAGTGCCACAGAAATAGAAAATGAGATTAAACATAAAATTCGCAATATTTTAGAAACGACTGTTTTGAGAGAAAAATTAGATTCCGAAGGATCTACTGATCAGCGATGGTATTGGGTTTCTCTGATTTTTATGGATCGTATTTTTTATAAAGATAAAATACAAGAATGGTTTTCTCTTAATGAAGGAGATAAATATAATTTAAAAAATATAAGTAAAAAATCTGACAAAGATATAGAAGATGATTTAAAGCAAGATAAAAAATCAGAACCAAATCATTTTGCAGATCATATTAGTTATTTGGAAGAATTTTTTAAACTTGAACCACTTCAAATGGTAAAAGAATTGGGAAACCCTCCGAAAGATTTACTTTCTATTTTATCAAAAATTGCCTTAGCATCTCCGGCGGTAGTTAGTTTAAGAGCTTTAAGTGAGTATAGTGATAAATATAATCCCGCACTTTTTTATAACGCAGCTTTAATATCTTTTGGTTTTAGAAGCCTGTATATTTTACCGGAGGCAATATCTGTGATAAAACAATTATTTCCGGAAGGTCCTTATTGGAAAAAAATATTAGACTACAATATTGCAGGCAACTTGCAATCTTTATTAGATGAATATATGTATATATTATTTGAATCGTTAGGATTAATGAATTTAAGCGAAAAGGAAAAAATAATTTGTGAATTAGGTGAACATATTGAAAAAAGCATTTCAATCAGAACTCCAAGTTTATATTTTGATGAAATAAATATCAAAAACAATAAGGTAGGAGAGATTAAAAAAAGAAGCATGCGTTGTCGTTTTGCCATGCGTTTTGGAACGGGCATTGTGGAATTAGGACAGGAGGTTAGCAATCTTTCAGAGGTAAGAAATGCCTTTAACTCTCCGTTTAGGCCATTTATCTTGGCAACAACTTCAATAGGACAAGAAGGATTGGATTTTCATCAATACTGCCATGCAATATATCATTGGAATTTACCTCCAAATCCGGTTGATTTGGAACAAAGGGAAGGAAGGATATTTAGGTATAAGGGTCATGCTATACGGAAAAATATTGCTGCTAAGTATAGAACAAAGCTATTAGAGAATAATTTTAATGGCCGTGCATGGGAAAATTTATTTAAAATAACTTTAAAAGAAAGAGAAAGTGGGGCAAATGATTTAATTCCGTTTTGGATATTTAATCAAGGTAAGGCCAAAATCCAGCGTCACATTCCTGCGATGCCTATGAGCCGAGAAAAAAATCAAAAAAATGCTTTATCTAGAAGTTTAGCCGTATATCGGATGGTTTTTGGTCAACCTCGCCAGGAGGATTTAATTAATTTTATAAATAGTCAGGTCGGAGCGGGTATCGAAAATTTGAAGATTGATGAAATAATAAACTATCGAATTGATTTAACACCCAGGTAATTTTGAAGTAAAAATTACCTCGATAATTAGTAAAAATTTATGAGGTTTTAGGATGAAATTCTTTCTGTTCTCCAAAATATCTTTTGAAATTCCTGACCCTATCGCTTTAATCGAATGTTACTGCTACCAAAATGATTTTTATGCTAAGTACGACCTTCTGAAAAATAGAAAAATTGAGAATGTAAATAAAATTGGCGCACGTATCAGGAAAGAAGTAGTTTAATTATTCCCCTGATGGATAATCTTCTTCAAAATAAATATCGTGAAAAAATTAATAATCTATGGGCGAAGAGACGAGCCGATGAAATATTGATTGATTTTTATAAGAATTTGCAAATAGAAAGTAATCGGCGAAGTCTAAATCATATCTTTAGTGAAATATCCAAAAATAATCTTAAAAATTTAAGTAGGATAAGAATATTCGATATTCTTTGGTGGTCATATCTGAAAGCTGAAAAGCTAATGGAAGAAAAAGGGATTAATTGGAATACAATATTTTAAAATATTGGGTAAAGAAAAAATTAAATCTAAAATAGAGAGGAAACTTTAGTGAATAAAAAGATAACCTGTTCGGAATGTAAGAAAGAAATAAAAGACGGTCATTCTTTTTTTGTTGATGCTCGGCCGGTTTGCTATGAATGCCTTTTTGGCCAGGTAGAACCGATCATGATTTATCCTATCGGGAAGGTTAGTCAAATTAATGCTGATGGTATTTCCAGGATAGACCTTTTTCCCTATCAGCAGAGATTTATGTATAAATTAGAAGAAGAAAAATGGATAACTGTGGTGTATTATTTACACCAGATTAATTCAATAGATACCGTTTTCAAAAGGGGGAAGGATAGCAATGGCAAGGAAGTGGGAGTCTTTGCTTCCCGGAGCCCCCACCGTACTTCACGGATTGCCATAAGTGATGTGGAATTAATCAGAATCTCTAACTTTAGCATCTATGTAAAAGGACTTGATGCTTGCCAGGACAGCCCGGTTTTAGATATTAAAGTGGCAAAGAAGACATAAGATAAAAAACTAAAATAATAGGGAAAAACATCTATGATAGAAAATAAAGACAGACACTTGTTTATTTGAGATAATAAAATAGACAAAAAGAATATTTTTTGAGGTTTTTATTCGTGTTAACTGCTTATGGCAAAAAATTTAAATATGATGGCTTTATAGAAGCTTTGAAGAAAGCAAATGATGATTATCATCATATCCCTCTAATGCAATATATCAAGAAGGAGGATCAATACCCCTATCGTGTCTTAATCGGAACGATCCTTTCTGCCCGAACCAAAGATGAATTGACTGCTATAATCTCTGAAAGGTTGTTTTTAAAAGCGCCTAATCCTCTAAAATTATCTCAATTATCCGAGGAAGAAATTATCGATTTGATTTAACCGGTAGGTTTCTATCGGAGAAAAGCTAAATATATAAAAGCCATTGCATTTCTCCTTTTAGAAAAATATCAGGGAAGGATACCTGATAAGATAGAGGATCTTCTTCTATTTCCCGGTGTGGGCAGAAAAACAGCGAATCTGGTATTGGGTACAGCTTTTAAAATCGATACCATTTCTGTGGATACTCATGTCCATCGTATTTCCAACCGTCTGGGCATTTTAAAAACCAAGATTCCTGAGGAAACCGAGCAGGATTTAAGAAGTATCTTCCCGCAGGAATACTGGATTATCCTTAATCCATATCTGGTTAGCCATGGGCAGTTTATTTGTAAGCCGATTTCACCGATTTACTCACAATGTAAAATCAATCAATTTTGTCACCGGATTGGCATTGGTCGAAGCAGGTAAAATGGAATAAATAAGAAATAGGAGGCAGGTAAAGATCTTACAGGAACTATTGTCTCTGATTTTTAAAATAAGCGGAGGATTAAACTTTTGATCCGTAAATATTAAGGTTGCCTGCTGGGGCTAGCCATTGGTGATGCCTTAGGCGCCCCAGCTGAATTTCTAAGTTTGCCGGAAATCAAGAAGCGGTATGGCAGGGATAATTATTTAACCAGGAAAAGGAAGTTTGAGCGAAATAGATATATTATGGAGATAATTTGACATTATCCAATATATGCAGTAATATCTCTAATAGATAATAGAAATTATATTTTTATAATTGGAGAGTCTCCAATGAGTGCAAGAAATAATCAAAAGCATACGCTAGTAGGTATAGAAATGGTAAGAAAGTTATTCAAGGAGGGGAAGCGTATATTTACTATCCAGGATGCCCGAGAAGTAACATCTTACTGCGGAATAGCTGAGAGTTATCTCCTTGAATCTTTACATTATCTTTCAAATACGGGATGGGTAACCCGTCTAAAGAGAGGTTTATATATTATTTCCTCATCTTTCCCTGGCATGACACCCATTCATGAATTCGAAATTGCTATGGCTTTGGTTCATCCATCTGCTATAAGCCACTGGTCAGCTTTGCACTTTCACGGTATGACCGAACAGATACCACAGAGAGTATATGTTACCACTACCCAAAGGATTCCAGTGTCTAGAACGTTGAAGAGACAAACCAAGAGCCGTAGAACTTTTAGAAGAGAAATAAATGGTATTCTCTATGAATTTATTAAAATAAAGCCGGAAAGATTTTTTGGCTTTCAGGATTATTGGATTGGAGAAGCCAAGGTAACGATAACGGATCCGGAAAGAACACTCATAGATGGACTTATTTTCCCTAAGTATTTTGGGAATTGGGCAGAGGTTTATGCTGTATTTGAATCCCGAATAACTTCTCTTGATTTAGAGAAGATGATTAAATATTCTTTACGACTTAATGTAGTTATTGTTAAGAGATTAGGCTGGATAATGGAAAAGGTTGGAGTGAAGGATTCCATATTACAACAGCTTGAAGCCGTTCCCATTAAGGGTTATCGTGTTCTTGTTCCCGATGGTCCCCGAAAGGGAGCATGTAATAAGAGGTGGATGATTCAGGAAAATCTACCAGGGAGATAGCCAAATGAAACCATTGAGAAAAAGACTTGAGGAAAAAAGGAAAGAAATAGGACTATCGTGGGAAATAATTGAGCGAGACTACATTCTTTCCTGGATATTAGCTGGTATTGCAGTTAATGAAAAATTACAAAATAAACTTATCTTCAAAGGTGGAACTGCCTTGAAGAAGTGTTACTTTGGTGATTATAGATTTTCGGAAGACCTTGATTTTACTGCAAAAGAAGGAATGGTAAGAGAAGATCAACTTGAAGAGGAAATAATTAGAACTTGTAAGTTTGCCACTGAATTGGTACAACAATTTTCTCCTCTTGAATTAAAAGCGGAGAGATATACAGAAAAGGAACCTCATCCCGGTGCTCAAGAAGCTTTTAATATAAGAGGGAAGCTCCCCTGGCATCGTCAATTTTTGGTAAAGGCCAAGATTGAAATTACCTTTGATGAACCGGTTATAGTTGAACCAGTAAAGAAACAAATACTTCATGGTTATGAAGAAAATATTTCTGGGGAAATATATGTCTATTCTCTTGAAGAAATTGTAGCAGAGAAAATGCGAGCAATATTGCAGCACCTTAAAAAATTAGAAGATCGTGGTTGGAGTCGATCAAGAGCAAGAGATTATTATGATCTCTGGAAGATATTAAATGGTTATTCAGATAAGTTAAAGATGGAAATTATCCCACCTCTCTTTATAGAAAAATGTAAGGTCAGAGAGGTAGAGTTTGGTGGTCCCGAGATATTTTTTAATAAAACTTTATTGGAATATATTGGTAATACCTGGGAACAATGGTTAGGCCCATTAGTTTCTGATTTACCACCATTTAAGCCAATAATAGATGACCTGAAACAAAAAATTTATGATATATTTCGAAACGAACCTATAGCGTAACAGGAGGATATTTACTAGCTTAATAATTCAGTAACTTATTCTAATTCATTATATATAAACAAACCGGTCCGGTTATTTTAAGATAGATAAAACAGGATAATAAGCGGAGGATTAAACTTATGATCCGTAAATATCAAGGTTGCCTGCTGGGGCTAGCCATTGGTGATGCCTTAGGCGCCCCGGCTGAATTTCTAAGTTTACCGGAAATTAAGAAGAAGTAAGGCAGGGATGGAATCACTGATTTTCATGAATGGAAAGGCTTTCAGCCAGGATCCTATACCGATGATACTCAAATGTCATTAGCTACAGCAGTTGGGTGTCTAAGAGCCTATCAAAGGTGGCGTGAAAAAGGAATAGACCATCCAGCCTCGGTGGTCTATCAATGTTATTTAGACTGGCTTGAATCTCAGAATGATCCAGAGCAGAGAAGGGGTCCGGGTAGAACTTGCCTGAGTGCTTTGCAAAGTGGAAAGATGGGGACGATCAAAGAGAGAATTAATGACAGCAAAGGCTGTGGTGGAGTTATGCGCACTGCCCCGGTTGGTTTAGCCTTCCCCTCGGATAGGGCATTTCAAGAAGGTGCAGAATATGCAGCCATCACCCATGGGCATTCTTCCGATATTTAACTGCAGGATTCATCGCTGCAATGATACCCTCTATTATTGAAGGTAAGACGCTGGTAGAAGCAATAAAACTATGTATCGGACAACTGATTAAGTATGACGGGTATGGCGAGACCCTTAAAAAAATTGAACTGGCGCAAAAACTATCTGTCAGTCAAAAGTCGCCTGAAGAATCGATTCAAATCATTGGGGAGGGCTGGGTAGGAGAGGAAGTCCTGGTTATTTCCCTCTACTGATATGTTCAACATCTTTCAGAACGGTAAGGAACTTTCCTTTTAAAACTCTCAGACAACACATCAGATGAGAATGGCCAGGCAAAATTTAGCTTGGTCTTTTTATATCTAAATATTGCAGTGAGCAGAGGGATTAAAACAATCAAGGGGGAAGATAAAATGTGATATTCCAAAACCCTTTATTATATAAAAGATAAATATTATAAGGATGGAAAAAAGATGGATAAAAAAGAGCGCGATATTAAAATAACTCATCTTAAGTGTAGAGAAATACAGGCACCCATTGTTTCATCACTAATAAAAGCGTTTGTT
>Ga0209610_1001155_pt1 | contig 13709 bp, 10 predicted proteins | sample LakKivw275mmetaG_FD_184137 | JGI IMG/M metagenome (GOLD analysis project Ga0209610, IMG submission 184137) | Anoxic lake water microbial communities from Lake Kivu, Rwanda to study Microbial Dark Matter (Phase II) - Lake Kivu water 275m metaG... | ecosystem: Environmental > Aquatic > Freshwater...
CTTGTCTCTGTTGCCGTCGGCGTTGGCGTTGAAGTGGAAAAGCGCAGGGGATGGGCTTTCAGGTAGAAATAAGCGCCAATGAACACTGCCAAAACAGCCAGCAAAATCCACGTGGATCGCTTGATCATAAGTTAACCTCTTGATCTGCGCACCAGCCAGGAGGCAATGCCGCCACCGATGACGATTCCAGGCAGGATGATGACGAACATCAACGCGATCAGCCCCAGCGTCAGTGAACTCGGTGGGTTCAGCGAACGGGTGATTGCCTGCGGTGTGGTCAGGCTAAGCTGTTTTTCTTGACCGGCGGCCCAATCAACGGCGTTGATGAACATATCGCCATTGGCGTACTGGCCGAAGAATTTATCGCTGGCGAAGTCCGAGTCACCAAAGACCACGATGCGGCTGTTGGTTGTCGTATCCTCTACGGAGGCAGCCAGCACGAGCGGCCCGGCTATGTCTGCTTTGGCGTCGTATCCGACCTGGCCGCTGGCTTGAAGAGATGAAAAGTCGGTTTCGCCCCAGGAGGCTTGCGTGGTGGTGATCAGCGCTACAGGCGTTATGGCTGCCTGGCTATCAATCGTGAGACTGCGCGCCGCGGGGAAGAAGGACACCAATCCTTGTAGTTTCTCGGTGACAGGATTGTTTCCATAACTGGCGGCTACGGCATAGAGTGGCTGGTTGGAGCTTGTGTCAATCACGATGTCGTTGTTGAGCGTGATGCCCCATTTCGTAGAAAGGTAATCAGCCAGCGGGTCTGGCGAGTCATCGAATTGAGTCGTTGGAATTGGATCCTCCAGGACAACCAGCGCGCCGCCTTTGGTGACGTAATCTCCCAGCATGGTCGCTTCGTCAGCCGTGATCGGTTTCAACGGCCCAGCGATGATGATGGCTTTGGCATCCTCCGGGATTTTGTGCTCGGCGAGCAGGTTCAGGGTCTTGACAGTGTAGTTCTTGGCCTCTAGCGCGGATTTGACGCTGGCGTAGGCTGTGTCGGCTGATTGTTCGATGTCTCGTTCACCATGTCCGGTCAAGAAATAGATTACCCTTTGTCCGGGATTGATCAGGCGGATCAGCGCGGCGGTAATATCCTGCTCCGATGCATACGCAACGATCTCGTGCGCCTCTCCCATTTGCAGGTAGATCTTCCCGTCGCCAGAAATGCCAGCTTGTTGGGCAAGAACAGGGTTTTGATCGGGGTCAACAAATTTATAGTCGAACTTTCCGCCTGCACTGGCTTTGTAGTTCGCCAGCAGCTTTTCAGCAGTAGTCGCTGGGTACTGCGAGGTAAAGAACGCGGTAGCCTGGACCGTGGTGGGGAGCGATTTCAATACATCCAGTGTTTCGGGTGCCAGGGAATTAGATTTATCCTCGGTCAGATCGAGCGGTTTCACAGTACTCTGGTAAACGATCAAGTTGATCACCACCAGGATGCCGATGGAGGCGATCAGCATAACGGTCGCGTTGCTGCCGTAACGCGCCTGACGACCGGTCAGGAATTCGCGCACGCGCTGCGGATCGAGCAGGGCGAAGAGGGCCAAACCGAGGATGGTCACACCTGCGCTGATCAGCAGGAACAGGTTGAGCTGCTTGGCATTGGGGGGCAGGTACAGCCCTGCCGAAGCCAGGAGTTTGAACGCCAGAAATACCACCGTCGCCAGCAGCGCAACACCGGCGAGCCAAAGCCCGATGGGGGCAAATTGCCTGGCAGTGATCTTCTTTTTGGAGGTTTTTGACTTAGCCATTATCGCCACCTTCTTATTTCAACCGCAACTGTACTCAGCAACAAACCCAATGCGGTCAGACTGAGAGGATAAACCACATCGGAAAGTGCAATTGATCCGCTCAACATCGAGTTAAAGCGGCCATTCAGATCCAGGTAAGTGAAAAGACTATTGAAGAACCCGCTCGTGATGACGTAGGTTGGCAAGCGGATGAGCCACCAGAAGAGAAGCAGCACCGCGAGCGTCGCGAAGAAGGCCGCGAACTGGTTGCTGAAGAAAGACGACATTGCAGTCCCGAGGGCCAAAAAGGAGGCAACCAGCAAGGTGATGGCCACATAACCGGCGATCATGATGCCCTGGTCAATGCCAGGGCTGGTTAGTTTGTTGAGCACAACGGGGTAAAGCAGGGTTATGGCGATAATGGTCAGCGTGAATAGGAAAGCTCCCAGCCATTTTCCGATTACCAACTCCCCGTCTCTGACGGGGGCGGTAAGCAAAAGCTCGAGGGTGCCCATGCGCTGTTCGTCGGCCAACAGGCGCATCGTCAGGGCTGGAGTCGCAAATAAGAAGATCGTAGCCATAGGCCCGATGATGATGCTGATGTCGGGTGCAGTAGCCCCGTACATGAGCGCCTGGTTCGAGACGTAGTAGAGCACGATGACAAAGTAGATTCCGATCACCAGAAGTACAGCCAGAGCTACAATGTAAGCGATTGGGCTGATAAAATAATGCCGGTACTCTCGGCGAGCGATTGTCCAAATGTTGCGCATGGATTACTTCTCCTTCGTGTTATCGCGCGTCAGTTCCAGGAAGATCTCTTCCAGGCTCATTCCAATCGGACGCAATTCCAACAGATCGTAGCCAGCCTCGACAACGGCCCTGGCGACCTGTGGACGTATGTCCCGGCTCGGCGCGAACTGGAATTCCACCGAGCCATCCGGTTGTGTTTTGACGTTCTGCACCCCCTCAATCTCGGCGATCTTCGGTGCGAGTCCGTCCGCGTCGCCCTTTACGCGCAGGACGGAACGCTCCGCGCCGACCAGCCGCGCCTGTAAGTTCTCCGGCGAGTCTTCGACCACGATGTGGCCTTTGTTGATGATGAGCACGCGGTCGCAGAGCGCCTGCGCTTCGGAAAGGATGTGTGTGGACAGCAGGACGGTGCGCTCTTTGCCGATCTCGCGGATGAGATTGCGGACTTCTACCACCTGGGCCGGGTCCAGGCCGATGGTCGGCTCGTCCAGGATCAGGACCTCGGGCTTGTGCAGCAGCGCCTGGGCCAGGCCGATCCGCTGGCGCATCCCTTTCGACAGCGCGCCGACGTAGCCTTCGGCGCGCTCTTCCATGCCAACCATTTCGAGCGCCTCATCCACCATATCTTCTGCATTGGGGAGGTGGCGCAGGTCGGCCATGAACTTAAGATATTCGAAGACGGTCATATCGGTGTACAAGGGTACTGTTTCGGGCAGGTAACCGACGCGGCGGCGCACTTCCAGCGATTCGGAAATGATATCGTAACCAGCCACATTTGCCGATCCAGAGGTGGGAGGCATGTAACCGGTCAGGATGCGCATCGTGGTCGTCTTGCCGGCGCCGTTCGGGCCCAGGAATCCGACCACTTCACCCTGCCTGGCCTCGAAGGTCAGGTTTTCGATCGCCCGACGCGTGCCATAGTCTTTGGTGAGTCCATCAACACGTATCATTCGGTCTCCTTATGACGAAATAAACGGCACAGCAGCCCGAGGCAGCAGTGCCGGGATAGGACAATCTCTAACCGCCTAACACTATACAATAATTCGAGGGCGAAAGTCAAGTGGTTTGTAAAACTCTAATCAAATGCTAATCTTATGTCTTATCTTATGTCTTACGCCCAAAATTCGGGTGTTCTTCTTAACTTTCGTGGCGCACTGATCATTTTTGGTGCTTCGTTTTGTTTGACTTTTCAACATGTGTTAGGTAAAATTTGGCGAGGCGGCCCACACGCCAAGGCGTCTGGGTCGTTTTCTTGAAATCATAATATCTTCTCAACAAGAAGGGGAAATATGGAGGGGTGTGCGGGCGGCGAAGCCGCCCGCACACCCCTCCATCCTCCGATCTGTTGAGATAATACAAAGCATACTCGCTACAGGAGGATACATGAACATACTTTGGCTCGGCAGCCGTCATGGGCTGAACGCGTTCGAGCAAATCGCCATCTTGGGGGTGGTGTTGACTGCGTTCATCAGTCTGCTCTACGCCTGGCTTTTACGCGGCAATGTCCTCAAGAAGGATAAAGGCACCCCAAAAATGCAAGAAGTCTGGAATGCTATCCGCATCGGTGCGGACAGCTACCTGAATCGCCAGTTGCGCACCATTTTGCCGCTGATTGGGGTCCTGACGGTGGTCCTTTTCTTGAGCGTTTACATCGTACCGCCAACCAGCGAGGCCACTGATGAATTTGGCAAGAACGCCCAAATTATCGTCGCAATTGGCCGGACGATCGCTTTTATTATGGGCGCATCGTTTTCCTTGCTTGTCGGTCAATTGGGCATGCGCATGGCCATCCAGGCTAATGTTCGCTCTGCATCCGCCGCTCGACGCGGTTTCAATGAATCGCTCTCCATTGCCTATTATGCCGGTACGATCACGGGCATGTTGACCGATGGTCTGGGGCTTTTCGGCGGCACGCTCATCTTTATCTTGTTCGGCAAAGCAGCTCCGGATGCGTTGCTCGGTTTCGGTTTCGGCGGCACGCTGTTGGCCTTGTTCATGCGCGTCGGCGGCGGTATTTATACCAAGGCCGCGGATGTCGGTGCGGACTTGGTGGGCAAGGTCGAGAAAGATATCCCCGAAGATGACCCGCGCAATGCGGCGGTTATTGCCGATCTGGTCGGCGACAACGTAGGTGACTGCGCGGGTATGGCAGCAGATATCTTCGAATCTTACGAGGTGACGATCGTCTCCGGCCTGATTTTGGGTCTGGCGTTGATGGCAGTTGACCCGACCCACAGCCTGAAGTGGATCGTCTACCCGCTCATCATCCGTGCCATCGGCGTGATTTCTTCCATTCTGGGCACGTTCACGGTACCGATCTGGGAGAAATTTCCCATCAAGTTCATGCGCGCGCATGATGCAGAAGAGGCCATGTTCCGTTCGTATGAGGTGTCCAGCGTCAACACGGTCCTGTGGTCGTTCCTGCTTGCCATTCTGTATTGCCACGACTGGCGCATGGCGATGCTGACATCCATCGGCGTTGGACTGGCAGTGGTGTTCAACCCGTTGACCTCGTACTTCACCTCAACCAAACGCGCTCCTGTCAAAGAAATCGTGGAGGCTACCAGGACCGGTCCCGCGACCACCATCCTATCAGGTCTTTCTGTCGGGATGGAGTCGAGTGTGTGGGCTTTGGTTGTGATTGCCATCAGCTTTGTCTTTGCCTTGCTGTTGTATGGTGGTGAGGCACACCCAACTTACGTGTTGTACGCCGTCGCCATGATCGGTATCGGCATGTTGAGCCATACCGGCAACAACGTCGCCATGGATTCCTACGGTCCCATTTCCGATAATGCCAACGGCATCGGTGAGATGGCTTGGCATGATATGGATGACTCCGAAACCAGGAAAGCGCGCCAGATCATGGCCGACCTGGACGCTGTCGGCAATACAACCAAGGCCATCACCAAAGGCGTAGCAATTGCCTCAGCGGTCATTGCTGCGGTCAGCCTGTTTGCCTCGTACATTACCGATGTGGGACGCGTTCAATTGCAATTGGGAATGCCTGTGCTGGATGCCATTCGAGTTTCGGAGACGAAGGTGTTCATTGGTTTGCTGCTGGGCGGGGCGCTGCCGTGGTTGTTCTCCTCGCTGTCCATCCGCGCCGTCAGCCGCGCCGCCAGCCAGATCGTCGAAGAAGTGCGCCGCCAGTTCAAGATTCCTGGCATCATGGAAGGCAAGGTTCGGCCCGATTATGCCCGGGTAGTTGGCATTTCCACCGCTTCGGCGCAAAAAGAACTTGTCCCGTTGGCAGCCATCGCGGTGCTCATGCCGCTGGCCATCGGCTTGATCCTGCAGGTCGAAGCCCTGGGTGGTTTCCTGGCGGGTATCATTTTGAGCGGACAATTACTAGCTGTCTACATGGCCAATGGAGGCGGCGCCTGGGATAACGCCAAGAAAGCCATCGAAGACGAGCCGCGTGATCTGCAAGCCAACACTGGCAAAGGCTCCGAGCGGCATAAGGCGGGTGTGGTCGGCGATACGGTCGGCGACCCGTTGAAAGATACTGCTGGCCCGGCGCTGAATCCGATGATCAAAGTGGTCAACCTGGTGAGCTTACTGGCTGCACCGGTCATCGTCAAATACAGCACCACGCAGAGCGGCTTGAGCCTGGGTACTATTCTTGTCGCCGTTATTTTGTTGATCGGCGTTGGCTGGGCAATCCGGCGTTCAAAGGCACCTACCAAGCCATTGGATGCCGCGTAGGATAATATTGCGAGGAGTTACGCAGATGGAAAGGGTACCGCCCCCCCCTGCCACTCTGAAATGCGCAAGTTCTAATTGTGAAGATTCCCCTTCCCCAAGATTCGGGGAAGGGGAAAGGATGGGGACTAGCTGATTTGCTGCTGTGGATTAGAGATCCCTTATTATTTCATGTACTTGCACAGACTCGGTGCGCCCACGGATTGCCACTGCTCCGATGCTCTTCATTGTGAAATATCCTTGGACGGCCTGGTAGGTGAGAGGACCGACGAGCAGACGATTGGGTCGTGCCAGCGCCTCCAACCGTGATGCCACATTTACCGTATCCCCCAGAACCGAAAGCTCGACCCGCTCCTGTGTGACCACGTAACCAGCCATGACTGGCCCGGTATTGACGGCCACACCGACTTTGATGGGATTGCCTTCGTTGCGATAGCCTTCCTCCAGCCTTTTTAGCATTTTTATCCCGGCCTCCACCGCGCGCTTTTCTATGTTGGTTTTTTCGCCAGAAATGCCAAAGACGGCCATTATCCCGTCGCCCAAGTATTTGTCAATCAAGCCGCCATGTGAGAAGACGATATCTGTCATGTCTTGATAGTATTGATTCAAGATTTCTCCGAACCGTTTCGGACCGAGTTTCTCCGCCAGTTGCGTGGAGTCGGCGATATCGGCAAACAGGACCGTTGCCATTTGCTCGCTCAATTCGGGCAATTTGCCAGTCTTGAGATAGCTATCCAGCATCGTGTGGGCGTCGGCCGGTGGTAGGAAGCGCTTGAGCAGTTGGTGGATTTTTTCCTGATCTTGCAGCCTTTCAGCCATGTGCACGCGTTCGATAGTCAGGGCAGCCAGATGTGCAACCGCAACCGCCATGTGCAAATCGTTCTTGTCCAGCAAACGCCCCTTGGCAGAGGTGTTGTAAAGGTAGATGAGGGCCATCACCTGGTCTTCCAAAATGGCAGGGACACACATCAGTGAGCGGATGTGTAGTTTCCCCGCGCTTTGGCTGATATCTTGGGTTGTGCTAACTGTCAAGTTGGGAATGAAGATTGCTTCGCGCTGCTGGACAGCACGTTTCGCATAAGTAGTTGGAAAACTCAGCCCGGCGAAATCCTTGAACTGGTGAGGCAGGAAAATGCCGCACTTTTCGACGCCCAGCGAACGTTGCATGAGCACAGCGATCTCTCTCAACGCCCCTTCGATGTCGAAGACCTTGTTCAGCCGGTCAATGATCTCGTAGAGCAGGATGGCGTGCCGGTCGAGCGACTCGAGAACTATGGCCTGTGAAATGGAAAGGCTCTCGGAGATCTTGCTGGCCTGGGTTTCCTCCGCTGGGCGAGCGAGGCGCAGCTCGTGAAAACCGATGCGGATGGCGTCGTCTGGCCTGAGCACGTATGGTTTGGTGGGGGGCAGCCGCTGGCGGTTGACATAGGTGCCGTTGGTGCTTCCCAGGTCGGTGATGACGACGTGGCGGCCGGGTGTGTCCATTTGGATTTCGGCATGGACCCGGGAAACCTGGTTATCGCTCAAGGCAATGGCGTTGCCTGGGTCGCGGCCAATGCGCTGCGCACCTGGCTTCAGGATATAATCGCGCGGTTCAGAAACAGGGGAACGGACGGTAAGAAGCCACATCATCGGGCACTCTGCTGAACGGTCGTATGTTGATTATAAAGCCTTTCTTGTATGAGTAGCTGATGGAGTTATTTTCGTTGCATAAGCTCCCACGTCGCGTTGGAACCTATGTTGGGGTTGAAATTGGGGTCGTCGGTGACAATGTATTCGCCCAGGGCATTGGACCAGGCATGACCATAACCGCCGGGCAGCTCTACGTCCCGTCCAGAAAGAGGGTCACTATATTCGTCTACCCCACGGATGGCTTGGCTGAACTGGTTGGACAGCCGATCCATCGTCGCCTGCCGCTGGTTGTAGGAGTCCATAATCATATCGCTGATCTGGCTATTAGTCTGGCTGATGATGCGGCTGAGCTGCCCGACGTGCTGAATCTGCAAGACCATGTCCATCATTCCCAGCATCACCGGCATCGTCATCCGGTTGACCTCCACAACGCCGAAGATGTCCTCTTCCACATCCTGAGAAGCGCTGGGATAGCGAATGCGTACCCGGCCCCCGTCTGCCTCGGTTGGCGCAGAGGGGGCGTTGATGCTCCCTGCTCGTAGGGTTTTCGGCGGGTCGGGGAGATGTTCTCGTGCGATGATCTGCAGGCCGGGCATCTGTCCCCGATATCGGGGGATGACCATCTCCTGGAGGGCCTGGAGCGCCTGTAGCGGCGGCCGGACCTCATTCCCAAAGTAAAAGCTGCCGAGTGGACGCCGCCCTCGAACTCCCACGTCGCCGGAATCAGCAGGCGAAAGGCTTCGATGCCGATCCCCTGCTGGTCAATGCAGGTGACAGTCTTGAGATGGACTCCCCAGCCCCCGGTCGCGCCAGCCTTCGGGGAAACCTGTCGCACCAGAGAGGTGCCACAGTAGGCGCACGTCAGGCGTTGATCGCCAACGGTCAGCGGCGCACCGCACTGCGGGCAATGCTCGGAAACAATCGCTGACGAGCCCATGATCAACCTCCTCACCAAATTATACTAAGAATCTGCGGGAGGATTCGTATACTTCCTCTGCCACTCGAATAGCTTATTCAACGCCTCGATGGGCGACAGCGCATTCACATCCAGCCCCTTCAACTCATCCAGCAGCGGGCTGGTCTCGGGGAAAAGAGCAACCTGCTGCGCGGCCTGCGGGTTGATGCGTACCGCCTGGCCGGAGGATTTCTCCAGCTCGCGCATGATCTCGCTGGCGCGCTGGATGACCGGCCTCGGCAGCCCGGCCAGTTGTGCCACGTGGATGCCGTACGAGCGGTCTGCGCCGCCGGCGATGATCTTGTGCAGGAAGACCACCTTGCCCTCGGCCTCGGTCACGGCGACGTTGTAATTGCGCACGCCCGGTAGCAGGTCTGCAAGCTGCGTCAGCTCGTGGTAGTGGGTGGCGAAAAGCGTCTTGGCGCGCAGTTGGGGGTGATTGTGGATGTACTCGACCACTGCCCAGGCAATCGAGACACCGTCGTAGGTGCTGGTGCCGCGCCCGATCTCGTCTAGGATGAGTAGTGACCGCTGCGTCGCGTGATGCAGGATATTGGCCGCCTCGATCATCTCGACCATGAAGGTGGACTGCCCGGCGTGGATCTCGTCCTGCGCGCCGATACGGGTGAAAATGCGATCCACCAGCCCGATCTTTGCCGAAGCCGCAGGGACGAATGAGCCGATCTGTGCCATCAGCACGATCAACGCCGCCTGCCGCAGGTACGTGGACTTGCCCGACATGTTCGGCCCGGTGATGACGCGCACGATCTCGCCCTTTTCGATGATGACGTCGTTGGGGACGAAACGCTCGGTTTGCAGTGTTTGTTCGACGACCGGATGACGGCCTTCGCGGATGTCCAGCACGTCGTCTTCCCGGACCTCGGGCCGGCTGTAGCCGCCCAGAGCCGCGGTCTCGGCCAAGGCGGCGCGCGCGTCCAGGTTGGCCAGCGCACGTGCCGTGTCCAGCAAGCGTCCGGCGGACTTCGCCAGCGCGGCGCAGACCTCGCGGAACAGTCGCAGTTCGATCTCGCGGATGCGTTCCTCGGCGTTCAACACCAGAGTCTCGTACTCTTTCATCTCCGGTGTGATGTAGCGTTCGGCGTTAACCAGTGTTTGCTTGCGGATGTAATCGGACGGCGCTTTGGCGGCCTGTCCGTGAGAAATCTCGATGTAGTAGCCGAATACTTTGTTATAACCAACTTTGAGCGTTTTGATGCCGGTGCGTTCGCGCTCGACGGCCTCCAGGTTGTTGATCCATTCCCTTGCGTGTTTGGAGGCCTCGATGACCCCATCCAGCTCTGCAGAGTAGCCGGGGCGGATGACGCCGGTGTTTTGCAGCGTGGCAGGCGGGTCGTCGGCGATGGATTGCTGGAGGAGGGTCAGTTCATCTTCGCAGAGTGACAGGTGACGTGTGACGTGTGACAAGGGCAATGCCTCGTCACTTGTCGTCTGCAACACTGTCGGTAATCTCAACAATGTTTCTCTCAATGCCACCAGATCGCGCGGCTGGGCGTGCCCGGAGAGGATGCGGTTGGTCAGGCGCTCCAGGTCGGCCAGCGGTTTCAGCGCGGCGCGTAATTCGGCGCGCATCATCGAGTTTTCGAAGAAGAATGCCACCCCATCTTGCCGCTGGCGAATGCGACGGACGTCCAGCAGCGGCTGGTTGACCCATTGACGCAGCAAGCGTTTGCCCATTGGTGTGACGGTGTGGTCAAGCACACCGAGCAGTGAGCCTTTACTCTCACCGCGAAGAGTTTGCCCTGTGCTGCCGGGCTGAGCGAAGTCGAAGCCGTGTCGAAGGGTCTCGGTTAATTCCAGGTTGCGACGCGTGGCCGCGTCCAGCGTCATGAATTCGTTCAGGCTGTAGACGCGCAGGCTGGTCAGCAGATTGAGCGCCGTGTCCTCGGTTTCTTTGAGGTACTGGATGATTGCGCCTGCCGCCCGCGTCGCCAGCGGCATGTTTTTCAGCCCGAAGCCCTCCAGCGTGGAAGCACCAAAATGGGATAAGAGGGTTTCCTGGCATTTGCCCGGCTCGAAGCGCCAGGCAGCCCAGGGTGTGAGGTGTCCGGGGATGCCGTTGGGCAGAATGGCATTATCGGGATGGATGATCTCTGCGGGACGCAGGCGCGTCAGTTCGGCACGGACGGGTGCGAGAGCCTGCCCTGAGGTGCCAGCCGAAGGATCTGGCCCTGCATCGAGCTCAGTGGCGGCAAATTCACCGGTTGTGATGTCCACATAGGCAATGCCAGCCCGGAGTCTGACGTCAGTTCCCTTTGAGGGTGATAAGCCGGAGTCCAAAACCAGTGCGGCCAGGTAGTTGTTCGCATCGCCGGGCAACAGGCCGGGCTCCACGATCGTGCCAGGCGTGACCACGCGTACCACCTTGCGCGGGAAGATGCCTTTGGTGGGCTGGTCGCCGACCTGTTCGCAAATGGCAACGTGATAGCCTTTCTCGATCAGGCGCGCCAGATAATTCTCCACAGCGTGATAGGGGATGCCAGCCAATGGGGCACGCAGCCCTTTGCCGATCGGCCGCGAGGTCAGCACGATGTCCAGCTCGCGGGCCGTGGTCTCAGCGTCCTCGTCGAAGGTTTCGTAGAAATCGCCCAGCCGGAAGAAAAGGATGGCGTCGGGATATTGGCGTTTTATCTCCAGGTATTGCTGGCGGATGGGGGTGACGTCGTCGCTGCTCATGGAATGATTCTACCCCTATTTGTGAAGAAGCAGTATAATCCAGCCACTATACTCTCGCGAAACGGAGGTTTCAAATGGCTGGTGTAACGTACGATCACGTCACGAAGGAATTTGGCAACGTTATTGCCGTCAACGATCTGGACTTGCAGATCGCGGACCAAGAATTCCTGGTATTCGTCGGTCCTTCGGGCTGCGGCAAGACGACCGCCCTGCGGCTGCTTGCCGGCCTTGAAGAGATCACCAAAGGCACGATCAAGATCGGCGAGCGTGTCGTCAACGACGTGCCGCCCAAAGACCGGGATATTGCCATGGTCTTTCAATCCTACGCGCTGTACCCGCACCTGACGGTGTACGATAACCTGGCCTTTGGCCTCAAGTTGCGGAAGACACCGAAGGAGGAGATCAAGCGCCGGGTCAAGGAAGCCGCTGATATTTTGGGCATCGGTGACTTGCTCAATCGCAAGCCGCGCCAGCTCTCCGGCGGTCAGCGGCAGCGCGTCGCGGTCGGCCGCGCCATCGTCCGCGAACCGAAAGTTTTCCTCTTCGACGAGCCACTCTCGAACCTGGACGCCAAGCTGCGCATCGCGATGCGCGCTGAAATCACCAAACTGCATCATCGTCTCGGCACTACATTCATCTACGTGACACACGATCAGATGGAAGCCATGACCATGGCCACCCGCATAGCGGTCATCAACAAAGGTCTTTTGCTGCAACTAGACACGCCTCAAAACCTGTATGACAGGCCGGAGAATATTTTCGTTGCTGGTTTCATTGGCTCACCGGCGATGAACTTCTTCAAGGCCAAGCTCCGCAAGAGTGACAGCAGGTTGCTGGTCGATTCCGGCGATTTCACTGTACCGATTCCGGCTGAACGCGCCAAAAAGCTGCAGAACTACGTGGATCACCCGGTGATATTTGGCATCCGCCCCGAAGACATCTTCAACCCGGCCTACACCCCGCCTGGCATCCACGCCGAGAACGTCGAATCGAAGGTGGATGTGACCGAGCTGATGGGCAACGAGATCTTCCTGTATCTGGTCAGTGGGTCGAACACATACATTGCCCGCGTCGACCCGCGCACGAATTTTCGCATCGGTGATAAGGTGCAGGTGGCCTTCAATATGGACAACTTCCACCTGTTCGACCCCGAAACCGAGCTGGCGATCCACTGATCAGGGAAGCTCAAAAATTAACCGCCAGGCGCAGAAGCTCCTGGCGGTTTATTGTGGAGAAAATCATGGCATCCCGATATAAATTAGTATTGTTGCGCCACGGACAGAGCACCTGGAACCTCGAAAACCGGTATACCGGCTGGACCGATGTCGGGCTGACGGAGCAAGGGGTAGCCGAGGCGCACACTGCTGCCCAGTTGCTGCAGGATGGGGGGTACACTTTCGATATCGCTTATACCTCCGTCCTCAAGCGCGCTATCAAGACCCTTTGGATCGTGCTGGAAGATATGGGGTTGGAGTGGATTCCGGTGGTTAATGCCTGGCAGCTCAACGAGCGTCATTATGGGGCGTTGCAGGGGTTGAACAAGGCTGAAACGACAAAGGAATATGGCGAGGCGCAGGTTAAACTGTGGCGGCGTTCGTACGATGTCCCGCCGCCGCCGCTGGATTGGAACGACGAGCGCCATCCGCGCTTCGATCCCCGCTACGCGGGCCTGACCCGTGAGCAGTTGCCCGCCATGGAATCGCTCAAAATCACGCTGGAGCGCGTCCTGCCTTATTGGCACAGCACGCTTGCGCCAGAGATCAAGTCGGGCAAGTGCGTGCTGGTTTCCGCGCATGGCAACAGTATGCGGGCGTTGGTCAAGTATCTTGACAACATCTCGGATACAGACATCCCGGAGCTGAATATCCCGACCGGAATCCCCCTCGTTTACGAGCTGACTGCGGACCTCAAGCCGGTCACGCACTACTACCTAGCTGATGAGGAGACGGTCCGCAAGGCGGCCGAGGCGGTGGCTAACCAGGGGAAGGCGAAATAAGGCATTTGCCCAGGAACCAGGTTTCTTGCAGAAACCTGGTTCTTGATTTATCTGTTTGACCCTCTCGACCCAAGCCAGGCCACCACTCCGGCTACCAACAATGCCAGCAGGATGATCGCGGCGACAGAAACCATACCGGTCGAGGCGGGAATACCGGCTTTCGGCATCGGCGTAGCGGTAACTGGCGTGCTGGTCGGCGTCATGGTGGCAGTGGAAGTCGGCCAGAGGGTTGGAGTGGGGCGGCGGGTTGGGGTCGAGG
>Ga0209610_1001156_pt1 | contig 13706 bp, 15 predicted proteins | sample LakKivw275mmetaG_FD_184137 | JGI IMG/M metagenome (GOLD analysis project Ga0209610, IMG submission 184137) | Anoxic lake water microbial communities from Lake Kivu, Rwanda to study Microbial Dark Matter (Phase II) - Lake Kivu water 275m metaG... | ecosystem: Environmental > Aquatic > Freshwater...
TGTGATTTTTTTGCATTATCCAGTACTCAAAGCCCTACTGTGATAAAAGTATATCAGTGTCTCTTGTACGTTCTTTTCCACTCAGAAACCGTAAACTCAACAAATGGGCGCAACTTTCCCTCACCTGCAAGACTCAGGGCTACGTAATATTGCATCTTGTTTTCGTTTGAGTATATCATAGGAACAAAGTTGTTTTTTTGTAGTATAAAGTTTTGAATCAGACGTGCGACCCTGCCATTCCCGTCTGTAAATGGATGTATCATCACTATCTTCAGGTGCATTAAGAGTGCCAGTTCAAATGGATGAACCTTTTTTATATTTCTCGAATACCATGAAAGCTCCTCGCGCATTCTTCTTTCAACGAAAATCGGATGTGTTGGGTAGTGTTTACCTATGTAATTCGGAACTCTCTTATATTTACCGAGCGTTTCCTTATCGATGTTTTTCTGTACAATAGCGTGTATCACCTTTATGAATTTTTCCGAAATATCGCCTTTGTAGGCATTCATGAATCTTATCGCCTCTGACATGTTATCAACCTCATAAATCTCTCTGAGGCTTTTACCCTCTATCATCTGCCCTGTTTCAAGTATGAGCTCCGTCTCCTCCCGCGTTATCGTTGAACCCTCAATCGCGTTCGTGTTGAAAATAAAATCGCTGCTGAAGCGTTTTTTCCAGTTATCCATCTCTAGTTCCGAGTATTCTCCAATCCTTTTCCTGAGCTCCCTGTTCAGTGCATCAATTTCCTTTCTTTCATTGGGTGTTAGGAGTGGTTTTTTTGCATCAACTCTGTCGTTGCCTTTGAGGTTCATATTTATCATCACCAGTTCATCATCGCCTGGCTTTCTCGTTCCTAAATGTGCTATAAACCTATGCTTCGGTTTGCCTCCCACCCTCACGCTCTCCACAAGGTCATAGTACGCCTTTCCATTCTTTACGGTTTTCTTCACAAAAGCCATTTTTAAATTACTGACTACATTTTCGTTATCTACAGTTATATATTACATTATATCCTTAAAAATTACTGACTACATAAGAAAAACCAACCTGAAGAATGTTGTAAATGTGTGATTTTTTTGCATTATAGCCTCGAGAAGCGCATGAACAACTATTTAGCGAAAACACTTCGCTAAATGATGTTAAATCGTATGTAAAGCGAAGTATTTTTCCTCCATCACCTATTTTATCAAATTTAACAAATTTGTTAATTTATTAACCCAGATGCCAATCTATTAAGAGATGATATACAAACCGTACATGAGACTGTACTCTGAGCTGAATGGCTCTGTTTTTACTAAGGAGCAGGCACAGAAAGTTTTGGGGACGTCGGTAGGGGCATCTGCCGTGGTGTTAAACAGGCTCAAGAAGGAGCATGCAGTATTTCAACCCGAAAGGGCGTCCTACAGGTTGATGAAGCCCGAAAATCAGGTCAGGCTTGCAGAGCTTGGATGGAAAGAAAAAAAACTAAGACAGCTCGTTGTCGAGTTGTACAAGAGTTATCCCTTATTGTCAATGCTTCTTCTTTATGGCTCGCGTGTGAGAGGGGATGCAGATGAATTAAGCGACTATGACGTTTTGGTGGTGCTGCCTGTCCCGTCGGAAAATAAAAGTTCAGTAAAAAAAACAATAGAGAAAAAACTAGGGATCAGGATGCATCTGACGGTTTATTCTGAACATACGTATGAGAATGCCCTGATGATGGAGCCATATATAAGGATGTGGCTCTCAGAAGGTATGATATTTGGCGAGGGCAATATCTCTAGAATTATAATCCCACCAGCACCGAAAATAGCTTACAAGGAGATGATGTACTCTGTTGAAACGCTGATTGAGGTCGCGGATGCAGAGAGGAATACAGGGAATAAAGGAGAGTATTACCTGAAAGCACTTAACATGCTTCTGATGATTGGTAACCTACTTGATCTGGACTATGATTACAAAAAAACCAAGCAGAAACTCGAGGGTATCCTTGGACAGAGGGTGATCAACAGCATAAGGCATTCTAAGAAAATCAGTAAAGAGGATTTGAATATGCTGAAAAAGAAAACTACCGTTGAATACAAAAAAATTCTGAAGAAGGTAAATGCCATTGGCGAAAACGAATCTGATATAAGATGGAGGGGTATGCTGAAATGAGCAGGAAGAAAGACCTTGAAAAAATGGCAAGTCTTGTCGGCAATTCTGCGGCGCATGCTGCGTTGTACCCCGACGATACTGCGCGAAGGGAGATCGCAGTATACTACGACGACGCTTATGAGATCGCGTCCAGCAGAACATGGAACCGGCAGGAAATAGAGTACTTTAGAGCAAAGGCGAGAGGGCGGGCTGAGCGAGAGATAGAAAAACGTGGTTTTGACAGGGTTAAGTTTATTGAAAAGGCCGATGCGTATATCGAGAATTTCATCCAGGAGAATATGTGATTAATTCTTTTTGGTATTTAAACACATCTTGCGTATACTATGGTATTGAGTAGAATTGAGATTGGAAATTGTACAGTAGTTAAATACTTCTCGTGTTTTTCGTACTGCCTTTGTGAATCCCTAATTCTACAATTGAGGTGAAGATATAATGGATATTGATGGATTTGGTGACTTTAATCTAAGTCATCACGTATTGAAGGATTTGGAATACAACGGCTTCGACAGGCCGATGCCCATACAGGGCGAGGCAATTCCAAGGTTGATGAATGGAAGCGATTTGATTGTCGAGGCTAAAACAGGCACGGGCAAGACGCTTGCGTTTGCCATCCCTATAATCGAAAAGGTTGACTGTAGCGCCCGCAGGGTTCAGGCGTTGATACTGACACCAACAAGGGAACTCGCGGAGCAGGTTTCGGGGGAACTGCACAAGATAGGTTACAACAAAAGGGTCCTTGTTGCTGCATTTTATGGCGGCAAGAGCATCGCACCGCAGATAAATCTGCTTAGAAGAGGGATTCACGTGGTCGTTGGAACCCCCGGCAGAATATTAGACCTTCTCGACAGGCGGGCTCTGCGGCTGGATGGCGTCAACCAACTGGTTCTGGATGAAGCGGACAGGATGCTGGACATGGGTTTTATAGACGACATACGCAAAATCATACATCATGTTCCTTCCGAGCGCCAGACCATGCTTTTCTCCGCTACAATGCCGGATAAAATCCAAGAGCTTGCGCATTCTGTGATGAAAAATCCTGAAGTCATCTCCATTGCTTCGGAGCAGATGACGGTTGATGAAATCGAACAGTGCTACTATGAGACTCACCAGAGTAAGAAGCTGGATACTTTCATCAAAGTCATTAAGTCAGAGCAGCCAAGCGGTGCGATAGTATTCTGTAACACCAAAAGATGGTCGGACACACTTGTAAGGCTCATGAAACGGAAAGGTGTTGACGCGGAAGTGCTTCACGGCGACCTTTCGCAGAACCAGAGGGACAAGGTGATGGACGGATTCAGGAACCGGAAATTCCGCTTCCTCGTCGCAACAGACGTCGCGGCCCGCGGTCTTGACATAGAAAACATATCGCACATATTCAACTACGACCTGCCAAAGGACCCCGACAGTTATATCCACCGCATAGGGCGGACAGCAAGGGCCGGAGAGAAGGGCAAAGCAATTTCCTTCATCTCGCCAGGGGAGATACGCGACCTGTGGGGCATAGAGCACCACTGCAGGACCAAGATAAACCCGGTAGAATTGCCAATATAGCCATATTTATACATCCACTCCAAATTAGTGCAAGTACACCAAACATAATGAACAACTCCTGGAAACCTCACAGGTTCAGCAAACATCGAATCAGAAGGCCTTCGGAAAGCAATACAAAACAGATGCTCGACATGCGCCGGGAAAAATACTTCGGTTTTGACCTTGATGACATGCTGGTCGAATTCAATCTGGGCGAGAACAAGAACACCATCGCAGCAACGATTGTCAACAAGATGTCCACACGCTCCATCGATGATGCCTTTGACTATATAGAACGTCTAAACAGCGACGGCACTTTCGACGCTGCCAAAACGCAAAGGTTGAAGGCGCTTTTGCAAAGATACTCCAGGTGGAGGTAAATAGGAAGGAGGTGATAAGCATGGCAAGGGATTTCGGCAGAGGATTCGACAAGGGTCCGGGGCGCGAAATGCACGACGCGATTTGCAGCGAATGCGGCGCAGCGTGTCAGGTTCCGTTCAAGCCGACAGAAGGAAAACCTGTCTACTGCAGGGATTGCTACAGCAAGCGAAGACCGAAGCGGTGGTAATAACTCAGGCTCAGATAGAACGACGAATGACTTTTAATTTTTTATTTTTTTAGTAACTATTCCCTTTTCTTTTCACGTTGTTTTAGCACCTCTCGGAGAGCCAGCCTTCTTTGTACTTTCTCAAAACTTAAGATTGCCATTATAATCGCTAAGATAATTCCAAGGTAAGGTATAATGTCTTCTGGTATTTGTATAGTATTTAAGAGGCCTATGTCATGAGGAGGGGGGCATTCTGACGGTGGGCACATAGGATGATAAACTCCATAGAAGAGGACCAGCAAAAGCCCAAGATATGCAAGCACTGCCCATATAAACCGTGGCCATTTCACTTTGATGGCAAGAAAAACGGTAATCCCAAGAAAAACTAGAAATTCAGCAGTTGCTATAATCTGTCTTGGTAAGGTATCCTTTACCCAATCATGTGTTACCATGGTATAAGTGAACCATCCACTCCAGAGGATTATCACAAGAGCTGCTACCCATCTCTTACGCTCCCCCCACTGCCACTTCACAAGGATCCACGACCATGCAAAACCAAATGCCACACAAAAGACACAGAGAGATTCCAATATCGGGAAGAATGGAATTTCCGGGAAAGGGCCAAAACAATGAGGCTCTCCGAAAAATGGGGTGGTCATCGTCAAAATCAGGTCTATCATCGGCCAAAAAAGTAATAATATCGCTACTCTCCAGTAAACATCCACCGTTTCCCTATAACCAATTTTTTCTTTCTCAAATTGTACCTTTTCTTCAGGAGATAAATCGCTGATTCTCATTTTACTCCTTAGTCAGGAAATGAACCGGAATCGCAATTGCAAGATAAACAATCAGAAACCTGATGATAACATTTAGTATAAAGCTAACCGTGGACATCGGCTTGGAAAAGTCCATCGTTAAGATGATGACCAGGGGGCCCAAAAGAATTATCAAAAGTGCGCCTATCATATTTACCAACTTTTTTCTTTCCATTTTTTCTCTTCTCCCTATCACACTTAATATGTTTTACCAATCCTTATCTTCCTGCCTTCAGCCCCGCACACAACGCATTTGCCTCGTTCATCGGTCAGCGCGAGAATCGTCCCCTTGCTCTCGATTTTCGGGGCGCATCTATCCTCGCCGCACCACCCAGTGATGACGATTTTGCTGCCGATGTTTTTGTTGAACTCCTGGAGATTTTTGACTTCCACGATGTTTTTGTCGAAGTTTTTCTGTGCGGTTTCCCGTAGGTTCTGCTCGATTTTTGTGAAGATTGCGTTTACATCCAGCTTTTCCACATCCGTGGTTTCCTTCTTACCGGTATCTCTTCGCACAAGCGTAAGTTTTCCTTCCTTCAGGTCGCGGGGCCCGATTTCTATGCGGAGTGGAACGCCCAAGAGCTCCCACTTGTAGTATTTTGCGCCGGGACGTTCTTCGCTGGCATCGATTTCTACGCGGATGCCTTCTTTTTGCAGTTTTGTTTTTATTTCCTCAGCATAATCGAGGATTGCTTCCTTTTCAGATTTTTTGAAAAGAATTGGGATTATAACAACCTGCGTGGGGGCTATTTGTGGTGGTAATACCAGACCTTTATCGTCCCCGTGTATCGAAATTACGGCTGCGAGAAGCCTTCCGAAGCCGGGGCCATATGATGTTTGGTAAACGTGTTTGTGCCCGCCTTCTTCGTCCTCATAGGTTATGTTGAAAACTTTGGAGAAGTTCTGGCCGAGGTTGTGTGCGGTTCCCACCTGCAGTACCTTGCCATCAGGCATGAAGGTTTCGAAGGCGAGGGTGTAAACTGCACCTGGAAACTTGTCCCAGTCAGGACGTTTGTTTATCTGGAACGGCAAACAAAGAAGTTCGTTTATGAGTTTTCCGTAAATTACTTTTATCTCCTTAAGGTTCTTCTCCGCTTCCTCATTGGTTGCGAATGCTGTGTGGCCTTCGTTCCATAAAAACTCGCGGCCGCGGATGAGCGGACGGGTATGTTTGGTTTCGTAACGGTAAACTGCGCACGATTGGTGCACCTTGAGTGGCAGGTCCGTGTGCGACCTTATCCAGAGCGAAAACATGTCGTAGATGCTGGTTTCGGACGTGGGGCGCAAGGCGAGTTTTCTTTCCAACGGGGTTTTGCCTGCATGCGTGACCCAGAAAACCTGCTCCTCGAAACCTGCGATGTGTTCGGATTCCTTTCCCAGCACGTTGTCCGGAATGAGTACGGGGAACAAAACAGGTTCATGGCTGTTTTCTTCGAGAAGTTTTTCAAGGTATTCCTGCATCTGTTTCAGGATAAAAAGGCCCCATTTCCGATAGACGAGCATGCCCTTTATGGAATACCTCTGGTCCAGGATTTTCGCTTCTTCAAGTACTGTATGATACCACTCTGAGAAATCCTTCTGCTTATCCATCCTGAAAATATACGATTTCAGCTAAAAATATCAATCTACTTCGGTTTTTCCGAATAGATATGTTCCCAGAACAACCATGGCCACGCAAAATGCGGACAATACTCCAAAATCCGCTAATAACGAAAATTCCGAAATTCCTATCAGACAGTTTCTAAGACCATCAACCCCGTATGTCAATGGGTCGATGTATGCGAGGTATTGTATCCATGCGGGCATTTTGTCCAGCGGGAACAGAGCGCCGGAAAGGAAGAACAGCGGCATTATCACGAAGTTCATCACGAGCTGGAAGCCGTGCATGTCCTCCATCTTCGAGGCAAAGGCAAGGCCCAGACCGACGAACGATGCCGAAATGAGTATCATGAACACGACTGAGAGCATGAATCCGAGTATGGTTATCCCTTTGATGCCGCCCATGAGCGTTGCCAGAATCAGGATGAGGAAGGACTGGATGAGCGCGGTGGTTACGCCCCCCGCGATTCTTCCGAGCACGATGGATGTTCTGCTGACTGGCGTTACCATGATCTCCTTAAGGAATCCGAACTGCCTGTCCCATATGACGCTTATGCCCATGGCCATCGATGCGAACAGCAAAACCATGCCGATGATTCCTGGTGCGAGGAAATTCATGTAATCAATGCCTGCAGGAATGCCCATCATCTGCATCCTGCTGAATCCCGAACCTATAATTGCGAGGAAGAAAAACGGCATACCAAGTGAGCCGACAATGCGGGACTTTGCTCTTATAAAACGTTTCATTTCCCTCAGCCAGATTGTGTATATTGCAGAGATACTAATCAACTTGCTCATCTTCTGCCCCCCATGCGTGCCCTCACACGCAATCTCATGCGGTCTTTCGCGTCCGCCTCCTGTGCCCTCATGGTTCTGCCTGTATAATACAAGAAAACGTCTTCTAGGGTGGGTTTTCTCAGGTTTACCGATGCTATCCTGATGCCTAAATCCTCAGCAATCCTGACGATTTTAGGTATTTTTTCATCGCCTTTTTTAACGGAAAGCGTGAGGCTGCCGTTGTGCTCCTTTATGTCCTCGACCCATTTTTGCTGCCCTAACTTTTCCTTTAATGCTACACCATTCTCATTTATTTGTAAGGACACTATGTCTGAGCCGACGGATTCCTTCAGTTTTTCCGGCGTGTCAAGAGCGACAAATTTTCCGTGGTCCATTATCGCGACGCGGTCGCACAGGTAATCTGCCTCTTCCATGTAGTGCGTTGTAAGAATCATGGTCACCTTCATCCTGTCGTTCAGATTTTTTATGTAGTCCCAGATGTGCCTTCGCGTTTGCGCATCAAGGCCAAGCGTGGGCTCGTCAAGGAACAAAACCTTCGGATAATGCATGAGTCCGCGCGCGATTTCAAGTCGGCGCTGCATTCCGCCGGAGTAATCTTCCACGAGTATGTCGGCTTTGTCTGTCAGCTCCACGAGTTCCAAGACCTCCGAGATTTTTTCGTCCCGAGCTTTTTTGTCCATTCCGTACATGCGCGCGTGGAAATCCAGATTTTCCCTCCCCGTGAGTTTTGTGTCCAGGCTAGGGTCCTGGAAAACGATGCCGATGCAACGCCTGACTGCGTCCTGCTCTTTTGTCACGTTATGGTCGCAGATCCGGGCGCTTCCGGATGTCGGGTTTATGAGTGTTGACAGCATTTTGAGCGTGGTGGTTTTTCCAGCACCGTTAGGGCCGAGCAGACCGAAAAGCTCGCCTTCCCGAATCTCGAGGTTTATGGAGTCAACTGCGACAAGTTCGCCGTACTTCCTTGTAAGGTTTTTTACGTTTATTGCGGCCATATCCTCTCCTTCAGATTTTGGAATGAACCTATCACTCTTGAAATCAAATTCCCTTCAATACCTACCGCACCTTCCGGGCAAAGTTCGTGGCAGCAGTAGCATTGAATGCATTTATCCCTATCAATACGAGCGTAGGTATTTATGCTTATCGCTCCGACAGGGCACGACTTTGCACATGTACCGCATGCGACGCACTTCTTTTTTATTATGGAGGGCTGCATGGAACGTAGACCCAGCATAAAGCCGAAAAACGATGGTCCGGTCAGGATTGTATTCGGCTTTTTGAATTTTATTTTTTCCGGTTTGTCACCGACAATCCTTATCTTTTTAAGATTATCGGTGCCAAGTTCCCTCTCACCCGCTGCCACCGTTGTATGAACCTCGTTCTCTCTAAATCCGACAATCTTACAGGCGACAGTATCCAATGCGACGGAATCAAACGACGCGAGAACAAAACCGATTTTTTTCGGGTTTCCCTGCGATGGACCAAAACCTTCCATTCCGTAAATTGCATCCATCACGGCAAGATGCGGTTTTGCGACGGAGTAAATGTCAACAAGCGCTTCCGAGAATTTTTTGTAATCCTTCAGGCGGTGGGCTTTCTTCCTGTCACCGTGCGGAACGGCTCCGAACATGTTTTTTACTGCCCCCGTGTAGAGGGTTTCCACATGCGTTTTCAGTTTCGGCATTGTTATAACGACATCTGCCTTAAGAACCGGTTTTGCCACGTGAACCTCATGAAGTTGTTTTCCATTCGGAATTTTTACTTTTTTGAAGCCCGTTGTTTCAAGGCATAAACAAGGAACGCCCTCTTCATCACACACCTCCCGTATCCTGGAAATTTTCATTGCGTGCATGGTTCCCGTCATCGCATCGCCTGAGCAATCCCCCACGATGGGCATTCCACCGGATTTTTTCACCTCGCGTATCATCGCCCTTACGATTTCCGGGTGTGTTGTCGTGGCGGTTTCCGGCGTCTTTCCAAGAAGCGCATTAACTTTTAGAAGAACCTTGTCGTTCTTTTTGATGATTTTTTCTAAGCCACCAAGCAATCTCAAGGATTCTTTGATGGCGCTTTCAACCTTTTCGTGTTCATAAGAATCGCATTTGACTACTGAAACAACGGACATTTTCTATCTACCCTTATCATTGATCTTTATTCGTACCTCAGCGCATCCACCGGCTTCAACTGCGATGCCTGCCTCGCTGGCAGCACTCCTGACAAACAGCCGACAATGAAGGAAAACCCGAGAGCCCCTAAAATCAGCTCCGGGGAGGCATCCGCCTTCAGGAGTTCCGTGCCAAGCTGGTTTACAGCAATGAATTCGACGGTTTTGCTGAAGCCGATGCCTATGGCGCATCCTATCGAGCCGCCGACCATCCCCAGAATTCCGGACTCGATAAGGAATATCAGCATCACGTCGGAGTTCCGCGCGCCGATTGCCTTCATCACCCCAATTTCCTTCGTTCGTTCGAGGACCGACGTGTACATGGTGTTCATTATGCCGACACCACCAACGAACAACGATATCGCGGCTATGCCGACAAGAAACGCCTGCACGATGTTCAGCACGGTGTTTAAAGATTCCCTTATCTGCTCATAGCTTTGGACGCTGAAGTCTTCTTCGCCCTTTTTAAGACCTCTGTCCTTGCGGATTTTTTCCTTCACGTCGTCAGCGACCTTCTCCGTGTCGAAGCCGCCCTTCGACCTTGCGAATAACATGGAGTAGGAATCATCATTGAACAGCTCCTTCGCAGTGTCCATCGGTATGTAGCTCTGACTGTCGTCCTGCCTGTTGCCGATCTTTCCGATTATGGCAGCAACCCTGAATTTTTTGTCGTTTATCATCAGGTTGTCGCCGACCTTAACCTCCTTGGCAAAAAAATCCCCGTGCCCTATCCGGTAACCCACGGCTATCTTGTAATTGTCAGTCGGCTTGAACTTTTCCTGTCCGGATTCGGTTTTTATGCCCTGCGCGTTCAGGAAGATTTCCTGCGATTCGTCTGTCGGAAAACCTATGACGTAATTGTATTTTATTTCGTCCCCGAACTCGAGCTTTGCGGTTTTGACTATCACACCCCCTGCGAGGTCAATGCCACGGACTTTTTTCACGAGGTCGAGGTCGTGCTCCGTAAGCTTGCTTCCCGCCATGCCGTAACTCTCAAGCCCCGCACCCGGCATTACGAGGATGACGTTCGCGCCAACCATCTCGAACTGCTGGTTTACGGCGTTCTGGAGTCCCTGACCCAAGGATATCAGCGAGACGACTGCCGCTATACCGATGAATATCCCTATCATCGTCAGCATGCTTCTTACGCCCTTGTTCCTTATGCCCTTGACCGCAATTCTGAAGTAGTCCGCAATCATGTCATTTCCTCAAGGCATCCACGGGGTTCATGTTCGCCGCCTTCCGTGCGGGAAGTAGTCCCGATACGCTGCCGATTGTGAATGAAAATGCCAGGGCCCCAAGCACCAGCCCCGGCGATATATACGCTTTCAGCATGTCCAGCCCATAGCTCAGTGCTATAAGCTCGACACCCTTGCTCATGGCAAGGCCGAGCACGATGCCTATAACTCCGCCGACAATCCCAAGCATTCCCGCCTCGATTAGGAAAATCAGCATTATGTCAGAGTTTCTGGCACCGATTGCCTTCATTATGCCTATCTGGCGCGTTCTTTCAAGTACCGACGTGTACATGGTGTTCATTATCCCGACACCTCCAACCACCAGCGAAATGGATGCAATGCCTGTGAGCACCATCTGGACGATGTTCAGAATCATGCTGAAGTTGCCCACAAGGCTTTCTACCGTATTCACAGAAAAATCCTCCTCGCCCTCCTTTACGTTGTGGTCCTTGCGGAGTTTTTTCTCTATGTCCTTGGCCACGTCGGCAGGAACGAACCCGTCCTTTACGGTAGCGAAAATTTCCGATATCTCATCACCCGTGTTGAAAATCTCGCGGGCAGTTTTGAGCGGCATTGAAACCTTGTTGTCATGAACTGGATTTCCTGTCTTTACGCCTATTCCCACAACCTCAAAAACCTTGCCCTCGATTACGAGCGTGTTACCCACGCGTATCTCCTTGTCAAAGAGCTCCCTGGCTGTGGTGTATCCGACAATGGCCTTGTATTTGTCCTCGTCCCTCAAATATCTGCCCTCCCCGATCTGGAAGAAGTCCATTTTTTTGAGGTAGTCGGTTGATGCAGAATCGGTCGGGGTGTTTAGTGCCATTAGGTATTTGGTCTGGTCCTCAAACTTCACGCTGGCGCTCTTCAGCAGCCCGCCTGCAGCAAACTCTACACCTCTTACGCCCCTCACAATCTCAAGGTCGTTGTCATCGAGCTTTGCAGCGCTGAAGTCGGAACCCGGTGGTCCTGTCATGAGGGAGCCGGGAACAATCACTATGCGGTTGGTGCCGACCTTCTGGAACTGCTCGTTTATTGCGGCCTGCATTCCTTCGCCTATCGAAATCAAGGCAACAACTGCAGTTATGCCCACAAAGACGCCCACCATGGTGAGCCAGCTTCTTATAGGCTGGTGCCTTATCCCGGTAAGCGCGAATTTTACGTAGTCGCTTATCATCCCTATTTGCTGAACAACCTCCTGTTCAGATAGGTGGTTATCGCGGTTGCTATCTTGTAAACAAGCCACAGGAGAACGTATGCAACGACCAGTACGGGCAGAATCATGATGACTCCTGAAATTCTCGACAGCGTTCCCTGCTGACTGGTTTCCTGTGCATATTCGGCGCTTGTCATCACGGAAATCGTAAGGTTTTCATTCAGCGTATGCACCCTGTTGGTGTTCTTTTCCGTGTATTCCAAAGTTACGGGTAGTGAAAGCTTACCGTTCGGCGCCATGCTGCTCACTGCTATCTCAAAGTCCTCTGCCTCGGAATCATCGGAGTCGAGATTTCCGATGTAGCTCGTATCCTGGGACGTTATCGTGTAACCGTTTGCCGGCAGAAGCTGAAGCGTCAGGAATTTGACCTCGCTGAACCCCTTGTTGTATACGTTTATCGTAACTTTCCCCTTGCTCCCCTTCACGAACTTGGTCGTGCCTTCCAGCGCGAGACTCACCTTTGGCTCGTCTTCGACCCATACGCCGACGTTCTTTTTTATGGTGCTTGTTGAGCCGTTGCTGTCTATATAGCTTATCTGCACGGGTATCTCGTAGGCCTTTGGTGATGCGTCTGTTCCAACGGATATTTTGAATTTCGCATCCTTGGTCTCGAGACCGTTAAAGTCACCCAAATAGGCCTCGCTGTTCTCGAGGGTCGTGAAAGGTGCTGACGCATTCAGGCTGACGCTCACGTGTCTTGCAGAACCCCCGCCGACATTGCTGACCGTCAGAACGAGATTGTTTATGTCCCCGAGCCGCATGACGTTCGCGGTTTTTACATCGAACTTGACAATGCCTCTTACAGACATGTCAAACTCGTACGTTCTTGCGATTTCCTCCACGGTTTCGTTGAGGTTGTAGTACTTCAGTATGAAGTCAAGCTTGTATGTTGTTATCGGTGCATCCTCTTTGACCTTTATGCTGAACGGTGTCGTCCAGCTTTCACCAATGAAAAGGTGCCCGATATTGCGTTTGCTTTCTTTTATGATTATGTAATTCTTTGTTATGTCATCCGCGGGCGCAAGTTCGGCCTTGTACAGCATGTCCGGATTATCGGCCGCAACGGTGCTCGGTGCACCCCTCAGTATGTCACGCCTCACGGGCTGTTCGTGGAATTTTACGTATATGTTCACTTCGTTACCCGGCTCGATGTAGTTCGGGTCAAAACTTACCGAATCAATGCGTGCTTCTGCGGAGCACGTGTTCATCAAAAAACCAATCAAGACCAATACCAAAATCCCCCTAAAAATTTTTTTGTTCATCTTATTTACCTCCATCAATAATTTGTCCGTCTTTTATGTGTATCCTCCGTTTTGAATAGGATGCAATGTCCTCCTCGTGCGTCACCATTATCACGGTTTTGTCTTTTTTGTTGAGACCAGTTAGCATCTCCATAATCTCGTGCCCTGTTTTCGAGTCAAGGTTGCCTGTGGGTTCATCAGCCAGTATCACGTCCGGATTGTTGGCGAGCGCTCGTGCAATCGCAACGCGCTGCTGCTCCCCGCCGGAAAGCTCGGTCGGCTTGTGTTCGTCCCTCCCCCTGAGCTCCGCGAGTTCGAGGACTTTTTTGCCTGTCTTCTCACGTTCTATATCCATCACGCCCTGAAATATCATGGGCAGCGTCACGTTTTCCAGTGCGTTAAGCCCGGGCATGAGGTTGAAC
>Ga0209610_1001158_pt1 | contig 13698 bp, 17 predicted proteins | sample LakKivw275mmetaG_FD_184137 | JGI IMG/M metagenome (GOLD analysis project Ga0209610, IMG submission 184137) | Anoxic lake water microbial communities from Lake Kivu, Rwanda to study Microbial Dark Matter (Phase II) - Lake Kivu water 275m metaG... | ecosystem: Environmental > Aquatic > Freshwater...
GTGCAGCCGACAAGTGGGAGTCGGCGCGTTTTTCAAGCCTTTTCCTGGCTTCGGGTGTTTTCCGTTTCGACGGCGAGTCTACCCTCCGCCCACTTGCGGCTTATGCTTACCGTTAGGCGGCACAAACTGCATTGGATGGACACGAACCGCCTCAAAAATAGTATCGCCAATTGAAAGGGTACGCTATGAAAACACGAAGTCTTTGGTCGCGCATTCTCGTCATTGTCGGCAGCATCGCTATGCTGATCGGTGCCCTTGATCCATTGGAAGGGTCTGTTGTCATTCTCGTCGGCAGCGGTCTAGTGGCACTCGGCACGTTCTTCAGTCAAGTCGGACGCCAACTGCTTACCTATTGGATTTCGGTTTTCACATTGATAGCAGTTGGGGTCGCCGCCATGTTCGTGTTGAGTGCATTTGGCGGCATTGGTGGCACCAGTGGACATTCGATGTGGTGGGGAGTCTTGATTCTGCCCTACCCGATTGGCTGGATTATGGGCATTGTCAGCCTCTTACTCAGGTTGGTCAGAAGCGTCCGTCATCGCCATGTTGCCGCCTAACACCGGCTCCAGCTGACGGGGCTACTGGGCGCCCAAAATAAAGTGGCTTGCTTTTCGAGATATGCCGGTGAAAGAGTACCCTTGCTAGAACCGCCCCGCAGCTGAGCCATTCCGTTCGGCGGCATACGCATCACGAGTAAACACACCATGAGTCTTACGAGCTTCGTCGGCATGCCGGACGTCAGAGCCAAGCTAAAGCCGCTCCGCCCAAAGCTGTCACGCAAACTGAGCGCGCCCCTCAGGGTCGAGCCGCGCAGCAAGCGCTACATGCTGGTTGGCACGGCTTTCGATTATCTTCTGCGGTTTGAACTTCAACGGCGTGCGCCCCATGCCATCTCAGAACGCTGGGTCGCCGAGTACGCCCCGGAGCTTATCTGGCGAGAAACCGACTCAGCATCGGTGGGCATGGACCTCATGGCGGATGCTGCTCCAGATCAGTACATGCCTCCCGAGGAAGTCGCAGAGCGAGTGCGCACCTTGTTGGAAAATGCTAAGGCTGCTGTGGCTGTGTATTTGAAGGTGAAGGCACCAACTGTCGCTGTGCAGGCTGAACTCGCGGCTCACGCAATAAAGTTGGCAAAGCTTGATTCGGTTTATCGGGCATGGCGATTGGAGCCTGGCTTCGAGGAGGTAAGCCCCGAAGACGTTCAAGACTTGGTCGATCTGTTGACAATCGTCCCCTTTGATGATCTGTTGCACGACAAGGTGTTGCGGCTGAATCCCACCTTCGGTCAAGCATCGCACTTGGTGGGTGGTGCAGATACCGACTTGATCGCTGGCGATTTGCTTGTGGACCTCAAGACAACGAAGAACGGTGAGATCAACGTTGGCAACCTCGATCAAGTTGTTGGTTATCTTCTGCTAGCTCGGAAACAACGCTCAGTCGATCCAACTTTCCCGGTGGTCAACCGACTTGGGCTGTACTTCTGCCGTCACGGCTATCTGTGGTCATTGGAGGCTTCTGCTTGGACGTCAAATCCAGAATTTCCAGCCATCGAAAGATGGTTTTTCCAGCGCGCTGAAGAAGTGTTCGGAGCGTCAAAGAAGGCGGGAGGTAACGCCGCCGAACAACGGCTTGCAGCGGACGGCGCTCCGCGCCGCCGCTGAAGCCGAGCGTTGGGCGGCAAGACGTACTACAAATCGCCGTATTGAAAGCAAGCCGAAAGGAGAAACAATGAAGACCGTTATTCCAAAGTTCTTTCGGTGGCAGCCTTCCCATGAGACGCTTGTAGCACTGGTTGCTGGCGCAGTTGTTCTTGGTTTGTCAGCGGCAACTCTACCTTTTGAGAACTGGCCCTGGGCAAGGATTGCTGTTCGCGATATTGGGCAGATCTTCCTTGTGGGCATTCTTTTTCCTCTGGTGTACATTCAGCGTTCTGGCAAAGGCTGGGCCGAGTTTGGCTTTAGCTTCAAGAAGTGGCCTATCCTTCTTCCAATCAACCTTGTCCTTGGGGTACTTTTGTTCTTTATGTTTCTGTCTGAGAGTCCGCTTCCAGCAGATTTTCGGCTCAGTGCAATAACCGTATGGTCCGCGGCTTACGTCATGTTGGCCTTGTGTTTTGAGTTGGTTTTCTTCTACGCTTTCTTGAGAACCCTATTCGAGCGAGCTTTTGGCATCGCGCCTGCGATTGTCCTGACTGCGTTATTCTACGCCTTCCATCACATAGGATTCCAGCCAGAATATGGCAAGTTGATTTTCGTTGGCCTACTTTACGCCACTACATATCGGATAGGGAACAGCGCCTTGTTGATTTTTCCATTTTTCCTGGGAGTTGGTGGAACCTATGATGTTCTTATCCAATCACAAGTGGTTTCACCCATTTTGTACCCAGAAGCACGCACCTTGTATCTGGCGGCTGCCATTTTAGCAACAGTGGTTTGGTTCTGGAGAAAGACGCGAAAACATTAGAACATGGCCGCAATGGCAAGCTGCCGCCCAACCAGCGGTTATCCTGCACTTCCGCCCTCTTCGCAGCGAAAGTGCAAGAAACTCTTCGTTAGATACTTAGGGCGCAGTTCGCAAAAACGCAAGACATACAGAAAGGAGTTCACTATGAGTGCAAAGAAAATCTTGATGCTCGTCGGCGACTACGTGGAAGACTACGAGGTAATGGTGCCCTTCCAGGCACTCTTGATGGTGGGGCATACAGTCCATGCGGTCTGTCCCGGCAAGAAGGCTGGCGAGAAGGTGCGCACCGCCGTGCACGATTTCGAGGGAGACCAGACCTACAGCGAAAAGCCTGGTCACAACTTTACGCTGAATGCTACTTTTGCGGAAGTCAAGGCCGAAGACTACGACGCGCTGGTCATCCCCGGTGGACGCGCACCGGAGTACATTCGCTTGAACGAGGTAGTGCTGAAAATTGTGCAGCACTTTTCGGAAACAAACAAGCCCATTGCAGCCATCTGTCACGGCGCACAAGTGCTGGCGGCAGCCGGAGTCCTCGAAGGCAAAGCCTGCTCCGCTTATCCGGCGGTGGGACCAGATGTAACGCGCGCGGGCGGCAAGTACGTAGATATTCCGGTGGACAAGGCCCATGTGGACGGCAAATTGGTCACCGCGCCGGCCTGGCCTGCCCATCCCGATTGGCTCGCCAAGTTCCTGCAAGTGCTGGGGACGAAGATTGAGCCATAGTCCGAAGGTGTGAACTGCGCCAAACAACACGCCGTTGGCGGCTCGCTGATCTCGCCCAAGCCTGCTACATAGGCCAGCGAGCCGCCATCTCTAATAGAGATGACCGATGAGCGGAGGAAAAGATGGCGTCCACTAAGCCAAGTGCCGCCCAACCCTGCATCCTCAGAAACAGCTCATACGGGGGACAATTGGAAACCGAGTTTGGCAGCTTTTCGTTCCAGGTATTTGATCTGCTGCTGGCGGTAGTGCTTTTCATATTCCTCTACGCTCAAAGGTTCGTACTCCACCTGGTATTTCAACATGCGATACACGACGCGCGCGATCAAGTGCGCGGTTGCCACCACCGCCTGGGCAGGCCCGAGGCGTGCTTTTTGCCGTCGGTAAAAGGCGCCGAAGGCGCAGTCAGCTCGCATGACCGAAGCAGCCGCCCGGCGGAATGCTTGCCCGGCGCGGTTGCGCGTCTTTTGTACGCGGTTCTTGAGAATCTTGCCTCCCGAGATTTCGTGTTTGGGAGCTAGGCCAAGCCATGAACTGTAGTGCTTTTCATCGGGGAATTTACTCATATCCGTTCCGCACTCCATGACAATCTCTTGGGCCAGCGAAGCACTTATCCCATGTACAGCTATCAGGTCAACACCACAAATGCGCTTCAAGTGCTTACGTACCTGCACATCCTTAGGCGCATTCTTGCTGTGGCTTTTTCGTTTGTTGGCAGGCAAGGATGCCTGATCATCAGAACCATTATTCCCCCGATCAGCGCGAACTTGTCCATAGGTCCGCTCTATCTCAGCATCACAGACTTCGATTTGCCGGGTATAGAAGTCGAACATCTCAAGCGACTGCCTGAGAATGAACAAGTGCTCTTCCCGCCATGTGCCCGTCAGGGCTTTGGCGATCTCTTCTTCCCCCTTCTTGCAGCGGTAGTTACGCAAGACCGCTAGTTTGTGCGGGTCTCGTTCCCCTGCCACGATTGCCCGAATGATGGTCTGCCCAGTCCCTCCAGTCACGTCACTCAATGCCTGGGATAACTGGATGTTCATGCTTCGACAAGCTCAGCACAAGTCTGCAATAGCGCCTTCTGCATGTGCAAAATGTGCGGCGCGCGGTGTTCCAGCAATTGCGCCCGATGCCGCAGCAGCGTCCGCAGCGCCACCAGGTCCGCTTCCGGGCGGAACGAGCCTTTCAACAATCCATAACTGTGCAGCGTCTGGATCCATTGGCAGTCCAGCACATCGCTCTTCCGCCCAGGCACGCGGCGCAGCGAACGCGAACTAATCAAGTGGCAGTGAAAGCCACGCCGCTCCAGTTCCTCGAACAGCGGAATCCAGTACACCCCGGTGCTTTCCATCGCCACCGTCTCGATATGGTGTTCCGCCAGCCACTCCCCGATGGCTTGTAAGTCCACCGTGTATGTTCCGAAGGAGCGTACCAACTGGGTATTCTCCTCCCCTGCCACACACACCACGATTTCATGCGCGCCAATATCCACCCCCGCCGCATCCACATTAACCTGACTCATCCCCGCAAACGGCCGCACTTCTGCCAGGCTCTCATTCGGTTGACTCAGTTTGCTCACACAAACCTCCTAATGGTGATCTTGGCAGGCCCGGTCACTTCCTTGTATAGCTTCCTCATCGGGGTCGCTACCACTCAGCGCCACCACTGGATAAATCATCGTGACCGGCTACCACGGTGCAGCACGGGATTCTTATTCACCAATGCTAATGTACGGCTTGCATGCCTGCCGATTCTGAGTATACTGTGAGGGTGGTGGTCGAATAGTAAGTGACAAATTCGCCGAGAATCCGAGAAACTTTGCCACTGTCACTTACTTTTGTACTCCTACCACTGTGAGTAACAATTGCACCCCTGTTTCTGCTCTGAAAAATGATGGCCTCGCCATCCTGACAGGGTGCAGCGGATTTGCGAGAGTCGCCGCGTTTTTTGAGCATTTTCCTGGCTTTGGGTTTTTTCCGTTTCGACGGCGAGTCCACCCTCCGCCCGCAAACCGCTAACGCATACCGTTAGCCCGCTCGGAACAACATAATCGGACTTGCAAGGCGGTCAGGGAAGGGTTATACTACGTTCATGAAGTTCGAATGGGATAAGCAGAAAAATAGAGCCAACGTCGAAAAGCACGGATTGGATTTTGCCGATGCTTACAAGGTTTTTGAATCCCCCATGCTGGTCAAGTTGGATGACCGCAAAGATTATGGCGAGGACCGCTGGATTGGCATTGGTCTGATGGATACGCGTGTCGTTGTAATCGTGTTCACTGAACCAAAAGAAAACACCATCCGAGTAATTTCCTTCCGAAAAGCCACAAGCGATGAAAGAAAGCGATATGAACAAGCCTACAAAGACGAATTTGGAACGTTTTGATGCGATGACCGATGACATGATTGATACTTCGGAAATTTCGCCACTTACCGAAGAGTTCTTCGCCACTGCAAAATGGCGAATGCCAAAGCCGAGGATAAAGGTCACAGTGGAAGTTGAACCCGAGGTAATAGAATGGTTTAAGGCTCAGGGCGAGAATTATCAACGTTATCTCGCGGCAGCCCTACGCATCTATGCTCAAGCCCATCAAGCGTTCAAAAAATAGAAAGCGGGCTAACACTGCTTGCACCTGACGGGCGGCAGGCTCCGGCGATATGGCATGCTCCTGGCTGGGAGCGTGTGCCGTTATGGAGGCTGAGTCTCCCCCTCCGCCCGCAGGTGAAGCTTATCGTTGGGTGGCCTGGTTGCATCTATCGCTTCGAATGACATAGCCAGAAGGAGCCAAATATGAAATACCGCATTGTCCTTGCGACTCTTGTGTCAATTCTCTCTCTTGCAGCCTGTCAATTTGCGACGCAAACGCCCACCCCAACTGCTGTGCCACCGACAACGACTCTAGAAGCAACAGCCACTCCAAAACCAACCAGCACACTCACACCAACTGTTGCCCCTACTCCCACGCTTTCCATTCTGAGACCCGCGACTCGCCTCCTAACCGAGAATTTCAGTAAGTGGGATGGACGTGGCTATGACATTTACAGGGGAGACTGGAACGTTGTCAATGACGGCACTGGCAATCGTGTGCTTGAGACCATAAGTGATCCAAACGCTGGGTCGGACAAGTGGCCCGAGATCGGTTTTGGCGATCCCAATTGGCGAGACTACACCATCGATTTTCGATACCGGGTCCTTGAGTACGACAAGCACGCAGAAGGCGCGGGCTTGGTATTCCTCGAATTCCGCCATGGGCCCCAGGCCGTCTATATCTTGACGCTCAGCGCCTCATCTGGCTGGGTCGCTCTGGTCTACGGAACCGCCAAGGGTTGGGCCGACATCGATGCCCCAGGCGCATCAGCTGTATTCCCAGTTGACCTGCGCGCTTGGCACACCATACATGTTGAAGCCTATCAGTATCACATTACTGCATCGGTCGACAAAACACCAGTGATCGACGTAATTGACAGCCGCGTAAAGAAGGGCGCGATTTCACTGGGGATTGGATCCGGAACTACCATCCAGTTTGACGATTTTGAACTAACTGCTCTGCTCCCGTAGACTAACCTTCCAGAACCGAAACCCGTTGCCACGGAGGTCTCAGGGTTGTACTCAATCTGGCATACACCTGTCTTAGGCCACCCAACCCAGGCTTGCAGGCGACGCGCTGCGCGCGGGCCACATGCGCCCGCGCTCGCGTGCCCTCGCCGCTTCGCGGCTCGGCGCGCCTGAAGCCGGTCGTTGAAACTGTCGAAAAAGTATTAAACGATTCGCGAAAAACGAGCAGGTTCGGTATACTCCAGGTAAGCACAGAGAGTAGAGGAGCCTATGCCGCGCTACAAAGCCTATGACTATGACCAACTGGTTTCGACAGGCTCAACCCAAGGGTCATGATCCCCATCTCACTTGAAAATCAGCTCGAACCAGGTACGCTGGAATACACCATCAATGAATTGGTGGAAAATAAGCTTGATTTGTCGGTGTTCGAGGGGCGATATCAAAACGACGACACTGGTGCGACTGCGATCAACCCCAAGTTCCTGCTCAAAGTGATCTTGTTCGCTTATTCCAGGGGGATGATCAGCTCACGACAAATCGAGCGAGCCTGTGGTGAGAACATTCTCTTCATGGCGCTCAGCTGCGGCTATCGTCCGGATCACAGCACAATCGCCCATTTTGTGTCCTCCATGCAGAAGGAGATCGAGAGCATTTTCAGCAACATCCTGCTGGTGTGCGCCGAGCTCAATCTGCTGGGAGGCACCCATTTCAGTCTGGATGGGGTGAAACTGCCTTCGAACGCCTCCAAGGAATGGAGTGGGACATTCAAGGAACTGAAGAGAAAACGGGACCGGCTGCAGGGCAAACTACAGCAGGTGATGGCTGAGCACATCCAGGCAGACATACAAGCGAAACCTGAGTCTGAAAAGCGCCAGAAGCAGGTGAGGCGGTTGCAGCAGCAGGTGGAACGATTGAGTGAGTTTCTGCAAGAGCAGAAGCCAAAAAAAGGTAGAAGTGGGAAAGAGATCCAAAGCAACGTGACCGATAACCAATCGGCGAAGATGCCCACGGCGCACGGGGTGATCCAGGGGTATAACGCCCAGGCACTGGTGGATGAGAAGCGCCAGATCATCGTGCACGCCGAGGCTTTCAGCAGCCAGGATCATGAGAATCTGGCGCCGATGATGGCAGGGGCAAAGAAGAACATGCAGGCAATCGGTAAAGGAGAGGACTATTTCGCAGGCAAACAGCTCAGCGCAGACAGCAATTATCACAGCCTCGCCAGCCTGGCATTGTGCAAGCTCGAGGGATTGGACGCCTATATCCCCGACATCCAGTTTCGCCAGCGAGACAAGCGCTTTGCTGGGCAACCAAGGTTCAAAGATGGCATTCATCCCAGAATGAGGCAAGCCAGAAAAACAGGCAAGTTCTCTGCTGCCGATTTCTCCTTTGACAAGTCGAAACAAGCCTACTTCTGTCCGCAAGGCAAAGCATTGACCTGCCACGCCCGCAGCCAGCTCAATCGCTACAGAGTGTATGATATTTACCGCGCCCGCCAGGAAGATTGTGCCAGTTGCCTATTGCGGTCAAGCTGTTTGAGTGGGCCGAGCACACCTCGCAGGTACTTGTCGGTCAGGGTGGATGGCAAAAAGCCCAACTTGATCGATGAAATGAAAGCCAAGATAGACACTCCCCAAGGCAAGCAGATCTATGCCAGGCGCCTGGCCATCGTCGAGCCGGTATTCGCCAATATCTGCGTTCAGAAACGCTTGGATCGCTTCACCTTGCGCACCAAGGCCAAGGTGGATGTGCAGTGGAGATTATTTGCTCTGGTACATAATATCGGCAAAATCCACACTTATGGGATGGTTAACTGAAAGTCTGTCATTGGAGAGGAGCGCGCCCGGCTATGAACAGGTGGACAAAACGGATATTTCCCCAATAGCACGTTGAGGCCCTGTGTTTGGGTATAATTCGCGCAGTCATAATCATGTTTTTCGACAGTCTCGTTAGACGGCGGCGCAAACGCTGCAAACCAATTGCACAGCAACCTTTATTATGCTAGAATCTACTGCAATCGCATCGTTGGGAACTGGACAACATGCCAACTGTACCAATAAAAGGACCCTACCGGTTTTTCTTCTACTCCGGTGATAAAGACGAGCCGCCTCATGTCCACGTAGAACGAGAGGGCATGAAAGCCAAGTTCTGGCTCAACCCGGTTCGCCTGCAAAGCAGTGGCAGGTTCAGTCGAAGTGAAATCAATCGCATCCAACGATTGGTCGAAGCAAACAGAGCCTATCTGTTGAGGAGTTGGGATGAGTTCTTTAGCGATTGAAGTCCGAATTGTGGCCGTACAAAACGTCACCGTGACCGATGACACGCTCATGGTTGACTTGGTTGACGGACGCACAATCTCCGCGCCTCTGGCATGGTATCCCCGGTTGTTGCATGGGCAGCCCGAAGAACGGAATCACTGGGAATTGATCGGTGAAGGGGAAGGTATACACTGGCCTGACCTAGATGAAGACATCAGCGCCGAGAACATCTTGTTCGGGCAGGCTTCGGGTGAGAGTCAACGTTCATTTAGTCGTTGGTTGGAAGAACGTTCAAGACAGGGCAAACCTTCTTATCCGCTGGAAGCGGCCTAACCCGCGCTTGCAGCCGGCGCGCTACACGCGCCGCGATTAGTGGTACTTGGCTGTTGTGTCACCGTTCGCGTTGTATCGCGCCTGGCCTGTGACCGCGCGCGGCTGACGCCGGCCGTTCAGCCTCGCGGACATGATTGACTCGAAATAGAAGCGGATTGGCTTATTCTATTTTCTCCAAAATCTCGATCGCCTTCTTCACTCTCTCCAGCACCTTCTCCTTTCCCACAGCCTCCATGCTTTCGAACAGCGGCGGGCTACAAGTCTTCCGATGTCAGCCCGGTCACTTTGGCAACGCGGCCAGCATACGCGGGCCAATCTCTTCGTTGTCATGGAAAGCAAACACAACATCAGGCCAGCCCAGTTTCGCCAGCACTTTATGCGAACCAGTCTGACGCTTCACGTTCCAGCCAAGACGCAGCAAGGCAGAGAACAACCGTTTGGCTTTAACCGAATGCCACTGGCTCATGCAGCCGCGAAGGAAATTGTCAGAGGAGAAATGCTTTCGCTGTGTTCCAGCCGGTCGGCAATGACCCGCAGCGCAAGGGCTTGCGTATGGGCAATGGCTTCTTCCATGTCCTTTCCGTAAGCCAAAACTCCTGGCAGTTCCTGCACCTCGGCCAGCCAGCGTCCATCTTCTTCCTGCTCATACTCAATCGTGAATTTCATTTCGGCCTCCTCACAAAACCAGCCAGAAGGAATTATAGCATGGCACGCTACATCTTCTCCAGCATCTCTATTGCCTGTCTCACCCTCTTCAGCACCTTCTCCTTTCCCACGATCTCCATGCTCTCGAACAGCGGCGGGCTGACGGTTTGACCGGTCACCGCGACGCGTAGAATGCCGAAGACTTGACTGGCGCTCAGGCCGAGGTCTTCCACCAATTTTCGCATGGGCGGCTCGGCGGCAGCGGGCGTGAGCTCCGGCAGCGCCTTCAGGATTTCATAAGATTTGCAGGCAATGTCCGCGGATTGCGCCGCGGTCAGGTTCTTGCCGACGAGTTCTTCCGGTTTCGGCGTGACGGTCTCGCGGAAGAACCAGGCTGCGAACGGGATGCAATCGTCCAGCGTGACGAGGCGCTCGCGGATGAGCGGGATGATGCGCGTCAGCATGGAGTCGTCCACGGAAAGATGCTCTCGGAGAAAGTAAGGCTTGAGACGTGCGGCCAGGTCCTCGGCCCGGAGCGCGCGGATGTGGGTCGCGTTGAAGTGGTCCAGTTTGGCGAAGTTGATCGCGGCCGGGGAGGGCGTCAGATTGTGGATGTCGAAGCGTTCGATCATCTGGTCGAGCGTCATCACATCGTCTTCCGAAACGCCCCAGCCCATCAACACGATCCAGTTGAGCACCCCTTCGGGGATGTAGCCGAGATCTTTTAGATCGCCGACGAAAATCGAATGGCCCTTAATGGCCTCGGCGGCTTCGCGCTTGCTCATCTTGCCTTTGCCGGAGGGCTTGAGGAAAACCGAGAGGTGGGCGAAGACCGGCTCGTCCCAGCCGAAGGCGCGGATGATGTGCATGTGCAGCGGCATCGAGGGCAGCCACTCAGAGCCGCGGATGACGTGGGTGATGCCCATCAAGTGATCGTCGAGCATGGCGGCGAGGTGGTATGTGGGCAGGCCGTCAGACTTGAGCAGCACCGAGTCATCGAGGGCGGAATTCGCGGTCATGATCGGACCTCGTAGCAGGTCGGCGGTTTCGATGGATCCTTCCTTCGGCATCTTGAAACGGATCACGTATTTCTCGCCCGCGTTGACGCGGCGGCGCGCCTCATCGGCATCGAGGCTGCGGCAGACTCCGTCGTAGCGCGGATTCTGCTTGTTCTTCATCTGCTCCCGGCGGACTTTTTCCAGCCGGTCTGGAGTGCAAAAGCACGGGAAGGCATGGCCGAGCTCCACCAGTTTCCAGGCGTACTCGTGGTAGACCTCGCGGCGCTCGGACTGACGGTAGGGACCGTTGGGGCCGCCAATGTCGGGCCCTTCGTCGTAGTCAATGCCAAGCCAGTGCAAGCCTTCGATCAGTTCCTGCTCCGCGCCGGGGATGGTGCGCTTCAAGTCGGTATCTTCGATGCGCAGGATGAAGGCCCCCCTAGTGCGGCGGGCGAGGAGGAATGGGTACAGCGCCGACCGAGCCGAGCCGAGGTGCATGCGTCCGGTCGGGGAAGGAGCGAAACGAGTGCGAACAGGTTCAGAAGTCATGAAGATCTCCGAACGTAGGTCAAACTGGCAGTCCGACCTACTACGTAAACTCCAATGACTTGTGGCGGACAACGACGCTTTCCACCAGGCCGATACCGAACACCAACGAGAGCAGCCCGCTGCCTCCTTGACTGATGAATGGCAGCGGCAGACCGCTGACAGGCATCAGATTCAGGTTGACGGCGATGTTGACGGCAACCTGGAAGGATATCAGCACCGCAACGCCATAAGCAAGCAACGAGCCGAAGGTATCGCGCGCCATGCGCGCCGCGCGTATACAGCGATAAATAATGAATGCCAGCAACGCGATCGTAAGCACCGCGCCGACCAGACCGAACTCCTCGCCGATGACCGAGAAAATGAAGTCGGTGTGACGCACCTTCATGAACCGTAACTGGGTTTGCGTGCCATGACCATATCCCTTCCCGAACCATCCGCCGGAACCAAGCGCGATCAGGGCTTGAAGAACGTTATAAGTTGCGCCGTAACTTGCACTTGCCGGAGGAAAGAGGAAGTTGAGAATGCGCTCTTGCTGGTAAGTTTGGAGGAATGGGTAGCCGGCAGCAAAAGCAAGTAATCCAGTCAAGATGATCGTGGCCAGATGTTTGAGCTGCAACCCGTTCACCCACACCATCGCCGCCCAGATGACCATGATCACAATGGCATTGCTCAGGTTGGGCTGCAAGAGAATCCATATCACCAGACCCAGGGCAAGAAGTAGACTTTTGGCGATCCACAACCAACCGCGCGGTGCATCCTGACTGCGGGCAAAGTAATCTGCCAGAGCAATGATTATTGCCAGCTTGGCAATCTCGGCTGGCTGGATCAGGATCGAACCGACCTGAAACCAACGCGCCGCTCCAAAACGGGCAATACCCGAAAGGTAAAGGATTATTAGAAAGAACATCGTCCCGAAGTAGAGAGCCCGGTTCAGCGATGACCAGTAGCGATAATCCAGGATTGTCACAATGACGATGACGGCCAGGCCGATGCCGACATAGATGATCTGACGGTTGATTTGCGGCAAGAGGGTCTCATTTCCTGCGATGGCAGAGCGGATCATAGCAATGCTGAACGCATTGGCCAGGATAACCGCGCCCAGCAGCCAAAAATCGAAATGCCGCCAAAACTCGCTACGGAACATAGGGATGCTTGGGAAAGTAACAGTATGGAAGGATAGCACCCGGAAATCTATCGAAAACGGGAGCGGGTTGCGTTCCGCAAGGGAATATCAGCCACAAGCCGCTGGGAACGTCCATCCTGGGCTACCGTGATGCTCACCGCCGTGGAGTCGATGTCCACATGACGCGAGATGGTTTCGATCAAATCGTCCTTGAGCGCTTCCAGCTCGGCGGGCGTCAAGTCGGTGCGATCATGGATGAGGACGAATTGCAGGCGCTCTTTGGCGCTGCTGGCGCTTTGCTTGCGTCCAATTATGCGGTCAACAAAGTTCATCTCATTTCCTCCCCAGCAGACGTTGCCACAATCCCTGGGTATCCAGTTCGAGGAACGGCACCTCTTCACCCATCAGGCGGCGGGCGATATTTTGAAATGCCTGACCGGCTTTGCTCTTTGCATCCAACGTCAGCGGCGCGCCCCTGTTCGAGGCTACAATGACACTTTCGTCTTCGGGGACAATGCCAATGAGTTCAATCGCCAGCAGGTCGAGTATATCGTCCACCGAGAGCATATCGCCGCGCTTGACCATTGCTAAGTTCAAACGGTTAACAACGAGTTCGGGCGAGCCTTTTTCTGCGGCCTCCACCAGGCCAATCACACGGTCGGCATCCCTCACCGCTGAGATCTCAGGATTGGTCATCACGATGATTTTATCAGCCCCGGCAATGGCATTATGAAACCCACGTTCAATCCCCGCCGGGGAATCGACCAGCACCCAATCACATTCCAAACGTAACTCATTACACAGCCGAACCATGTCGCTCGGTGAAACGGCAGTCTTGTCGCGCGTTTGGGCCGCAGGGATCAAATAGAGTTCAGGCAGGCGCTTATCGTGGATCATCGCCTGGCGCAATCGGCAACGGCCCTCGATCACATCCACCAGGTCGTAGACGATGCGGTTTTCCAGGCCCATCACCACATCCAGGTTGCGCAGGCCGATGTCCCCATCTACACAAACGACCTTCTGCCCCTTGGCAGCCAGCGCAACGGCG
>Ga0209610_1001159_pt1 | contig 13689 bp, 7 predicted proteins | sample LakKivw275mmetaG_FD_184137 | JGI IMG/M metagenome (GOLD analysis project Ga0209610, IMG submission 184137) | Anoxic lake water microbial communities from Lake Kivu, Rwanda to study Microbial Dark Matter (Phase II) - Lake Kivu water 275m metaG... | ecosystem: Environmental > Aquatic > Freshwater >...
TATATTATTCCAGATATATCTCCGCTGCCAAGTCATACAGAGAATTTCAGGGTTTTTATGAACTTGCCACAACTTACTTGAACATGGGGAACCAGAATAAGGCTCTCGAAATCTTGGATAATGCCATACAAAAGCCTGATCTGAGCGAATATGTCAGCTCTCTATTGCATTTATGGGCAGAGATCAAAGCAAATAAAGGTGAGATTAACCAGGCTCATACTCAATCAGTTCAGGTTATCGGGTCTCTTGATGCCAACACTGGAATTCTGGTGGAAAAGATCAACTTATTAAACAGGATTAGCACTCTGAAATCACAATTGTCAGCACAACTCGATATTGAGGCTGTCAATCAGGCACTAGCTGAAGTAAATACCATTTCTCGGCAGCTTGATGCTCAGAATTCGTCGATCCGAAACAATAAATTCGGAGTTTCAGAATCGAGTCTGGATAAATGGATTTTGCTTGAGAAACAGATTACTTTTTCTTTTGTAGATCTGTTGAATTACTATGTTGCTGCTGAAAACCTTAAAGAAGTGCAGGACACCTTGCATATCAGGCAATTTGAGGCCTTGGAAGCTGTGTATCGCGATCAGGTTGCCAGAATACAGGGTATTCGCAATGCTTTATATAAATTAAATGAGCAAAATACCTATCTGGCAATTCGCAATGAAATTGACAACAATCTTGAGGTGTTGGATAAGATCCTGGCCAATCTCTATGAAATAAAAGTTACAGGTGATACTTCATACGATCCGGCAGAGCTTGACACTCTCATAGTCTTTAACGAAAGAAAGAGAACCGATACCGAGATGCTGCTCGATTATTATGACTTTGATAATTCCGAATACAGGACCATAATGAAGGAATGCGAAGCCTCAACCCGTGAAACCAATCAATTGCTCAAATACATTGCTCAAACCAAAGCTGAATATCAGGAAAAATACCCGATTTACGTTTCCAAAAGAGAAAAGAACCTTATAGCCAAGGAAATTAACCGGCTTCCTATGCTTATTCCCGAATATAACAGCCTGCTGCAAAGTCATCAGATGCTGCTGAGTGCAATTAAGGAAAATATCAGATTCACTGATCTACATGTGGCTTTTATTGAAACTAACTACTATGATCGGGAAAGGAAAAACCAGGAACAAACACTGACTTTTGAACAGAGTCAAAAGTTATTCAATGAAAATCAGAATAGAAAACTGCTTGTTCACAATCAATTATTGTCCTATGTCAGCGAAAGACAAAACAGCCCCAGTGAACTGATTGAAAAGATAAATCCTAATATCAACATAATGGCCAGCGCATATTTTGCCTTGGCAGAACTGGGCAATTCCCTTTGGCAAGACAAAGCAGAAGATAATCTAAGTAACTACAAGAAAGTGCTAGAGTTGGATCCCGGCTTCTACCTGACAGATGCAGTTTTGTATAATATTGGTTACCTTAGCGGTGCTATAGCCAAGAACAGGATAGATGACGGCATTCTTGAATTCGAAAGCAGATATGGTATATCTGTGCTGCGTCCAGATTCCCTCAAATACACCGAAGCTAACTACAATGAATCGATCCGGGCATACAGACGGCTTGTTGATGAATACAAGGAATCGCAATATAACTCGGAAACACTGTTCCGTCTGGGCTACCATTACTTTGAGATAGGTACCGATGCAGATCGTCCTATTGAGTATTATCAGGTTGCCCGCAATTATTACGATGCCATTATCACAAGACAAAACGATCCATATCTCTATAAAGCTCTTTACCAAAGGGGATGGACCTGGCTCAACAGCAGTTCTGACGATGCTTATAAAAACGCGATAGATGACTTCATTGTGATCCTCAATGCCATAGATCAGAAACAGATAATTGATGAAGTGGAAGTGGTGGATTATTCGATAGCTTCAGTCAAAAACATCGGTTATTGTCTTATTGGGTTGGATGGTTATGATAACGATGCCGAGTCGATAGGTGCCAAGTATGCTTTAAATACCCTCAATGGAAAGTTGTCCTATCAAAATCTGCAATTGGTTCTGGATGAAGCGATCGACCAGAAACTCAGGTTATATCTGCCAATGCAAGCGATTGACTTTATGAATGCAAAGCTGGAACTGAATCCTCTTGCCTTGGAAAATCCGATCGTAGCTGATTCGATCTGCACCATCTACACCCAGTATCCCAATCAGATCAGAAGACGCCTTTCTCCTGAACAAGCTTATCTGGCTGAAAAAGAAAAAATCATTGCCAGATACAGCTTTAACACTGATTGGTACATTGCCAACAAAGATAATGACATCACTCGGCAGCTTCAGATCGTCAGAGCTGCCTATGTAGATGTGGAGAAACGCTATAATAACGACTTCGTCGATCTGCCCACCGCTGCCAATTTTGAGAAATACATGGCTTTGATCAATCAGTATAGGGAATTCGATGCCATTCATGATGAGAATTTTACTGTCTGGGATGAACTGACTCAGGCTAATGTCATCGCCCAGAATGTCAGGCTGGCACAACTAACCAAAGCCCCCAGACATTATTTGAATCTTGCATCAAGGATCTACACCTACAATGACTATTTTCCTCAGAATAAGCTCTTCTTCAATATGGAAGGCACTGCTTATGAGTGCGCCCGCATAGTTGCCGATTCTCTGAAAACTGATATCTCAGTTCTGCTTGCCAGAGAACCGGATGTGAATGTGCCTTTTAGAGAGCAGAATACACTTAAGTATTATCAACTGGCTGCTGAGAGATTCATTCGTGTATTGAATGACGAGCGGTTTCGATCCAAGCAAAACGAAGATCTTCTAGTCTCGATTCTGATGAGACATGGAGAAATCGCCAAAGATAATAAGCAATATGATTTGGCTGAATCACATTACATGATGCTTGTCAATCATGAAGGCGCTGTCCCCAAAGATGTGCTCAGAACCGCCTATATCAATCTTGGAGAAATTGCCGATGCCACTCAGAATTATCATGAGGCTGAGCAATGGTATCGCAGGTCAGAACAATACGCTCTGGATGGTAAAGACCGCGAAATTCTGCACCAGTACACTCTGTTGCAGATTCAGAATTCAATCGACCAGGCTGCCGAACAGCAGGATCACGGAAAAGTGGCGGAAGATTACATCAGATTGGCTGATGAATATACTGACAAAGATCCTCAAACCAGCCTTCAATACAAGGGTAAAGCGCAGGAAGCTTATCTGGAAGCCAGGGATTTTGACAAAAGCATTGCTCTGCTTCTTGATATGGCAAAGACCAAAACTCAGCCTAAGGAGGTGTTTGACCTCTATAGGCTGGCTTGGACGATTGCTGACAGCGTCGGATATGTCAGCAAATCTGATTCTTTGAAACAGGATTTCGTGAACAGATACCCCGCCAGCAGCGAAGCATATCAGCTCAGACTCGTCTTTATTGACAAAAAAGTCTCTGAACCTGCTTCTATAGAGGTCGCGGGCAACATGTATCTTAACCTTTATCAAGATGTTAAACAGAACAAAGCCAATCCCGGCGATGATGATCCGAGTGCTCTGATCATTGCTGCCATTGCCATGTTTGACAAAGCAGGCGACGACAATAAAAAAGAACTGCTGGCGGAAGAATTTGTCTCTCAATACCCAGATCATCCCTCCACGGTTACCTTGTTGGAGTATTTGGCTGACCGCCAGTTAACCAAAGGCAATAAGCAGCGTTACGAGCAGTTGTCCAGACAAATCTTTCTCAAGGATAAGACCAAACAGCTTCGCTATGCCAACATAGCCAAGGAGAAACTCAGAGACATTGCGCTTGAGTTTGATAAAGCCTATGCTGAAACTGACTGGCCTTTGACCATTGCCAAGATGAATGAATTCAAAAAAACCCATTCCGATTATGAAAAGGAAGGGCTGAATCTCGAGTTTGAGCCGGTCTATGAATCCTTTAAGGTTGCCGAAAGTGAGTACAAGGTTGAGCAGGACAAGGTTGCCTTTGTTGGTAAGTTTAATCGACAAATCACTACCATCGAAAATGACTTCCTGAAAAAGAGCTATGGTCAACTCATCAGGGTCAATTATCTGACCAGTTGGAAACGCCATTTGGTTGCCGGAGAAAAGAGGATTCCTGCCCTTAAGAATACCACCGCCAATGAAATTAAAAAGATTCGTCAGCTTTTGGAAGAAGGCGCTGTCTATGAGCTCAATGTAGAACAAAGACTAAAAGCTTTTGATCTTATCTGCCGGATTGCCGATCATAGTGCCAAAGCGATCAATGCACAGAGTGAAAAATACATGAACGAATCGATAGAATTCGAGGCTTTCCGTGGGCAGTTCCGTAATGCTCTGGACGAACTTTACTCAGGTTTTAATGCTGAGAAGAACAGTCAAGTCTATTCTGTTCTTCAACTTTCCTACCCATATAACCTTGCCATGTACAAATACTTCTATTTACCCGGCCTGAAGAACCGCTACACCACTCAGGCGGTGAACAGACTCAGTGAGATCAATGCTCTGCCTAAGTATCGGATTGACCACATGTTGATCGATGACAGTTGGAAACTTTCGCAAAATGCCCTAGGCGAATCTTCTGAACCTGAAGCTTATAAGGGCGGTATATCAACTATTACCCGTCAGGATGGTAAGCGTTACAGCCGGTTAAACATTCCTGCCAGCAGTGAACTCATAGTTCAGAAGAACCTGGAAATGGACATTCCCTATGACTATATCATCGCCAATTTGGTCTCGCCTTATTACGATGAGACCAAGATCAAGCTTGATTACAAGAATCTTGAATACACCTACAACCCGATTGATACACTTAATGTTGGCAACACCCCTTCTATTAGGTATGCTCTCATTCTGGGCGAGGGAAATTTCAAAGCAGGTTCCAATGATCTGGAATTCCGTTTGATCAATTATGACTCAAAACCCTTGTCCGTTGATCTGAATCTGATGGCTGTGACTGATTCTGTGAAGTTCGAAACTACAGAGCAGATTCAGACCATCAATTTCACGACAGATGACACCTGGGAATATGCCAATTATCAATCTGACATGACTACTGCCCGTTGGGAATTCGCGGCCAGGGCTTACAATGCCAGGTTGACTGATGCCAAGCTGAACGAGTTGGATTTTAATCCAAATCAGATGATCTGGGCCAAAGTTCAGGATCTTCAGGATACCACTGCAGTTGTGTTTCAGAAATCAATTATGGTGAATGGCGATTTGCAGGATGGCTTCATCAGGTTTGTAGCACCTGACATTGCTGTTGTCAGCATCAATGGCAAAGAACTTGTTTCCACCAATAAGATCCATTATGATACCGAATCAAAACTTGTCTATGCCGGTCACATTGTTTTGTCACCGGATGTCGTCAAACAGGGGGAAAATACCCTGCAGATCACAATTCGCAACCATTCCAAGTGGAAAGGCCTGATGGCTGAGGTTATGATGGTGATAGCACAGAGAGGAGATCTATGAAAAAATTCTTGCTAATTTTGTCCCTCGTCTTGTTTGTGGCTTCCATACTCTATGGAGTTGACGAGACTACCAGGAAAAAATTCAGTCAAACAACTGTGGTAAAAGCTGCAGAGGTTGAGGTTGTTAAATTTGAAGTGTTGAAACCGGATATTGAGAGATACCAGAAAAAAACCGACACTGATCTCACTTCAGGTTTCCATCAGATGTACAAAAATAATCTTAGAAAAACTTACAAAGTGTTATTAAATACATGGCTAAAGGAGTCCAAATGAAAGCAAAAGGAACCATTCTGTTGTTAATCTGCCTGCTGATATGCCTGCCCATTATCGCGCAGGAAACTGCTGCGCCCCAAACGCCTGGAATCACAATCGGCGAACTTATCAGTGATGGCGGAACCTGGGGTTATCTGATTATTCTAGTCTTTGTTATCGGTTTGGTGCTTGCCGTTGTCCGTTACATCCAACTGTATGTCAGAGAAAAGATCGATGCCAGCAAATTCTACCTCAAACTGAAGGGCTATATCAAAAACGAACAGCTCGACGAAGCCTCAAAGATCTCTGAAAGCTTCAAGAACACCACGCTCGGTTTCATTTTCTGGAGCGGGTTGATGGTTTTCAAAGATGCCAAGAAAAGCGGAAAAGGCGGCAAGGAACTCAGGGATTCTGTCCAGAATGCCTTTGATGAAGCTGTCCTGCAGACTGTGCATAAACTGGATGGCGGTCTATTCTGGTTTGACGTGCTGGCTCAGACCTGCACTTATCTTGGATTGCTGGGAACCATTTGGGGCCTGCTCATCGCTTTCAAGGCTTTGGGTACCGCTGCCCAGTCTGAAGCAAACAAACGTCTAACTGAAGGTATCAAGGTCGCCATCGGCACCACGGCTATGGGTCTGATCGCTGCCGTTCCTCTGACTCTGATCAAAGGCGCTTTGCTTACCAGAGCCCAGAACGTAATATCGGATATCGACGAATTCTGTGTTAAAATGATCAATCAGCTCAACTACACTATAAAGGACTAAAACATGGCTTATCGCCCTTCAGAAGGAAGGAACCAAAAGAAACAAACACCGCCTGAACAAGCTAATCTTGTCCCCATTATGAACTTGTTCATGACAATTATTCCCTTTTTGCTCTCCATAATTGTCATCAGTCAGGTGGCAATGGTCGCCTTGAACTTTTCTGCTGCGGGCGCAGGTGGTGGTGAAGGTGGTCCTGGTCCGGGCGGAAGCGGCATTGAAAAAGAAGTGAGGGTGATTATCATGGCTTCCTCTGGAAATCAGGTCTTTCCTGGTTTCGAGATCAGAGGTTGGGAAGCGGGACCTGTCTATATCAGGAATGCCGAGGCCAATGGTAATTACAACTTTGTCGCTTTGAACGATGCCCTGATCAAGATCAAAAGCAGCATGCAAATGGATAACATCACTCTGGTAGTCTATCCCGATGTCCTGTATGGAACTCTCATCCAGACCATTGACCTCTGTAAACTGAACGGATTCCCCAATGTTATCTATAAACCCGCCACTGTCAGTTATGGTTCGGGAGGTTGATGATGCGTAAGGTAAGAAGAAAATTCCCCGATGCTGCTGCTCTTTCGATCACTTCGCTGCTTGATATTCTGACCATTCTTTTGGTTTTCCTGATCAAAAATGTGTCCATGGAAGCCCAAAGGCTGACTGCTCCTGAAAATATGAGCCTGCCTACCACAATTACCAATCAGGAACTCATTGACAATGGCCTCACTGTCTTGGTCAAAGTCTATCCTGACGAGATCCTGATCGGTACTGATAACCTGCGTGCCGGCTCTCTACAGCAGCTAATGCAGGATGCTTCCATCCGCGAGATCATCTATAATTATATGAGAAATGAAGCCAGTCAGATCAAGCTTCTCAATGCCAGTAAAGGCACCAATTATCAGCCCTGTCTGCTCATTCAGGCTGATAAGGAGATCCCCTGTCAGTACATCACGCAGCTTATCAAGATCGGCGCTGGAGCGTCTTTTGCCAATATCTATTTTTCCACGCTGCAGGACCAGTTCTGGCTACAAGCTTCTGCACAGCAGATTCAGTAGGAGGAGTAAATGGCAAAATCAATGCTTAATCTGAAACTCCACTACAAAGGCAAGCTCCTGGATATTGCCAAATACGGCAGGGATTCCACCAATAAACTCTATATTGGCAGCAGCAAATATCTGTTCTGGCAGATTCTTGATCAAAAGTTTCCGCTCAGGCATCTGTTACTGACGAAAAAGGACAACCGCTTCTACATGCAGTTACTGCCTGAAATGAAGCTCGCTTTCACTCAGAACAACCAGCAGCTTGACAAGGAAGCCCTCAAGAGCAAACATCTGCTTTCCGGTAATCAGGTTCAACTGACGCCTGACATGACAGGTTCAGTTCAGATCGACCACGACTGGGTCGTCACCTATGAATTCACAGAACCCTACAAAGTGGTCTATACCAAGCAGGAAAAACAGATCATCAATCAATATGCCCGACGCGCCGAGTTACTGCCTTTCCAGAAATTCACCCGCAGTTTCCTCCTGGCTGCCACGGCAATGACGATTCTGGGGCTCATCCTGTTTGATACCTTTAAACCTGATTATAATAATTATGATACCCTGGCTGAGCGCTGGAAACAGATGCAGTCCGTTGCCACCAAGGTTGAGATCCCTCAGACCGACTTCGAACCCTTCATGATGGAACCGGAAGAAACAGAAGGCGAGCCTGTAGAAGGTGTTGCCAGAACCGGAACCCGCACTACCGGAACAATGAGCAGGGCTGCGGCCCGAGCTGCTTTGTCCGGTTTGTTTGGCGGAGGCGGATCAGGCGGCGGTTCAGGCATGTTTGCTGTTACTACCGAAGAAGACATCATCGCTTCCTCCCTGGGTGGAGGAAAAGGTGGTGGTGGCGGTGGCGGGACCGGAAAAGGTCCTGGCCGTCGTGGTACAGGCGGTGGTGGTTATGGTGACGGAACCGGTTTTGGAGATGGCTCCGGCTTCGGTTCTGTTTTTAATCCTGCTGAAGTCCCTTCCGGAACTGCCAATCTGGCAGGTCTTTCCACCGGCAGGCCAACGGGTAAGCTTTCAACCCAGGCTCCCTCCGGTGATGTTTCCACCTATGTGGGATCTGCTCAGAGGATCGTTCCGGTCGGCACTCCTGCCACCAAAGTCTCTGCCGGTGTGGTCAGTCGGTTTACAGGTCCTTCGGTTGCCAAAGTGCAGGAAAGCGGCATCGCTTCCGCTCCTCCTGACACCAGGCCTGAACTGCAGCGCATCGAACAAAAGGTCGCCCGCTACAAGCCGCAGATCAAGGATCTCTACAACCGCTACAGCCAGATCAAATCCATGTATGGAACCATGAAATTCCTGCTCTATCTTGATTCGGACGGCTCTGTTGCCGGGGTTCAGATCACTCCCATGAGCGGTGAGTTCTATCCTGAGTTTCTTTCTCAATTGGAAAAGATGATTCGCAGCTGGCGCTTCGATAATACAAATCTTGTGCCCTACGAATTCATCATGACTTTCACAAAATGAGTTAATTGATAATAAGGCAAGCCCCTTATCACAAGGGGCTTTTTTCTTGTCATGAAATACTACGCTGTCTTTTTGCCCGTCAATACTGATCTGGAGGACATCATTTATGCCTCCCCGGAACCGGTCTGCCCCGGTGCCAGAGTCATAGTTTCCTTCAATCGGAAGGTGCTCACCGGCATCTGCGACCGCGAGATTTCTCCCGATCAGATCAAAGCGGATATTGCCTATAAAAACATCATTGAAATCCTCGATTCTGAACCCCTTCTTACTTGGCCCCTGCTTGAACTGGCCCGCTGGATGAGCAAATATTACCGCTGTTCTGTCGGCAAAGCCATATTTGCCATGCTCCCCTCTGTCATTATCCCTGAAGTCTCATCCCAAGTCAGATGGTCTGCTCCAGACCCAGCCCCTGCTGATTTTGAACACCTCTATTCCCTGCTCAGTGACAGACAGTTTCACCCGCTTTCCGAAATCCGCAAAGCCTTTGGCTCCGGACCCTTTTACAAAACTGTTGAATCTGCCGAATCCCTTGCTTTGGTCGAAGTTAAGCGCGCCTACGATCCCAAGGTCAAACCCCAAAATGTGAACTTCATCGAAGCTCAGAATATTGATGAAATGCCTCAGTTAACTCCCAAACAGGCGTCTGCCTGGCAGCTCATTCAGTCCATAGGTCGTGAATTTCCCCTCAGCGCGGTCACTGACGACATCACCTACTCCATCATCAAAGCTTTGGTAAACAAAGGCCTGATCAAAATCTTCCCCCGTCAGACAGAGCAGCGCGCTGTCGTCTTTCCTGAACACAGGACTCCCAAAGATTTGACTTTAACGACAGAGCAATCAGCTATCATCAAATCGATTACCGGTCAGTATGAAACGCCCTCGGTTCATCTGATCTACGGCATCACCGGCAGCGGCAAGACCGAAGTTTACATCGAAGTCATCAAGTTCTATCTGCAGCTTGGGCACAACATCATCATGCTCATTCCCGAGATCTCTCTTACGCCACAAATGGTGGACCGCTTTCATTCCGCTTTTGGTTCTATGATCGCCATCCTGCACAGCCAGCTCTCTGAACGCCAGCGCTTTGAACAGTGGCAGGAGATCAGAAAAGGCAATTGCCGCATCGTGATCGGTGCGCGCAGCGCCATCTTTGCGCCCTTGCAGAAGGTCGGCCTCATCATTGTGGATGAGGAACACGAGCCCAGCTACAAGCAGGAAAACGTTCCCCGTTACCACGGCAGGGACCTTGCCATCGTCAGAGCCAGACTGGAGAAGGCTGCCGTGATTTTGGGAAGCGCTACTCCTGCACTGGAATCCTGGTTCAATGCTGAACAGGGCAAATATCAGAAACATGTCTTAACTGCCCGTCCCACCCCTCAGGGCTTGCCGGAAGTCCAGTTGCTCGATCTGAGAGAGGAAGAAGATGTTGATTTACTGTCAGTTCCGCTCAGAGCAGCAATTCAGGATGCTCTGGACAGAAAGGAGCAGGTGATCCTGCTCCAGAACAGGCGCGGCTTTGCCTCCTTTGTTCAATGCAAAAGCTGCGGCATCCTGCAGCAGTGCCCCAATTGCGAGATCAGTCTCTACTACCATCACGACATGGATGAGATGATGTGCCACTACTGCGGATACAGCCATCCCATTCCGCGCAAGTGCCCCGCCTGCGGAAGTTTCACCTTTGCCTTTGGCGCACCCGGCACCCAAAAGATAGAGCAGTTGCTCAAAATCTATTTCCCCACTGCCAGGATCCTGCGTCTGGATTCTGATTCCTCACGCCGCAAGGATTCCTATACCTACATGTATGACAAGATGCACAACCGCGAGATAGACATTCTGCTGGGCACACAGATGATCTCCAAAGGCCTGGATTTTCCCAATGTAACAATGGTGGGAGTAGTTCTGGCAGACATTTCTCTCAATGTGCCCGATTTCCGGGCCGCGGAACGCACCTTTAATCTGCTGACCCAGGTGGCTGGACGTTCCGGACGCGGAGAGCAACCTGGGAAGGTCATCATCCAGACCTGGAATCCGGAGCATTATGCCATCCGCTATGCCTGTGACCAGGACTATGAAAGCTTTGCCGCAGAGGAACTTGAGTACAGACAGCGCTTGTTTTATCCGCCTTGGTTCAGGTTGGGCAGATTTGTCTTTTCCTGTACGGATGAAAAGAAACTGAAGTCTGCCCTGAACGCCCACCACTCTGCCCTGGAAAAGCTCAAACTCAAGTATGACGCGGAAGACCTGATCCTGCTTGGTCCTTCCCCCGCTCCCTTGAGCAAGATCAACAAACTCTACCGCTGGCACCTCATCTGCAAGGCCAAAGACGCCCAAACCCTGTCCCAAGCGGTTCAAAGCATTGAAAAACTGCTTAAGCTGCCCTCCGCCATCAGCACAGCCATTGACATTGACCCCATTTCCCTGATGTAGCCATTCCTCCGAAGTAGTTATAGTTCAGCATTTATGCGGTTTTTTGTTTGGTGGAACAGTGGAAGAGTGAAAAAGTGGAATAGCTCCGTAGGAGCGACAGATCATAGGCTGGGGTGTAAACCCCAGTATAGAAATGATAACAAAAATCAACCCCGGAGGGGTGACAGATTTAATCAGGATATGTCACCCCTCCGGGGTTAGTTTTAACTGCGTTGTTTCCCCGGGGTTGACACCCCGGGCTATGTTATTTCACCCCCTGCGGGGGTTAGTCATTTATAACCAGTATAGTTCGTCACTTTTTCACTATAACCAGTATAGTTCGTCACTGTTCCACTCTTCCACTTTTTCACTGATGCCGTTTCCCACTGTTTCACTGTTCCACTTTTCCACTGATACTTTTTTCACTTTTCCACTTTTTCACTATTCCACTTTTCCACTAATCTAATCATTTCATTAAAACGATTTTCCTGCTTGTCTGATACGAGTCCGTCTTCATTTGCAGATAATAGACCCCATTAGTGAGTTGGTTGCCCGCATCATCTGTTCCGTTCCAGACGGTTGAGAAAGAGCCTGAAGCAAGGTTCGAATCGAGCAATCGTTTTACCAACCTGCCCGTTGCGTCATAAATGTTCAAAACCACCCGGCCCGTTTCTTTGACGGAATACCTGATGGTGGCATCGGACCTGAACGGATTGGGGAAAACACTTTGTATGGAAGTAGCCACAGGCGAGCCCTGCGGGTCGTCATTTCCGACAAAATCCGTGATGGTAAAGAAGTCATTGCTGAAGTCATAGATTGAGGGATTGCTGAGACTGGTGATCTTGATCCTGTAATCATAGTCTTCAGGGATGGTCATTGGGATGCTCCACATCTGGACTCCGTTAGTGACGCCAGTTGAGCTCACTATCGTAGCGGTCGGGGTTACATTGTAATATTTGAACAGTTCGATCTTGGCAGCACCGGTAATGTTAACTGCATTCCACTGAATGGGGTAGGTACTGCCCCGGAACCAGTGTTCGCCGCCGTTGGGAGAAGTTACGTAAATTCCAGGTGCCTGAAGGATTGTGAAGAAGTTGTTGCTCGTATCTGCGATGGCGGGAGTCAGGGTGCTGTAAATCACTATTTTCATCTGAGTGCCGGGCGGAACGGGACTCTGAATGGTCCAGTCGTAACTGCCTGTCGTGGCATTCTGAGGAAAGCCCACCGTGTAATAGTTTCCGGAAGTTCCGATTAACAGCTTGATACCCAAAATCCCTGTCAGGTTGGTGGAAGTCCAGGTGATGGGATAAGTGCTTCCGATTGACCAACTCTCGCCTCCGTTGGGCGAGGTCACCGTGATGGTCGGAGCCGCCGTGATCGTGAAAAAGTTGTTGCTCAGGTCATTTTCATTGGCATTGGTCAGACTGGTAATTTTTACTACATAGTTGGTCGCAGGCGGGGTGGACAGAGGTATGGTCCAACTGAAACTGCCTGCGGAAACGCTGACGGAGCTTGTGATCGTATCTATCAAAGTCAGAATTCCCGTGAATTGAAAAAGCTCGATTTTGACATTGCCGGTCACGCCTGAGGAAGTCCAGGTCACATTGTAATTCCGGCTGGGAATCCAGTTCTCTCCTCCGTTGGGTGCCGTGACCGTTATGGTTGAAAACAGAAATCCAATTGCCACTGCCATGAGGGTGAGTGCCATCATTTTTTTTGCCATTGTGTCCTCCCTGATTTATATTTGTTACATTTAACGCTGTGCAATCATTGGCGTCAATAAAAATTTCCGCCTTGATTGATTTCTGCAAACATAAAACAGGACTTAAGCTGACAAGCCATATCGAATTAAATGTAAATTGAATTCTGTTCCATTGATTGATGATTTGATGCCAAATAAAAAGAGAAACCTCAGTTCTGAGGTCTCTCTTAACATTGCTGTGATCTATGTTTAATGTCTTAGGCTTCTTCCTCTTCCTCTTCGGCAAAGCGCTTTTCAAAGATCTTGGCGACGTTGTCAAATTCGCTGTCTTCTTCGATGGAAAAGAATTCCACATGATCCTTGGCTTCAGTGAAACCGTAGATGAAATATTCATCGCCTTCCAGGGGTGCCAGGGCGATATAGTTCTTTTTCTTGTGCTCGATGGTGTCCAGAATCATAAATTCCTCGGTTGTCCCGTCTTCCAGTTCCAGGGTTATGGTGTCACATTCACAGGTCTCGTCGTCACATTCGCAGGAATGATTCTTGAGTTCTTTTTCGTTCTTGCTCATAGCAATCTCCACATAGTTTATAAAGAGT
>Ga0209610_1001161_pt1 | contig 13671 bp, 12 predicted proteins | sample LakKivw275mmetaG_FD_184137 | JGI IMG/M metagenome (GOLD analysis project Ga0209610, IMG submission 184137) | Anoxic lake water microbial communities from Lake Kivu, Rwanda to study Microbial Dark Matter (Phase II) - Lake Kivu water 275m metaG... | ecosystem: Environmental > Aquatic > Freshwater...
ATTGAACGGTGGCTATGATCTTGTAAGTCTGGCTCATTCTTGTCTCCCTTCATCAGATATAGTAATGAGGCAACAAGTAATGAGGCGATGTTGTCTCATTGCCTCATCGCCTTGTTCCTTGTTGCCTCGTAACTCATTCCTTCTTCCAGACGATAGAATAGCGCCACAGCCGTTGCCTCATTGCCTCGTTGCCTCATTCCCCATTACCACCACCCGAGGCAACTCCTCTGGCTCGTCCATCTCCTCCGTCATGTAGACGTAGGTGCGATCCTCCTGATTGCTGAAAGCGGCGTGGCGGCCGTCCTTGTCCAGGGCGACGATGTTCATAGGACCCAAATAGGGGTTGGGCAGGACCTGGAGGTCCTCCATAGCCTGACGCCCGGCTTCCTCCAAATATAGCCCCATCTTCAGGTAAAGCACCACACTGTGAGCTGTGCCAGCCAGGATAGCCATCTCCCCCAGGCCGGTGCAGGCGGCAGCGCCGTAGCGGTTGTCGGCGTAGTTACCGGCTCCGATGAGAGGCGAATCGCCCACCCGACCTGGGTACTTCCAACCCTGGCCGCTGGTGCTCACCCCGGCGCAGATATTGCCGTCGGCGTCCTGGGCGAGGAAATTGACCGTGCCCCCGGCCTGCCGTGACTCCCTCACCCGTTTCACCCACTGGCGTAAGGCTGGCTCTTCCTGCAGATTGGCTAGCACCTCCTCTGGCATCGCCTTGCGCAACTGCTCTTCCCAGACCTCTCTGGCTTGTTCAGTCAATAGCTCTCGGCGCTGGAAGCCCATTTCGACGGCGAAGCGCTCGGCGCCGGGACCGGCGAGCAGGACGTGGGGCAGTTCCTCCATCACCTTGCGGGCGATGGAGATGGGGTGTTCGTAGCCCCGCAAAGCTCCCACTGCGCCGGCGGCCAGCGTCCGCCCGTCCATGATGCTGGCATCCAGCTCCACTTCGCCCAGCAGATTGGGAATTCCCCCCAGGCCTACGGTGTTATCCTCTGGATTGCTCTCTACCAGGCGAATGCCAGCCTCCACTGCGTCAATGGCCGACCCGCCATTTCTCAGCACCTCCATCGCTGCCGAGATCCCCACCTTGCCGTTCGTGCTGGCGACCACGATCATTGTGCTCCTCCTGCAATTAGAAGTTGGATGTTAGAAGTTGGAGGTTGTGCGCCGCTCTTGCCCGGTGGCTGATCTGGTTTTTTATCTCCAGCGGCAACTCGGCCATGGTCATCCCGTATTCTGGAAAGTAGAAGATGGGATCGTAGCCGAAGCCGTGCTCCCCCTTGGGGGCGAAAGCGATCATCCCTTCGCAGGTTCCCTCGGCGGTGTGAACGCGGCCATCGGGCGTGGCCACGGCGATGACGCAGCGGAAGCGCGCTGTCCGTTCCTCCCAGGGCGCCCCCTGCAGCTTCTTCAAGAGCAACTGGTAGCGCTTCTCGTCACTGACACCGCTTCCGGCGTAGCGGGCGGAGTGTATCCCCGGCTCTCCGCCGAGGGCATCCACCTCCAGTCCCGAATCATCAGCCAGGGTCAAGAGGCCGCTGACCCTGGCGTAAGCGACGGCCTTGATCCTGGCATTCTCGGCGAAACTTGCCCCCGTTTCGGTTACTTCGATGTCCAGACCCTCCTGGGCGGGGTAAGTCAGCTCCAGGGGCAGGCCAGCCAGCAACTCTTTGTACTCTCTGACTTTGCCGGGGTTATGGGTGGCTATTAGCAGTTTCATCCTGGGTAAGTGTTCACGCGCCAGGCACTTTCATAGGTTTTTTGAAGGTTGCAGCGCCTCCAAGGCAAGTGAGATCGCTCAATCGCTCGGCTATTCGCAAGTGCCTGGCACGTTGAGGCTTGCCCCTACCATCCATCTGAATAGTTGCCATCCTGGTTGACAAATCTCTGTAAGCGTAGTATATTTAACGGTGTCCAAATCATTCTGAAGGAGGAACCAACCGTGTCTGTGTTCAAGAGAAACAAATTCAAGCCCCCCCCGCCGGGCCAGGTGGAGACGGTGATCGGCCCCACCACCAATTTCAAAGGCGCCGTCCAGAACGACGGTGGCCTGCGCGTGGAAGGCGTTTTCGAAGGGGTGGTGGAGACCGGCGGCAATTTCATCATCGGTGAGGAGGCCAAAGTGATGGCCGACGTCGTCGCCTACAACGTTTCGGTGGCCGGATCCGTCAAAGGCAACATCAAGGCCAATCGGGTGGAGATCCTATCCACCGGCCGCGTCTGGGGCGACATCACCGTGAAATCCTTTCTGGTTGATGAGGGGGGCTTCGTCCGTGGTGAGATCATCATGGAGGGCGCTGAGTTCAAGCCTCCTGTCACCAAGGCCCCCAAGGTGGAACCAAAGACCGCCGACGTCGAGAAAGATGAGATCGCTTGAAACCCGGTTTGCATAGCAGCCCATTAACGAGCCCTGAGCCCAATCGAGGGAGTATTATCCTCGATTGGGCTCTTTTGTAAGAACAACGGATTGGCAGGATTTACGGACCAGTTCCGCGAATACGCCAATCCTGCCCATCCGTATTCCCAGTCCCAAAGCGGCCACATAGCTGAACCCGCCTAAGTACAAGAGCAGGAAGGGCACAGCATAGTGATTCCCCTTGGCCAGAGCTACTATCACGGTAATCAGAGAATACAGGCTCAGCAGAACTTCGCCCAGCGTCATCCGACTGAGGGGCAGGGCGTACGGGCTCTCGGCCCAGCGGTCAGCGCGCCCTTCCAGGCCGAACTTGGGCGTGCGTTGGAAACGGTTGGGCCGCCTGAGCAGGGCCTCGCCGACGGCCAAGGCGTTGTTCAAAGCAATCCCCGTGCCCAGCAGAGCCAGAAGGGGAAAATAGGCCAGCCTACGACGCCAGTCGGGATAAATGTCCCACTGGGAGAGGGCGAAGAGCAGGGGTGGCCCCAGGCTACCCAGGCCGAGATAGAATAACGGAAGGCCCACCTTATGCTGCCCAAGCAGCAAGGGCAGGGTCAGGAGCAGCAGGAGCAGCATCAGCGGATGGATCAGGTAGTTGCTCAAATGGAACAGCCCTTGTAGGCGCACAAAGGCCGGCCGTCGTACCCTGAGCAAGGTGCGCCAATGTTTCAGGAGGCACTGGATGGAGCCTTTGGCCCAGCGGAACTGCTGGCGTTTGAAGGCATTGATTTGGGGCGGGATCTCGGCCGGGGAGACCACGTCGGGCAAATAAAGAAACTCCCAACCGGCTAACTGGGCCCGGTAGCTCAGGTCCAAATCCTCAGACAGAGTATCGCCCTGCCAGCCCCCCGCTTCCTCGATGCAGCTCTTTCGCCAGACCCCTGAAGCCCCATTGAAGCTCATAAAGAGTCCTGACCGCTGGCGAGCCGGCTGTTCCACCACGAAGTGGCCATCCAGGGCCAGGGCCTGGGCCCTGGTCAGGGGCGAGTAGTCGGCGTTGAGGTGGCCCCAGCGGGCCTGGACCATGCCCAGACGAGGCCGCCCCTGAAAGTGGGGGATGACGCGCTGCAAGAAGTCCGTCTTCGGCACGAAGTCGGCGTCGAATATGACGACGAACTCCCCCCTGGCCGTTTCCAGGCCTCGTTGCAGCGCCCCGGCCTTGAAGCCTGTCCGCTCAGGGCGGTGGATCAGGGCGATGTCAAATCCCTGCTGGCGATAATAGTCCACGCGGGCTTGGGCTAGTGCCGTCGTCTCATCCGTGGAATCGTCCAGTACCTGGATATGAAGCCTGTCTCTGGGATAGTCCAGGCGGGCCACGGCATCAACCAAGCGTTCCACCACGTGGAGTTCGTTGTAGATGGGCAATTGCACTGTCACAGGGGGCGCGTTCGTCAGTGGGGGAGCGGGCTGATGATCACGGCGATGGCGCAGGTAGAGCAGCACCAGGATCAAGGAATTGAATCCGTAAGTAGCCAACAGCACAGCCGTGAACCCATAAACGATAGCCAAAACCGACAAGGTATGCCTCCGGTGTTGCCTTCCACGCGGTTGGATAGTATACCACCATTTGGCGATTGTGACAAACTTTGGATTGTCATTGAGCCTGAAAGCTGATATACTATAGCTAGGGTTGTTTACTTGACGATACCTCAAAGATTCAGCCCAGTCGTTGCGTTACTTGCAACACGCCTCCTGTATAGTGATGATAAATCACAAAACAGGAGGCGTGCAATGGCGCGGAAGACAAGCGACCGACGGTTGGAAATGATCGCTCAAGTAGTGCAGCGCAATCCAGGTAGGCGCGCGGGTTACATTGCTCAAAAACTTGGTTTACACCGTTCGTCAGTGACCCGGGCACTACCGGCATTGGAGAAGGCAGGTATCCTGCTGGCAGAAGATGATCGTGGCCGGCTTTTCTATTTCGGACGGCGAGAATCTTGAACGCGGCAAAGTGAATATGTTGCGCAATGAACAAGCAAATGTGGTATAATAGTAGCAGATAACATCTCTGTTGCACCGGAGGTGAACGCATGGAACGCGCGGTCGGTAAGGCTGAACGATTGCTACAGATCGAGGCCCTTCTGCTCGAATATCCCAATGGTTTGAGCCAGGCTGAGATTGCTCGACGTATAAGCGTGAATCGCTCGACGATCTATCGTTGCCTGCCAGACCTGAAGCGGTTTTGCATCTATGAAACCGACGATGGTCGGCTGGCCATTGACCGCGACCACTACCTGATGAACGTGCGGCTGACCTTGCACGAAAGCATGGCCCTGCACCTGGCTGCCCGGCTGATGGCCACCCGCACCGACAAGCAAAACCCCCATGCCGCCGCTGCTTTGCGCAAGCTGAGCCTGGCCCTGGAGAAGCTGGCACCCCGCGTGGCAGAGCACCTGAAGGCCTCGGCAGAGGTGATGGAAGACCAGGTACGGCGCCACGACCCGGTCTATCTGCAAGTGCTGGAGACGTTGACGCGCTCCTGGTCCGACGGGAAGATGGCGCACATTTGGCACCGGCTGGAGGACGGGCGGGTGTTTGACTACGACTTTGCCCCCTACTTCATCGAGCCTTACGCCGTGGGCCAGACGACGCACGTCATCGGCTGGCGGGAGCCGCCCGGTGCGCTGCGCACCTTCAAACTGGAGCGCATCCAGCGGGTCGAATTGACCGACAAGACATACACCATCCCGGAGGACTTTGACCCGCGTGTGTTACTGGCTGACGCCTGGGGCATCTGGTACACCGAGGCCGAGCCGGTGGAGGTAGTGCTCAAGTTTCATCCGCGGGTAGCGCAGCGGGTGCGAGAGACCCGCTGGCACCGTTCAGAGCAGGTAGAGGAACAGCCCGACGGCAACCTGATCTGGCAGGCGCGGGTGGCCGAGCCGCAGGAGATGGTGCCGTGGATTCGCGGCTGGGGGGCGGACGTGGAGGTGGTGGGGCCGGAGGAGTTGCGGGATCGGATGACAGGTGAGGCGCGTAAGTTGGCGCGGGTCTATGGGTGGGAGACCCACCGAGGTGATCAAGACGGCTTAGTGGAGAACGAGCACCTTTTCTTTGATGACTTCTTCGGAAGGTGAAGGAATGGTACTATATCCTTTCCAGGAACAGGTTTACCAGTTGCTTTCTGCTGGAAAACCCGTCATCTTGCAGGCCCCGACAGGAGCGGGCAAGACCCGTGCTGCGCTTTACCCCTTTCTGCGAGCCTGGGAGTACCGCGATGACTTTCCCCGCAAATGTATTTACTCAGTACCACTGAGGGTGCTAGCAAACCAGTTCTGGGAGGAGTACGAGGAACGGGTACGGAACTTTGGTTTCCAACAGCCGCTGGGAGTGGCTATTCAGACCGGTGACAGGCCTGACGATCCCAAACTGGAAGCGAGCCTTATCTTCACCACGGTTGACCAGACCCTGAGCAACTTTCTTAACATCCCCTACGCGCTCAGCCTGGGGCAAGGAAACCTGAATGCCGGTGCTGTCCTGATCTCTTACCTGGTCTTCGACGAACTGCATCTGTTTGACCCGGAGACTATGCTCCCTACTACGTTGCATCTGCTGCGGTTACTCAGAGGCACAGTGCCTTTCCTGATAATGACAGCTACCCTCTCAGAGGAAATGGTGCGGGCGCTGGCAAAGGAATTAGACGCTGAACCCTTGGTGCTCTCACCCAACGAGGCAGCGGCTATCCCCTCTCAGCAAAAGACACGCCGGATGCACATTGTGGAAAGTGAACTGACTGCCCACGCGGTATTGATAGCGCATCATCAGCGCTCCGTGGCGATTTGCAACACTGTAAGCCGGGCACAGACGCTATTTGAGGATTTGCGCCGTCTGGCCACTCCTGGCGTGGAGGTACGGCTGTTGCATAGCCGTTTCTTGCGGCAGGACCGGGATGCGGTCGAGGACTGGCTGAGGCGGGAGTTCGGCCAGAACAAAGATGCCTACACAGTAGACAGCGCCATCCTGGTAGCAACCCAGGTGGTGGAGGTGGGATTGGACGTCACCAGCCAAGCGCTGCACACCGAACTGGCTCCTGCTGCCAGTGTGATCCAGCGGGCCGGGCGTTGTGCCCGCTACGAGAAGGAGGAGGGGGATGTCTATGTTTACCGGCTGCCTGTAGATGATAAAGGTCATCCTCGTTATGCTCCCTACACTGGTGTCCAGACCGGGGTCTGTGAAAAGACATGGGAGATACTGGCTGAGCAATCAGGCGGCGTCTTTGACTTCGGTACGGAATTGGCGGTAGTGAATCATGCCCATCGGAAGGCTGACCATCAATTGCTGGAAGAACTACGCACAAACCGCTTCTATATAGCTGACCGTATCGCCCAGACCATCGAGCTGCAAGAGCGAGGTGCTGCTCGCGAATTGATCCGTGCGGTGGATAGCCGCACGGTCATCGTCCATCCCAACCCGATGAGCATCGAAAACCCCTGGGCATACGAGGGCTTTGGTATCTTCCGGGGAAGCCTCTTCGGGGCCTATGAGGATTTGGAAAGGCTGGCCGATGAACTAGGTGAGGACTGGGTGCTGATGACTGCCGATCCGCTGCCGGAGGAGGAATCCTCCCGCGAGCGCACCGTCTGGCACTGGCGGCATATTGTGGACAAAGACGATTTGGTAGGAACCATCATCGTGGCCGTCAACCCCCGGCTGGCACGCTACAGCGCCGAGACCGGCTTCCAGTTGGGTGTGCCGGGGGGTGGCGACTGGCAGTCGCCGCCTCGTCAGTGGACGGGGAAGCCACGCGATTTCGCTCCCTACCGGCGAGAAACTTTTCAGGAGCACGTGAGGCGGATGTTACGGGCCTACGAGCACCCGTTCTTTGATCGGGCCGAGGGTAAAGAGCGGCTTCCGTTGGCCGAAGAACTGGCCTATGCAGCTCAGCGGCTGGAAGCAAAGCATGGCTGGCCGGAAGGTACGCTGGACCGGCTGGTGCAATTGGTAATCGCCGTTCACGACCTTGGAAAGCTGGACATCCACTGGCAGAAGTGGGCACACCGCTGGCAGGAAGAGGTGAGCACGCTGCGGGGAGAGGATCTTACCATCCCCGACGATTACCTGGCCGCTCACACCGATTACGATGATCAGAACGAGGCCGAACAGGCGCTGAACCGGAAGCTGCGACGGATGAAACCGAACCACGCCGCCGAGAGCGCCATCGCGGTGATGGACTGGCTGCTGGATCAGAGCGGTGACCAGGCGCTGGCCCGGGCAGCACTGGCGGCTATTGTCCGCCATCACAGCGCTGGGACTGGCGGACGGCATGGCTCATTCCGTGCTCATCCGGCAGCAGCTACGGCCCTAACGGAAGTGTTGACCGACATGGGAGTAGAGGACCCTGGCATGGCGGGCATCCGGTGGGATATGCCGGAGGGCGAGGCGTTGAGTCGGCGGCTGATACGCCCGAAGCGGGAGGCGGAACTGCTGCCCTACTTGCTTCTGGCGCGTGTGCTGCGGTTGGCAGATCAGAGAAGTCAGGAACTGACACGATGACGAGGAAGGAGTAGTCTATGTACCAACCTACCTATTATGTGGACAAAACTACCGATACCTTCGCCGACGTGCTGCTGGCCTATGGCGTGGCTTCCCTGCTGGAGCGACTCCTGCAGGCCAACGTCGGTGAGGCGACGGTGCGGGTTCAAGACGCCGGCAGCGTCTACGCCATTGCCCTGGAAGATCCCGTCGAGGAAGGCTTCGAGAAAGTGGACTGGTTCTGCGACCTGCCCTTCATCCATACTCGCAGCAAGAGACCGCCTGCCGGCTGGCCGGGGGTGGTAGTGGACTATGATGCCGAGTGGGCACGGTTCACGGAATACCGCAAAGCGCGTGAGCAACTGTCACGTGAGGCTCGACGACCTGGCGCAACGGTGGACGAGTACCCAGAGTTAGCAGCAGTCTTGGCGTTGGCTCCCCCGCCTGATTGGGATATCCTGACCCAAATCAATCAGATGCAGGCCATCACCGCCTACACCCAGGTGCTCACCGCCTGGCACGAGTGCCGCGTCTGCTTCCCCGGTCTGCTGCGCCTGTTGCTGGCCCTCTTCGCCACCATGCCCAACGACGTGGACGGTGCGTTAGCCGAGTGGAAAGCGCTGAAAAAGCGGCACAATCTCAAGGCTAACGATGCTATCACTCCGGTTCAGGTACTCAACCCCGGCATGGGCAAGGGGATCAACCGCCCCAAGGCCGATGGTGCCCATCGCCTGGAGAACCCGGACTCCTTCTGGCCGCTGGAGTTCCTCAAGTTCTGGGGAATGCGCCGGGCCGGGGTGCCCCGCACCATTCAATCCCCCCAGCCGACCGCCGGGCGCGGCCCCCGCGACCGCAAAACCTACGTCCTGCGCCCGGTCAACATCACCCTGGACACCCACGACAAGATATACCACCGCTTCAATCGGGCCATGTGGGCCAGCACAGCGGTCAAGATGGATGTGTTGGCTTCCCTGCGTTACACTGACACCTTCCTCGACCAATGGCTAGCCGGGCAATTGGCCGACGTGCGCTGGGGCGAGGAGCCGGGAGATCACGTGGCCGGAATGGCGATGGCTTTCTACAAGGATATGGGCAACGCTGTGGCGGTACTTAACCTCTCGGAGATCGCTCTGCCTCATTGGATGAAGGTGGATACGCCAGAGCAAGGCCGGGCCTATCGGGTTTTGATAGAAGAACACCGGCGCGTTGCGGATAGCTTGCAGGAACGTAACGCTGACGAATACCGCCTGTTGGAGCGTTACCGCGATTTCCTCTCCGGCCGCGATCTGATCGCCTTCTTCGATTTCGTTGCTGGCTATGCCAGCCTAGTGATGTCACGGATGGCACAGGGGCAACGGTGGACGCCCCGCCTTACTACAACCAATCTGGAGGTGTTGATTATGGAACACGACAAGAAACTAAAACCAATCCTGGAAAACCCCGGCTTCCAGAACGTCGCCGCGGCCATCCGCCGCAGCACAGTCATCCCCCAGTTCTTCAAGGCCAGGGGAGACAGGGGGCCCTATGATGTCCGGTATGGCCTGGGGGCTGATCTCCTGCGTCAGGCCGCCTACCCAGATCGCTTCATCCAGGCTCTCAGCGAGTTCCTGCACGACTACAACCGGGAGACGGCTCAGGTCTACGAGCGGTACAAGGGTAACCCGCCAGTGCGCCGGGCCCGGGTCACCACCGAGGACATCCAGCAGGTAGTAGAACTGATGGACGATTACGGCTCCAAAACGGTGGCCAACCTGCTGGTAGCTTTCGGCTATGCACGCGAACCTCGCGAGCCAGAACCCGAGGCAGGAGAGACGCCGCTGGAAGAGGAACAACCAGAAACGTAAGCAACAAGATAACAAACAATACAGGAGGACTCAGATGACAACTAAAGTTTACTCTCTATCCATTTGTGCCCGCGTCACCCTGGACATGCACAGCCTGAACAACGAGGGCAGCGAGGGCACCCAGATCCAGACCCGCATGGTGGACATCGTAGCCGCCGACGGCCGGCTTTACAATGTCAACGCCATCAGCGGCGACATGTTCAAACACATCCAGGCCGAGCACCTGTACCACATTGCTCGGAATGGTAAGAACCTACCCTTGTGTACCGCCTGCCAGCTCTTCGACGCCAACCGCATCAGCGCCGATGGGGAGTACATCGCTCAGATCAAGGGCAAGAGCGATGCCGAGGCCATTGACCTGATGCTGCGACGGTGTGTCCTCGACGACTTGGAAGGGAACCTCATCACCGCCGATCGGTCCACGCCCCGTAAGAGCGTGGTGGAGTTCGGCTGGGTGGTAGGCGTGCCGGAGGTGACGACGACCGGCTCCTACTTCCACGTCAAATACGTCACGGAACGAGGTGAAGAGGCGCGCCGGGCTGCGGCTGCAGAGGAAGCCCGCCGGGCCAACCTAGGCCAGACTCCTTTCCACCGCCCCGCTTCGTCGGGCATCTACGCCGTGGTCAGCCACTACGAAGTGAGCCGCATCGGCTTCAACGACATCGCCCGCCGCTACGTATTGGATGAAGCGGCCCGGCAGGCTCGTTATCGGGCATTGCTGGAGAGCGTGCTCTACACCTTTGTCCAGCCCAAGGGCGCGATGCGGGCTGCTCAGTTGCCGCACACCGTTGCCTTGGAAGGGGTGATGAGCTTCAGTACCGACGTGGTGCCGGCGCCGACGGTCAGCCCTCTCAACGGTGGCTATCAGGCTGAGATCGAAGGGGTGGCAGCAGCGCTCAACGACCTGCGGCCGGGAGCGGTGACCGTTCGTTCCTTTGGCACCTTGGCAGGCTTCGCCGTGGTGATGCGGGAGCTGGCGGAGACGACCGAACCGTTCGCCGTGGCCGCGTGAGCCTCGAAGGGGGTAACCATGTGGATCATCGCCGAGTACCAGCCCACGTCTCTCTTCAGCCTGCGGCCATATACAGCTACTACATCGGGGGGCAAGTCGCTCATCGTACCCACCCCCTTCGCAGTGAAAATGGCTTTGCTCGACGTAGCCATCCGCACCCAGGGCCTGGATCGGGGCCGGGCGATCTTCCCGGCCATTCGTGACCTGCAACTCGCTGTGCATCTGCCGCGGTGGATCGTGGTCAACAACAGTTTCACCAAGGTCCTGCGGCTGAAAGAGATCAAAACTAAGGCCAGTGAGAAGGAGGCGGCTATTGCCCGGGCCAGGGCTGAGCGTCAGTGGCCATTCCAAAAAACCATCGCCTTCCGCGAGTATGTCCAGTTTGGAGGGCCAATGGCCTTGGCTTTCCAGGGAATGCCCGCAGAGGCTTTGACGCCGCTCCTGATGCAGGTCAACTACCTGGGTAAGCGAGGCGGGTTCATGCAACTGCTGCGACCACCAGCGACGGCCGCCAGTCTGCCAGAGGGCTTCACTGTGTTGACAGAGGGGGTCAACGAGGCTTTTCCGGTGGGGACGCTGCAGATGGTTGACGACTGTGGCTCCGGGCTGACTTTTGAACGGGCCAATATCTACAGCGATCAGAAGATCCGGGTAGGAGAAGACCGCATCTTCCACCACGTCGTCCTGCCCTATCGCCTGGCCCGCTCCAGCCGCGGGTTCACGCTGTACGAGCGGATATAGCGCAACGGATGGGCAGCGGATAAGCGATAGCTGGTTGCTGCCTTCATCCGCTGATCCGCTCCGCCGCAGGTCATCCAAAGAACACGGATGCGCAGGATTCACGGATTGCTTCTCGACCCAAGCCGCTTAATCCGTTAATCCCAGTCCGTTAATCCTGCCAGTCCGCTGTTCCCCCCATCCGCTGCCCGAAGAACACGGATGCGCAGGATTCACGGATTGCTTCTCGACCCAAGCCGCTTAATCCGTTAATCCCAGTCCGTTAATCCTGCCAGTCCGCTGTTCCCCCCATCCGCTGCCTGAAGAACACGGATGTGCAGGATGAACGGATCGGGCGGTGCCAAATCCGCGCCATCTTGCCTATCCAATGCCCTTACAGGGCGATGCAGTCGGCGATCAGCCTGGGTAGATTGGGGGCCTGGAAGCTGATGCCGGGGGCAGGCTTGCGGTTGTGTTTGATGTTGGGAGGCTCGTGGCGGTGATGGGGGAAAGTCGAGGCCAGTTCGGGGATCTCTGAGTGGGGCTGCGGGTCGTACCAGCGAACGGGTTTCTCACCCCGAAAGACATCATAGCTATAATCCAGGATCTCACCGTCAGATAGGTCTACCAGTTCGCGCACGCGTAGTTCCAGGCCGTTGTGAAACCACACGCTCCCCTTGACCAAACCAGTAGTCGCCGCTATGGTAAAAAGGTGAAGTGACGATGACTTGATCTCAGGGTACCGCTGGGGAAGTGTGTAGAGTAAACGCTCATACGCCAGACGAGAGAATTCGGGCATCAGGCCAGTTCCAGAACGGGTTCCTCTGGGAGCAGTTCAATCGTCTCGCCGGCCTGACTACGCAAATGCTCCAATCGCCGCCGCGATAATTGCTCCAATGCCGCCTCTCGCTTGAGCTTGAGCTTGTAGTAACCAGCCCACTCCGAGAAGTCTTCACGGTGCTCGCCATTGTCCAGCAAGCCTTGGGAATAGAGTTCGTAGAAGTCGGCTGAGCTGATCCAATAGCGCTGTTCAAATTTGCGCAAAGCCTGATCGGCAACCCGCAGGTCGTCCAAGATATCGCTGAGAGTAATAGTTGCCATTTCACTCACCTCGTCAATTAGCTTGGGTCTACTGCTATTATACCCCAAAATGGGAATGATGACAAGCTGCGAAGATTTCTCAAGCTTCATCAAAACGATCCGATACAGGATCCTAAAAAGGAGTGAACTATGGAAAACTTTACCGCTCATCAATTGCAGTTCACCTGTGAGGTGCAGACGCCCATCCTGCTCAACGAGCATCAGGGCTCGGCTATCCGTGGGGCGCTGTTCCAGGCCCTGCGAAATCAGTTCTGCTTCAACAAGGAGGCCAAGGACTGTGGGGACTGCGCCCTGTGGGCTACCTGCCCCATCTGCTTCCTGGTGGCTACCCGCAACCCCCAGAGCGGACGCGGGGCAGACGTGCCTCGACCTTATGTCATCGAATCATCCCTGGAAGGCAAAATCCGCTACCAGCCCGGTGAGACGCTGGAGTTCGGCCTGACCCTGTTCGCCCAGGCGCTCAACCTGTTTCCCTACGTGGTGCTGGGCAGCCAGGCCCTGGAACGAGGGGGGCTGGGGAAGCGAGTCAGCGAGTCGGCGAATCAGCAAATCGGCGAGTCGGCGAATCAGCGAAGGGGCGAATCGGGGAAGCGGCGACGAGGAGGACGGCGGGGGACGTTTGCGATCCGCGAGATTGCGGCGGTGAATTCGCTGAGCGGGGAGCGGCAGCCGGTGCTGCGTCGGGGGGACACGATGGTCTCGGTGCCAGATCTGCCCATCACCAACGAGCAGGTGTTGGCGCTGGCGGCACAGTTGCCCAGGGATCGCATCACCTTGATATTCAAGACCCCCACGCGCATCATCGAGGGGGGAAAGCTGGAGCACGCGCCTGCCTTCCGCCCATTGATCCAACGGCTGCACCGGCGGCTACGGGACCTGACCCGCCAGTTCACCAACACTCCTTGGGAGTTCGATTTCCGCCAGGTGATGGCCCAGGCCGAGGCGGTGCAAGTGGTGGACGATCAGACCCGCTGGGTGGAGTTGGACAGTTACTCCTGGCGGCGAAAGGCCAGCACCCCCATGGGCGGCTTCGTGGGTCAGGTGACCTTCGAGGGAGACCTGGCGCCGTTTCTCCCCTGGCTGGTGTGGGGCGAGGTGGTGCACGTGGGGAA
>Ga0209610_1001167_pt1 | contig 13655 bp, 5 predicted proteins | sample LakKivw275mmetaG_FD_184137 | JGI IMG/M metagenome (GOLD analysis project Ga0209610, IMG submission 184137) | Anoxic lake water microbial communities from Lake Kivu, Rwanda to study Microbial Dark Matter (Phase II) - Lake Kivu water 275m metaG... | ecosystem: Environmental > Aquatic > Freshwater >...
GTTCTTATCCTTGTACTCTACAAATTTAGAAGCAGCATCATAAGATCCTTTTTCATATTTGCTATAATCATCAATCTCTAAATTATTATTTAATTGATAGTAAACTTTATACTCTTTTTCATTAATAAAAACTACTGCAAACTTTGCACTTTCTTTTGGGACTTCATATAATTTATTCTCCACATCCAAGACATTATCATATCTTGATAATTTTTGAACTTTAAGCATATCTTTTGTTTCACTGCCAAAGACATCTCCTATTCGGTGTTCTGGGAGTATGTTCTGATAAGAGCCCTCTGTTTTTAGTATCTTGATCTGGTCTCTTGCTATTTCCCTGTTCTTAGTGTCAGTTATTTTCCATACAAGGTATTTTGGTATTTTGTCCCCTGATGCAGGGGGTATTACCTCGACCTGAACATCAAAGTTAATTGTTTCTCCAATTGAGTATGGCTCTTTTTTCAGGTTTCTCTTGCCTAAAGGATAGACATCAATGAATCTTGCATCGCCATCTTTTCCAATGATAAAGCTGCACCTGAACTCGCCGCTTTTTGGGTCGAGCTTGCAGTCAGCAGGAGCTTTTTCACCTATGTCTTTTATCTCACTGACTTTTTTTGTTGTTTGTAACTGGCCATTGTTGTCTGTCCAGTCCCACTCAATAACTGCCTTGTCATACCTCACAAGGGAATCAGGAATATCAATGTAAAACTCATCAGTGTAAAGGTCGCCTGCACTTAAACTGCCGCTGCCTGAGGGAATATTATATATCTCTTCCTTGCCTCTGTAAAAGCAGTCGCATCTTCCCCCTGGGCATGAGTTGTCATTTGAGCACTGCAGATAAACCTTATAGTTAAGGTCAGCTCCTGCAATTATTCCTGCGCCAATATGATAGATATAGGTTGTTCTTCCATAGTTAAGCGGGTTAGAGCCCATAAAGCGCCTTGTTGTCGGATACAAGAAGCCCTCGCTTCCCAATGTTGGCATCCCAACCTCTGCGCTTAGCATTGCGTCAAGGTCAAACTCGCCCCAGTCGCCTGTAAATGTAACCAGGCATGCAGAGTGTATAAGTTTTCTCTGGTTGAACATTGTGTCATATATTCCTGTCTGCCCATATCTTCCTTCAACAGAATCCAGAACATTTTTTCCAGCAGTTGATATTTTTTGCATTACCCCTACAATGCCTCCTGAGATTTCCCCGCCTGCACCGAGGGCAAACGATTCCCCTGTGCATCTTATGACATCATAAATTATATCGCAGACATAGGTTGTAAGCACTGCTTTGCAGACGCCAGCGCTTCCCTGGCCAGTTATTATTATTGTTTCAAAGCACTGCTTCACAGCCTCAAGAACCTGCTTCCATAAGTTAAGCCAGCCAGAGACAGCTGGCAGGCAAACGGCCTGCACACTTCTTATAAAGTCAGAGGTTGGGTCAAGAATATAGTTGCCCTTGCCCTCAATGCCTCTCTTTGATTGGACAATAGAAGGCAGCTTTTTTATGTCGCTCTCTTTTACAGTTTCATTATACTCTTTTTTTACTCCTTTTGTGTCTGTATAATAAGTAGTGCCATCCTCTTTGAATATATAATACCCTTGATTGTCTATGCTCAAAACCTGATCTTGATTGCACTGATAAAATGCCTGGCTTTCACCTTCGCCAACAGAGACAACCCCTTCAGGTGTTTCAGAACCAATTCCTATCATAAACAGGTCTCCAATGCAGACACTGCCGTCAGGATATATTAGATAAACCTCCTGCTTGATTCCAGAGCCAACTGTTACAACTGTTATTTCCTGCTCTTTTGATTTTTCGCAGAATGCAAGGCCCTCTGATATCTTGTCAAAAAAGCTTTCCTCTCTTTCTTCCTCAGTTGTTGATGCCCTTTCCCATTCATCAAGAGTCATGAATGCAGAATCCCAGGCACGCTTATATTCTTCTTCGCATTCCTCTGAATCCTTGCCAAACATCCCATCTATTCCTTTACAGAGATTAACCTTTGTTATGCTGTCCTTATATGTTTCAATATGGTATTCAAGGGAAGGCACGCTTGGGCAGAATATCCTGTCGCATATCCAGTTCCTTGTTTTTTCAAACTCTCTCAAAGCCTTTAAACCCTGAAGGCAGGCATCACAATCAAACTCAATAAGATTGCCACTATCATCTGTTGTAGAAGGTACAGAACATGTATCATCACCATTTATTAATGCAATTTTTGCTGCTTCTTTTACACCAACGCATGAAAATTCTACAGAAACTGATTTGACAAAATGAACTACCCATGAGCCCAAGCATCCAATAAAAGTATATTTTTTAACAGTCTCAACTGGCTTTCTTATTGTATCAATAAGGTTTATAGTTGAATTCAGGAAATTTACAGTTGCATTCAATAACTCTTTTGGAATCTTGTCAAGAGGAATCTCCTTGTCAACCATTATGCTGATTGTCCAGCAGTTCCTTTGAGTGTTTTCAACAATATCCCCATTCATATCTTTATACTCATAGGATATATCAAGCCTTAAGGGCATTTTTATAAAACTAAGGTTGTCAAGCTCTTCTTTTGAATTAGTCCAGGCATTTAGATTCACAATAAAATATCCAATTGTGTAATCATCATTCCAGTAGCTTGTTGCACCTCCTGCAAATAGCTCATCCTGATATTCTTCAGTTGATGATAAGCTTAAGTCATAGCTTGTAAGCTGGGGCTCACTTGTCAAGCTAACCTCGCTAAGGTCACCTCTTCCCCTGTATGTCAAATTAATTGGAAAGCTGAACTGGGCTATTCCCTGTATCAAATGCTCTGGTATTACAACATCAGGGGTTATCTTGCCTGTTTTTACATCCCAGTCAGAGCCATAGCCGCACTGCGTATATATAACAATGCCCTCAACAGATGCCTCTCTGTTGTAATCATCTGTTGCAACTATTTTTATCTTGTTTTCCCATGCATTTTCCTCTTGTGTTCCAATAGTTATGCTTTTGTCTGTTACACCTATTTTAATGCTCTTATCTAATTTTATCTCAATCTCAAAATTACCCTCAGAATCAGATTTTCCAGAATATTTCTTTTTTTCATTAACAAAAACATCTATGTTTATATTTGCTTTATTTACCTGGCCCTTGATTGTCTGCTCTGCTGTATATGCTGGGCTCAGCTCATATATATTGTTGTAAATTATATAGGGCTGCTCTGAGTCACAGAAAACATTAAACTCATTTATGACAGAATTACCACCAGCATCAGTTGAATTAATTTTTATTTTGTTAGCCCCCTCTATCAAGGTTATACCTATTGAAATTTTGTTGTCTTCAGTTGAGCTTGCTGTGCCATAATAGTTAGAATTAAGAGTGACCTCAATCACAACTGGCTCATTTGTTGTTCCTTTAATCTCAAGAAATGGTTCACTAACCTTTTCTTTTGGTTTTTCTATATTTATAGACGGAGGAGTCTTATCCTCAATAGTCTGTTCTTCATCCTGTGCAAAAACAGTTGCACTATAAACAGGCATAAACAATATAAGCAATATGCAGCTGATTGCTGTTAGCTTTAGTTTTATCTCTTTCATTATCATCATTCAAACCTTGGCATTAATTCATTATTATTTTTGTTCTCATTTAAGAACTTTACCATAGCAAGCTTGTCCTCATCTGTTTTGGCAACACCCCTATCATAAACATAAAATATTATTTTATCCCTGCCGGCAATATCATCATAATCAACCTTCCAGTCTGCTTTGAAGCCGCCTCTAAGCTCATTGCCTTTCATAAGGAATATCTCAAGGTAATAGCTGGCATCATTTTCAACCAGCTCTATCTCTTCCATTCCCTCATCTTTTGGGTATGCTGCAAAAACATCATGATTTTTTTCCAATGATTTGATGTATATTGCTGCTTTTTCGTCCCTATCCAAGCTTTTTTTATCTCCTGCGCTGTCAGCTTTCATAACACTAAAATCAAAGCTCTTCAGGGAGTCCATCATAATCAGAATATCCTTTTTTTCATCAATAACCTGCTTTTCTGCTCTTAAAAAGCCCTGCTTTTCTGCTATTATTATTCCATTGATGCATGCCGAGGGCAGCTTTGTTTTTAACCTGTACCTGTTTGCCTCTGGCTTTGTAAAGCCTAAACTGCATTGATACTTTATGCAGTTAAATGAAATGCTTACATTATTTATCTCATTTTTTGTTCTTGAGTTTTTGACATTGATAATATAATCCTCCTCTGTTAGCTCATTGCAGAATCCTTCATCTTGATAAAAGGCAAGCTTTATTATCCCAAAGTCAGACCTATCGCCTTGGTTGTGGTTAATCAGAACAGGAAAAGCAAACCTAAAAACATAGCCATTGTTATTAAGTGATTTTTCATCCCTTATTGCTATCTCAACAGGATAAATTAAATCATATGTGAAGTGGTATATATTTATGCATAGCATACCAAGATAGCTTGGAGAGCCCTCAACCATGTTTGACTTCATAACATCCCCGTTGCTTGGCCTTGCCTCAAGCTCAAGGCCCCAGTCTCTCATGTATCTTATTCCTGCTTTTAAATCACCAAAGTCTTCACTAACAGGCGCCCAGAAAAAATGGTTGTATTCATAAATGTCAGCAGGTATGTCTTTTGGCATCGGATCTTTTTCAATATCAATGTTTTGGAATTTCCTGTATATCACAGGGTCATACAAAAATGGGATATAATCTGTTTTGTCAATCCTTATTTTCGGCAGGTTATAGTACAATAATTCCTTAACAGACTGCTTAACCTCAAGTTTGCTCCACTCAAGACCATTGCATGAGAAAACCAAATCAGTGAATGGTATCTCAGGGTCAAGAGCCATTAAATCAATTGTTGTTTTTTCAAGGAACATATCCTTGTTTTCTGCATTCATTATTCCCTTTGCAAGTCTGTAAATTTTTTTAAGCCTGACAGGAACCGAGCTTGTATACAAAGACCATTCAGTTATCTTGTCGCCTTTCCTGTTTTTGATAACAAGAGGGTATTCTGTTGTTATAACCACCTCTTCCTCTGCTATGACTGTTTTTGTTTTTATTTCCCCTTTTTCTTCTATAATGAACTCATCAAAATCAGAGAAATTTTTCAGGCATGATTTAAGGTTTTCTGAAACATATTCTGATATCTGGGATTGCATGGTTGATAAGCTTGGCGAGATGTCATTCCCGTTGAGGTACCAGTATGGAAGTTTTACTGGCCCTCCAACATTAATATAAGCCTGGGGATTCATGGCTATTTCCTCAGGCACTTCAACATAGCCGGACTGCATTCCAAGCCTTATCACAGCCTTTTCGCCAATATCCTGCATACAGCTCTCAACATATCTTTTAATGGGCGCAATTTCCTGAGGCACAACAACCTCTGGACTGAAAAAAGTTGTTTTTTCCCTCAGGTAAAAGAAAATAAAAAATCCCAGAATAACAAGAATCCCGATTATTACAAAGACTGTTATCTGGCCTCTTTTTTTCATAATCCTCACTTAAGAATATCCTATGATAAGCTATATTTAAATCTTGTGGTGAATTCTCTCTGATTTTGTTACAAAAGCTGTGATATAAAACCTTGTCCATGCTGTATAAATAACCAGAAAGATTAATAAAAACAATAACTCAAGCCCTGCTGGCAAAAGGTTAAGAGGTATTGTAATCACAGACAGCAAAACAAAGACAATGCTCATTATCAGGCATGGAACATACAGCAAATGGATTTTTTTAAGCCCGACATCAAATGCATTTTTAAAGGAATTCAATATCTTGTTTTTCTTTGTAAAATAAAAATATAAAATCCATACAACGCAAGCAAGGTAAAGCATTATTGGCAGGAGGATAAAGGCAAATAAAACCAGCAATGCAAGCATAACAAGGTATGGGTTGGCTGAAGCAGCTGAAAAAAACAAAAATGCTGACTTAAAAAACCAGAAGCAGAGCACTGCCGTGAAAAATATAACTATTGACAATGGAATACAAGCTATGTTTAACAGCAGGAATTTCCTGAAATAACCTAAACTGAGCCTCTTTTTCAGTATTGTGCTCCATATCAGGCCCTGAAAAAAAGACCAGGCAAAAAACAAAAATACAATTAATAGCAGTGAACAAGCCAATATTCCATAGTAGAAGCTTTTTAGTGCAGCAAGTTGCTCCAAGGCATTTTCAGTAAGCATTTCCAGCTCTAACCCGCTTATTCTTGATGCAGAACTGATTATCCAGCTGCTCCATAGGAAGAGAGCAATATAAGAAACCAAGATAAAGAGCAGGTCAAGGAGCATTACTGAAAAAAACCTCTTTTTATCAATATTAAAGCTTTTTTTAAATATATCTATCTGATTGGTTAAATAAGTCATTTTACCACCCAGGCTGGCCAGTTGAAGTGCTGGATACAGTGGTTGAGCTTGCTGGCTTAGAAATTTCAGCAGAGCTTAAGTCAACCTCAACTATCTTATTGCAGAGCTTATTATCCTTAAGGGCATTCCTGAATTCTAGGTTTAGGTTTTCTGTATTGTAGAATTTGAGGCACACCTCTTCGTAAATCCTGTCTTTATATCTTACAACTGCATTTTCGCCTGTTCCGCTATAGGTTTTATCTGCATCAAGCTTTATTCTGTCAGCCATCCCGTCATTGTCAAGGTCAACAACATTTCCATCTATCAAAAGCTCAAATGTGATGTTTCCCATGCCATAGGGATTAACACCAAAAGTTATTTTGTAGAAATATAGCGTCTCATTGTTTGTTTTTATTGCACTAGTTCGTTCGCCCTCAACATGTGCTGCAAACCCAATAACATTGTTTACATTTACAACAGCAATGCTCTCTGGTATTTTTTCAATATGGTAATGGCATATGCTTTCCTCCCATTTTCCGCTTATTATGCGGCCAATAACTGTTTGTGAGAATAACTCATCAGCCCTTTTTCTCCAGCTTGTTATAAAATTAAGGTCAAGCCAGCTGTTAAGAAGGTTTGAGAGTGCTATTCCTCCGCGTGCAGCCTCTACAGCTGCATAAAATGCCGGGCCTATCAATGATTTTGTGACCATTGCCTTTGCTTCCTTAACCCTTGGGTCATCCTCATTTAACTCCTCGCCATTAAGGAGATATTTATAACTTCCATCCTCCTGTTTTTTAATGATTATTATTTTGCCATCATCAGCTTTAAACGCAAATGGAACATATCCTGCAGAATATATCTTTTCAGAGCCATCTTCCTGCATTCTACCCAAAACATAGCCAGCATAACCAAAACTCCCGGCAGCATAATAAATTGTTTGTGGATTGCCATTTTTGTCAAAATCTGTCAAAATATTGCCATTCTCGTCTATAGCCAGAATTTTTTTATCTTTTTCCTTTACCTCTTTACCATCAAAAGTTCCATAAAACCTGAGTTTTTCTCTGCCCCTTGTGATTGTTATTGTCCCTTCATCCCCCTCATCTGTGTTTTTGTTGTAGAACTCCAAGGTGCCGCCCCCATCCAATGTTTGTAGTGTATGTAAAATATTTTCCTCTGTGTCATAAACAAACCTATTTTCATGCTCTAAATTACCAGTATTGCCATCTTTAACAGCCCTTAAGACACCAAATTCATAGTAAACATCAGTCAGCCCCAGCTCTCCAATATCTTTAATCTCTTTTCCTCTAAAATTAGCATAAACAATTGTATTGTCAATCCATGTTTTTGTGGTTTCTGTCTGGGGGCTTATTACTGTTTTTATTGTGCTACCATCTTCAAGCTTCTTAAGATATGTTTTTGACTTTATTTCATTATATCTGTCCCAGACAATTTCAACATTAGTAGAAATACCATCATGTTTTGCAGTGTATGTAAGTTTGTTGTCCTTTGAATCCCATTTTACATTGCTGAATCCCTCTTCCTCACTATTAAATATATCCGCAATCTTATTAACCAGCCCATCCGGCACACTTATTTGAATTGTTTCTTTTTTTGTTTCTTCAGGTTGCTCTGGGGGAGTTTCAGCCTTTCCTATTCCGCTTATCTTCAATTCAGTTCCCCCATCAGGGCTTGCTACAATAGCTGATGCTGGACTTTCTGTTGGGGGTTTTATTGTTCCTTCATCAAGGGCCTCTTCATAAGTTATCTGATTTTTTTCATCAAAAGTAATAACAGCATAATAATACGATTCAGCATTGGGGTTTTTTGCACTAAATCTAAGGCTATCTCCTTCTTGGACAAATTCTGGGTCCTCTAGCCCAATTAGTATTTCTTTAACAGCATCAAACCTTTGTGATGATAGTGTAATTGATTTTCCATTTTCATAGTCCACTGTTACAGTACCATCCTGATTTTGAGTAATTCTTGGCCATAAGCCATTGCCATAAACAATACCTCCAGCTAACAAGACAAACATTACAATTGTTAAAATCATTAAGGTTTTTCCTTTTTTCATCTTCTTATTCTTCTCCTATTTATTCCTCATTTGTTTCTTCTGTGCCTTCTTCTGCTACTTCTTCTGTTGTTTCAGGCATTGGTTTTAAAGCCTCTTCACATACATCGCCGCTTATCCACCAGCTGTCTGTGTCAGCAAAACCTATTATGTCCTCTGCAATAGATGCCATTGTTGGCACTAAATGAGCAATAACACAGACAGCATGGCCAGCCATTGTTGGCTGCATTTCGCAGTAAAAGTTAAGTCCTCCGAATATAAGGCCTAATGGGTCTGAAACTATCATTGTAAATTGTTCTGCAAGCCCCTTGAAAAACCCTGCAAATGGTATTATCTGGAAGATCTCTCCAAAGATAAACAGGCATTGGAGATATGCTTTCTGCTCATCACAAACATACAATGGAATCCCCTCATCAGCTGCTTTCTTAAGGCACAATACATAATAGCATTCTACCTGCCTTGCCTTCTGCAAGCCATGTATTATTCCTGGAATGCACCCTGTTGCAAGGCTTAAAACAATGCTGTCCTTCGGGCTTGTTGGCCAGAAGCTTGCCCCTCTGCCGCCACCAAACCTCATCTCCTTGAATATCTCAAGGCCCTTGCTCTGGTCTATGATGTCAGTATACCATCCGCCCCAGATTGTTGTGTCGCATGAAATATATTTGCAATATTTTTCTAGCTTTTCAATATAATCTGTATACATCTTATCAGTCCATCTAGCAGTATCATCAATAATTTTTACCAAACCAGTTGGTTCAAGTGGAGAAACTAGTAATGCAAGGTCCTGAATTGCTTCATTTATTTTTCCAAGGGTTTGAAGTAATTTGCATAATTTTTCCAGGACATTCAATATTTTCTCAAGAGTTGTTATCCATTCCTGCCTTATAAGCCAGCTGTCCTGCGCATCTTTTATTTTGTCCCTTATATTCTGGCTTAGCTCGCCGAGAGGCATATTGTAAAAGTCTATTGTAAAGTCAGCATGCTCTTTTTCTGGATTCTGCATGATTATATCACATACTTTTGATATGATAAACAGTGTGCAGTTGATTGAGAGTGATGAATTAGGCATTGCTTCCTGGTTTAATGTCATAACAATGTAAGGGTCAGTTGATTTTTCATTAATCAGTTCATAGTTGCTGATATAGCTCATATCCCCGCTGCATTCAAGGTCAAGCGCAATTATTGATATGTCTGAAGCAGATATTGTCCTTAAGCTAAGGTGGACATACTCTTTTTGGCTTATTAGTTCAGTTGTCTGCCTGTCAATTGCAAGAGGCATTTTTTCAATGCTGTGGATTTTCCAGTAGTCAGGGTTTTCCTCATCGCTTACTCCTAAAATTTTAATGTCAATATTTTTTTCAGCCTTGTTCCCGACAAAATCAACAAACCTGAACCTTAAAATGCCTTCAATGGGCCCTGAAGCAACAGACCCTGTTTCAAATTCACATATCCAGCTGGTTTCATTTTTTGTGCAGGATGTTTTTTCATCCTTTCCTAAACCAATGGCTGATAAGTCTAAGCTTAAGCTTACAGGTGTTTTATCCTTTACAACTGCCTTGATATGAAGCTTGTCTCCTGAAACTATATCCTGAGTATAAGAATCATTTTTATTTAAGGCTCTGACTTCTATCTCACCCACCAAAACAGGGGCTTTTGTGTCAAGAACAAATGTTTCTGAGAGAATGCTGTTGCCAAGGTCAATGCTGTTTCCGGCATCATCCTCTGAGTTAGGGCTGATAACTATTTTTGCAGATGCTCCATCTGCTGCACCAAAACCAATATTGTCAAAGTTGCATTTCCAGCTTTCCCCGCTTTTAGCGCAGCTGTCTGCCTGTATTTTTTTGCCTTCAGCCAGAATCCAGAGCTTTTTTAGGTTAAAGCCAGAGTCCTTTTCCTGGACTTCAACAATTATCTGGTTGTTTTTTCCAGCATATTTTATGTTTTCATATTCACCTACTGCATTTTTTATTGATTTGACAACAGGGCTTGTCTTGTCAAGCTTAAACTCATAACTCAAGCTTTGCTTTGCACTATTGCCAACAGCATCTACTGCCTCAACCTGAATATTAACCTTGCCAGAATCACCAAGCCTTATTGTTACAGGCCATGTGCATGTTGAAATGCCATTACTCCTAGTACAGCTGGCTATCCTGTTTTTATAGCTTGGGTCCTCTTTATTTAGTTCAGACAAGTCAGCAGAAACCTTATCCAATGATTCATCCTCGATTTCTATGCTCACAACAGCTGGCATTGGTTTGGCTGAAACATAGTTTATCTCATTGCCATCAAAGGTAATTTTGAACGAATCCTTGTTGATCTTTGGATTTGTTTCATCAACAGTTAGTTTTTCACATTTAAGCCCTGAAACCTGGTTTAATCTATCATAAGCAGCTATGCATACATTGGCAGAGCCTGTTCCTGAAACAAAGTCAGATGTTTTAAAAGAAAGCTCCCCTGAATCAATTGCAGAGTCATTTATTTTTATTTCCTTAACAACAGCTGCCATATCATTCTTGCAGATGATTATTTTGCTCAATCCAGAGCCAATGCTTGTATCATAGGCATAATCCCTTACATCATATTTTACAGTTAGATTGCCTTTTTTTGTTACCTTGGGCATTATGCTGAATGACTCTATTGTCGGGCCCTTTCCATCAACAATAAATGTTCCTGCATATGTATTAGCTGTTTTTTCAGAATCATCCTTTAATGTTATTGTGAATGAGTGTTTCTTTGGCTCTAAGCTGTTTTTGCTTATTGCCAAAAAGCATGCAAAGTAGTCACCAGATGACCTGCAGGTGTTAAACTGAATGTCATTAAAAAATACCTGGCCGGGCAATATGTTTTCATCTCCTGGAATAGAAACATCTGCCTTAACATATGTCAGGTCATTTTCCCTTCTATAGCCTTCTAGATCATCCTTGCCAAAAATCCCGACATTGTTTATAGCTGCAAAAACACTTGCGCTGTATACCGGAAGCGCAGCTATCATAAATATTATAAACAATGCAGTTATCTTTTTGCTCATTTTAATCTTGGCTCTAGGCTTGCCCTGTAATTTTTTGAATATTGCTCTATTTTATTCATCTCATCAATATCATCATGCTTTCTCTCGCTCTCTGGCATGCCTGGAATATCTATGTATAATGAATAAAATTCTATATTATCATAATTTGTTATATCATCTGCATCCCAGGCAATTGTTTCATCAAATAAAATCCCGCCTGCAGGGAAAGGATCAAACTCAATCTCTGGCAGAGTTGCTATTGGAAAAAACAAGAACATCTTTTTCTCTTCTGGTATCACAATTTTTTCATTTAAAATAAGCTGGATATTAAGCTTGTATTTTCCAGGGGCAATCCTTATTTCAGACAGCCCATCCTGGCCTCCTGTATATTGGGCTGCTGCTGAAAACTCTTCCTCGCCCCTTTTGCCGATTCTTTCAAGCGTTAATATTGCCTGCTCTTTAGCTGTCAGGCCAAAGGCATTATTATTGAAAACCCAGCCATCATCTGTTTTTACTATTTTTTTCTTTTTTATTTCAATATTTTTGTATACCAATGGCTCAAGACTTATTAACGGCAAATCCATGCCTTTATCAGGCTCTGTGCTTAAAAATTCAGAATATCCGAGAAAGTCCGGCTTTGAGAATGTTACTATGCCTCCTGCGCAGACTGGGAATTCTGCTTCCAGGACAGCATTGTCATCTGTTTCCCCTATGAAGCATGACTCAGTGCCGCAGCTGTAATAAACCATTACATTATCCAAGGCTTGGCTTGTTTGTGCATTCACTGTTTTTATTTTTATGCTGCCGCTGTTTCTTTTGTTGATGTCGCAGAACATTGATGCTTGATCAGATTTTTGCCTTAAGGACACAAATGATGAGTTAATTGGTTTATTGTTCCTTATGTTTGCCTCAAGTGCAAACCTAAATGAATAGCCCCTGCCATTGAATGCTTCCGGGCTTTTTATTGTTATAACAACCGGGTAGGATATATCATAAAGAAAATCATACCTTTGAATCCCTACTCCTAATGGTAAAATATTTGTTGATGCTGACTCAGGCATTATAATGCCTGACTTTGTGTTGATATCAAAATAAATCGGCCACCAGGCCAGGTAAACAAAACCAGCCCCAAGGTTTTTGTAAGAGTCTCCATATGACGGGATTACCATCTGGCTGTAAACCCTCTGCTTTATTGCATCATCAAAAGCCATTTTTTGGTAATTCAGTGTATCCTCTACCTGAATAAGAGGGATATAGCTCATAAGCATTGCCTCAAGCCTTGTCTTAACCGACTGTTTTGTCCAGTACACAGGGGATTTTGCTTCAAATTCAGAGCCAACCATTGGCGGCAGCTTTTCACTGTCTATGCCTGAGAATCCAGCTATCAGGTTAAGAGTGTTTAATTCAAGGAAATTGTAGTTTATCTCATCGCTTGTTATCATGAATGCAAGCTCATAAATATTTTTCAGATTGACAGGAACTGTTGTGAAGAAACCGGATGCCTTTGCCTTTACCTTGCCTTTTGTTATTTCAAGCGGATAATCAACTGAGACAAGAACATCATTGTTTCTTATGGTTGTTGTGGTTGTTACTTTTCCCAATTCTCTTACTTCAAATCCCTGGCCTTTAAAGTCAATGAAGTCATTAAGGCACTCATTCAGCTTAAGATTAACATAATTGTCTATCTGCGCCTCTATTGAGGAATCCATTAAAGATCTTTCCTCCCCTTTATTGTATTCACTCTTTAAATCAGGCATTTCTGAGCTGAATTCGCAATTGCCTGAGCAGTCATTTGAGCTCTTTAAATACCACCAGTATGCAATTCTCATAGAGCTTTCTGGCGAGAATTCAACTGCCTGTGAGCTAGTTGGGTCAGCTGTATGTATAATCCCGAAATTTGAAATATCTGTATAGCCGCCTGATTGCCCAATAAGAAGTACTGCATCAGTTGCTGTCTCTTCAATGCACTGCTCAATAAAGACTTTTAGTGGATACAGCTCTGCTGGTATTTTTTCAACTATTGGCCCAACCTCTTCTGTTCTTGATGCCCTTAATTTTATATACAGGGCCAGGCCAAAAACAAGCAGAATTATTATGCCTATTATTATAAATATACTGATCTGGCCTCTTTTGCTTAACATATTTCCTCTACTCGCTTCTTCTCTTGCTATATATATAAAACTTTTGTTTTTTATGGGGCACCGTTGAAAATCTTCGGAATTATTTTAGTTTAATATGCAAAAACCTTATTAAC
>Ga0209610_1001169_pt1 | contig 13635 bp, 14 predicted proteins | sample LakKivw275mmetaG_FD_184137 | JGI IMG/M metagenome (GOLD analysis project Ga0209610, IMG submission 184137) | Anoxic lake water microbial communities from Lake Kivu, Rwanda to study Microbial Dark Matter (Phase II) - Lake Kivu water 275m metaG... | ecosystem: Environmental > Aquatic > Freshwater...
GGGGAGAGGGATGTGAGGAAAGAGGCGCAAAGATGTGTTAACGCACCATTTTAGAATATATTAAGATAAGATCAAAAGCAGTTGGTTATTCTGCCGTTGGAACCGGGTTAAAGTTGAGGGGAGCTTTGTTTATTGCAGTTGCGGGCCTTTGCCGATCGCCATTTTGCCTATGTAGTAGCGGGCTTTGATCTCTGGGAATTTGGCCTTGAAGGTAGCTATGCCGAAGGTTTTAATGTAGCAGAGGTTATACATCTTCAGATTGTGGGGCAGGATATTGGCTCTGTCGGCGCAGGGATGCAGGTATTGGCAGGGGAATTCATTGCATTCAAAACAGAAGGTTACGTCATGCTTTTGCACGCAGTCATAGGTGGCGCAATCGCCGTCTGTGAAAGCGCATTTGCCTTTGTGTTCACGGCAGCCCGGGCAGGGCAGCGATTCTCTCTTCAGGCCTTTGGCGACAATCTGCTCCAGCAGTTCGGGATTGACCTTGCATAAAAAAGCGGGGCAGGCACCACAGTGGATGCCGCAAGGTGCTATGTCCTTTAGTTCATCTGAAGTCAACATTTTAACCTTCTTAAGTCGTAATACTAATGCATATTTTCAAAATTTGCCGTGCAGTCAAGACTTTTATGCCTTAACGGAGCACGAAGTCCGAATTGCCCTTTATGACTTGTGATGCCTGAATAGATTTAAGATGGCAATTTGAACTCCGGGGAAAAGGATAATTGACAAAAAATAACACAGAATAAAGTATGCAATAGTGAAACACAGAGGTATCAAATGGAAATTGCAATCATAGGCATAATAGCATTAGGGCTGGGCAGCGGGCTTACCTGGCTGCTTACTAAGATGCACTACCTGCGCCGTCAGCAGGTTTTGGAATCCGATCTCAAGCTGCTGGATTCACAAAAAAAGGATGCTGTCCTGAAAGCGGAAAAGCTGGACACGGAAATCAAAAGCAGCTTGATTCAGATCACAGAACTGGAAAAAAAGAATACGGAACTGGAAACGCGGCTGGCGGAACAGACCAATAAACTCAAGGAGCAGATCGAACTGCTGAATTCCGCCAAGGAAGAAATGAAAAAGGATTTTGAACTGCTGGCGCAGAGGATCTTTGAGGACAAGGGCAATGCGTTCAGAGAGCAGAGCAAGGAACAGCTCAACCTGCTGCTCAATCCTTTCAAGGAGCAGATGGCGGATTTTAAGAAAAAGGTCGAAGAAGTCTATATCAAGGAAGGGCAGCAGCGGTTCAGTCTGGCGGAAGAAGTCAAGAAGATGCACTCTGCTTATGAATCACTGAGCCAGGAAGCCAACCGACTGGTCAACGCGCTCAAGGCCGATACTAAGACTCAGGGTGATTGGGGTGAAATAAATCTCAAAAGAATCCTAGATTTTACTGGTTTGAAGGAAGGTCTGCACTACTATTCACAACCGAATTACAAGAACGAGACAGGTGAGAACCTGAGACCTGACATCGTGGTCAACCTGCCTGACAACAGACAGATCATAGTGGATTCCAAAGTTTCGCTGACGGGCTATGAAAGATACTTCAGCGCCGTTGAGGACTCCGACAGGGATAACGGCGTCAAAGAGCATCTGAAAAGCATCCGGCGGCATGTTCTGGAGCTTTCCGAAAAGAAATATGAAGACTTGAAAGGGATCAATACGCTGGATTTCGTGCTGATGTTCATTCCGGTGGAAGCTGCCTACTTTGTTGCCGTTAATCATGATCCGGAACTCTATAAATTCGCTTCCGAAAAGAAAGTACTGCTGGTCTGCCCCTCCACGCTGCTGATCACGATGCAGCTGGTGGGCAGCCTTTGGAGGATCGACGACCAGAAAAAGCATGTCAACGAAATTGCGGAACAGGGTGCCAAACTGTATGAGAAATTCGTCGGTTTTGTGAGCAGCATGGCAGACATCAAAAAGCACCTGGAAAAAAGCCTGGAAGCTTATGACAAAGCTCACAAGCAGATGTCGGAGGGCAAGGGTAACCTGATCTCCCAGGCCAGCAAACTGATCAGGCTGGGGGTCAAGGCCAAAACCAGGCTGCCGGAGCAGGTGCTTTTGGAGGCGGATGAAATAGACGAGATCCCTGAATTGGAAGATCAGCCGGAAGAAGCGGATGAACAATTACCAACTGAGGAAACCGATAACAAATAGCAGTTAAGTTATCATATAGCTGCTTTAATCTCAAATGATAACTGTCTATAACATAAGAGGTTATGCAATAACCGAAAGATTTTAGTTGACTTGATTATGAGAGTTAATATATTTAAATCTCATAACGTTAACACTATAAACTCTAACTAAAAAACAAGGAGAAAAAGATGAGAACATTAAAACTCGGGCTCTTAACAGCAATCCTGCTTACTTTGTGTGTTGGTTCGTTATTTGCCGGCGGTTTTGCTCTATCCGGCATAGGTTCAAAGGCGATCAGTCTGGGCGGAGCTTTCCGCGGACTGGCAGACGACGGTACAGCCATGTATTGGAATCCCGCGGGATTGGGCTTTGCAGAAAGGAGTTACATCACTCTGGCGGGAGCAGGCATCATGCCGACTTCAGAATACCAAAGTGAAGACATCCTGCCCGGAATTTCGGGTGATAACATCACAGCAGAAGAAAAACTCTGGCTGTTCCCCAACCTGTATGCAGTCAAGGGCGGACAGTGCAGAATGAAGTTCGGCCTGGGAGTCTATGTTCCTTATGGCCTGGGGGCGGAATGGGACATTTATGACCTTCCCACCGGTAATTTCTATCTTGTTTCCCCGACGGATACGACCCTGACTGCCATCACCTGGTCAGAGGGATTTCCTGAAAAGGAAATGAAGAGTTCCATCGGTATCGTTGACATCCATCCGACCGTGGCCTTTCGCCTGAGCGACAAATGGTCTCTGGGCGCCGGACTGAGTGTGTATTATGGCATGATCGAAATTAACAAAGTCAAACCTCACGGCACTTTCGGATATAATCTGCCCACCACCATGGAACTGGAAGGAACCGGTCTGGGCTTTGGCGGAAATCTGGGTCTGATGTTCAAGGTCAGTGAACATGCCCAGATGGGTATCTCAGGAAAACTGCCTGCCAAGGTCAAGATGGATGGCGAAGCCAAGATCAAGACCTGGCTGAGCAACTATGTCAACTATATGTCACAGGTGATGGCTCAGAATCCCAATGCTCATCTTTATGCTGTGAATGCAGTGATCGGCGACACCACAGATATCAAAGCCGACCTCAATCTGCCTGGCGACATCGGCTTGGGCGTTTCCATCAAACCCAATCCCAGATGGACCCTCAACGCTGATGTAAGCTATACTTTCTGGAATACACTGAACACCATCGTGATCGAGTTTGACCCGCCTGCCATAATCGGACCCACCACCATGGAAGAATCGGAAATGATCACTCTCTGGAAAGACACTTTCAGATTCAGCTTCGGAACCGAGTACAGATTCCCCAAAGTAGCTTTGCGCGGCGGTTTCTTCTATGACGAATCCCCTGTTCCCTACAACACTCTGACTCCGACCCTGCCTGACATTTCTGATAAATACAGCGGAAACTTCGGACTGGGATTCTATCTTGGCAAATGGATAATCGATGTAAATTATGAACACATTATGTTTGACGAGAGAAAAATCACTCCCCAGACATCAGAGAATATGTTTGGGATTTACAACAGCTCTGTTAATGCATTCAACTTCGGCCTGACCTACCACTTCTAAAAAAACTGAAAGAATGATAAAAGGCACAGGATAAAACCTGTGCCTTTTTTTATGACATGTAATTCCTGCAGAGGCAGGAATCCGATCACGTACTAAATGTGCTTTTTCAGGAAGCGTCCCAGGCGCTCGATGCCTTCTTTATTCTTGGCGAGGGTTTCGTAGGAGAAATTGAGGCGCATGGTGTTCTTGCCGCCGCCGTCACAGAAGAAGGAACTGCCTGCCACATAGGCGACCTTTTCTTCAGTGATCGCCGCTTTCAGCAGTTCAGTGGTATCGATGTGCTCAGGTCCTTTTGCCATCAGGAAAAGTCCACCTTCGGGATGGGTCCAGGTGAAGCTTTCAGGCATGTTGTCCTTGAGCAGTTGCAGCATGTTCTGTTGTTTTTCCTTATACATCACCTTGATCTCTTCGATCTTTTTGTCCAGCAGTCCCTTTTCCATGTAACGGGCTACGATTCTCTGGGTGAAGGCAGGCGTGCAGAGGTCAGTGGCCTGCTTGGCGACCACCATCTTGTCCAGAACATCGGGATGCCCGATTACCCAGCCAATGCGATAGCCGGGACAAAAGATCTTGGAGAAAGTGCCCAGCAGAACCACCTGGCCGGTGCCGTCCAGTTCATAAATGGTTCTCTGTTCTTTACCTTCGTAACGCAGTTCACGATAGGGGCTGTCCTCCAGGATCAGGACATCATATTTATGAGCCAGGGCAATGATCTCCAGCCTGCGTTTTTCGGTCATGGTAACGCCGGCGGGATTCTGAAAATCGGGAATGAGATAGATGAATTTGGGTTTCTTGCCCATGCCCTGCAGTTCTTTCAGCTTTGCTTCCAGGATGTTGGGGTCTTCGCCTTCCTCGTCCATGGGTATGCCGATCAGGTTGGCGCCATAGCTGTTGAAAGCGCTGAGTCCACCCAAATAGGATGGAAGGCCGACGATGACATAATCGCCGCGGTCGATGAGAATCTTGGCGATCAGGTCAAGGCCCTGCTGGGAAGCGGTTGTCACGATCACATTTTCCAGTGAAACTTCCACACCCTGTTTGCGGTAACGGTTGACCAGCATGGTGCGCAGCAGGTTGTCACCTTCGGTGGCGCCATACTGCAAAGCTACATGCGCTTCGTTATCCATAACTTCAGATATAATGGTCTTTAATTCAGACACAGGAAAGGATGCCGGGGAAGGCAACCCTCCGGCAAAGGAAATGATCTCGGGATTGGCGATCAGCTTGAGCAGTTCACGGATGGCGCTGCGCTTCATGGTTTTGATGTTGGTAGCCAGAATTTGATTAAGATCGGTAATCATAATCATCCTCCATGTTATTTTATTTGTGTATTAATATTTATTTCGTGCGTTTGGAAACTTGCCGGTCAGATTTGATGGAACGAGGTTTTCCCGAAGCTCTTGTTGCAGATTGGCGTCCGGGTTTATCTGATGATGCCTGTCTTCTCCTGTCTGGTCTGTCATCATAGCTGCGTCTTTCGCCGGAAGGTTTTTCCCGGGAACCGTATCTGCCCTCCCGGTCAGAGGAAGCACGCGGTTTTCTATCCCCAAAGGGTTTGTCATATTGTTTGGATCTGCCGGTCCGATCAGAATAATCACGCGGTTTTCTGTCTCCGTAAGAGCGTTCGCCACGGGGCTTATCGTCAAAGGAACGTTCCTTATATGCTCTGCGGGGCGGTCTGTCTTCAGAGGTTTCGCTGACAGGTTTGTCCTCATAGACCAGGACTTTCTTGTTTTCCTTGCGCCAGGCCCGGTAGGCTTCCTTGATCTGCAGTTCCCACAAAACCTGCTTGTCCTCATTTTCAAAGGTGATGATATCCAGATGATGGGTGCGGTCATCCTTGCCCTTGAAATTCTTTCTGGGAAACTCCACCACCAGTTGACCGTCGATATTGAGAAGAGTTACTTCATTGAGAAAGACACCCGGTTCAAGTTCTATCACTGCACGCGCTTCCACCATGCCTGTCTGTACGTCTCTGAAATGAATTTTCATCAATTACTCCATATTTTCGAGTAATTATTTGGTTCGGTATCGGTCAAGGTTTTTTTCCGAAAAAAGAGGTTCATAACTTTTTGCTTGAAAGAAAACTGGCATTGAGATATATTGACTATAAACCTAAATTCTCCAACCCGATTGGAAGTAAAGGAGTGCCTTAATGAAGACTATCGAAGGAAAACTGGTATCCAAAGGCTATAAGTTTGCCCTCGTCATCAGCAGGTTCAATGAACTGATCAGCAGCAAGCTGCTGGAAGGGGCGCTGGACTGTCTGCTGCGTCATGAAGTTAAAGATAAGGATATCACTGTGATCTGGGTGCCCGGTGCGTTTGAGATACCTTTGGCTGCGCAGAAAGCTGCTCAGACCGGTAAATTTGACGCTGTGGTCTGCCTGGGAGCCCTGGTCAGGGGAGCCACCCCGCATTTTGAATACATCAGTGCTGAGGTTACCAAAGGAATTTCTCAGGTCAGCCTGCAGACAGGTCTGCCGGTGGTCTATGGAATTCTCACCACCGATACCATAGAGCAGGCCATTGAACGAGCCGGCACCAAAGGCGGCAACAAAGGTTTCAGCGCTGCCTCGGCAGCATTGGAAATGGTAAGTCTGTTCAGGGAGCTGATCTGATGGGTCTGAGGCGCAAAGCCAGAGAACTTGCCATCCAGACGATCTATGCGCTTGACTATTCCGAGTCGGAAAACGAATTCAGGGAGTTTAATCAGCTCAATGCCTATCCTGAGATCCTGAGCCAGATGGCTGAGCATGAGCATATTTCCGAAAATCACGGCTCTCTGCTCTTTGCTGAAGAACTGATCAAGAACACCATCATCCATCTGGAAGCCATTGAAGCCATGCTGCAGAAGCATTCTGACAACTGGAGCATTGAGCGCATCGCACAACTCGACCGCAGCATCCTGAGAGTGGCGATCTATGAGATCATGTTCACCGATACGCCGGTTGCCATCATCATCAATGAAGCCATCGAAATTGCCAAAAAATACAGCAGCGAATCTGCCAACAAGTTCGTCAACGGCATTCTGGACGCCGTTTCCAAGGATGTTAAGTTTACTTCCCAGAATGAATAGAATGGATCGATAAATGCTGAACATCAAACCGGAACGCAATACGAAACTCGCCTGCAGCATCGGCGTCATCGCCTACAACGAAGCAGGCAATATCATCAACCTGCTCAATGCTTTGTCTGAACAGGAACTGACCACGGTCGAGATCGCGGAGATCATTGTCGTCTCCAGCGCCTGCACGGACGGGACGGATGACCTGGTCTGCGAATTTGCCCTCACCCATCCCCAGGTCTCGCTCATCTGTGAAAAGGAGCGCAGCGGCAAATCCTCCGCCATCAATATCTTCCTCAGGGAAGCCAAATCCGACATCCTGATCATTGAAAGCGGTGACACCATCCCGGCTCCCGATACTATCGAAAAACTGGTCTCGCCCTTTGCCAATGCTTCCATTGGCGCCACAGGCGGCAGGCCTACGCCGGTCAATGACGAAAGCACCCTGATCGGCTACGGCGTGCATCTGCTGTGGCGTCTGCACCACAGGATGGCTCTGCTCAATCCCAAGCTGGGAGAAATGATTGCCTTCAGGCGCGTTTTTACTTCCATTCCAAAGGACTCAGCCGTTGATGAAGCCAGCATCGAAGCCATCGTCAAAAGCAAACGCCTGAAGCTTCTGTATGTTCCCGACGCCATTATTTACAACAAAGGCCCGGAAAACTGGCAGGACTTCATCAAACAACGCCGCCGCATCCAGAACGGTCACCTTTGGCTGATGCAGAAGCAGAACTACAAAGTGTCCTCCCAGGAAAGCGGAGTTCTGCTGAAGATCTTTCTGAATGAGGTAACAGACAGGCCGGCTCAGCTTTTCAAGCTGCTATGGGTCGTGCTGGTGGAAGTCTACAGCCGTGTGCTCGGATCCATAGATTATCACATCAAAAAGAAAAATCCCTTTGCCTGGGACATCGCTTCAACCACCAAAAACCTGGATCGATAAGGATATTATGCTGTCACTTTTGCCAAAGATGTTCTTTTACTATGTCATGAAGCATTTGGGATTTCCCAGGCTGCTGCCCATGAATTATACCGTCAGTCTATTATACACCTGCAATTCGCGCTGCAGCACCTGCAACATCTGGAAAAAATCCGCCAAGAATCTGACAGTCGATGAATACAGAAGGATCTTCAAAAAGATCGGCCATGCGCCCTACTGGATCACTTTCAGCGGAGGAGAGCCTTTTCTCAGGCAGGACATAGTCGAAATTGCCAAAGCCATTTACAGGGCTTCCAAACCTCGCATCATCAATATCCCGACCAACGGCCTGCTGGTCAAGACCATAGTCGACAAGACCAAGCAGATCGTCAAAGCCTGTCCCAAAGCCCAGATCATAGTCAATCTGTCCATAGACGGGATCGAGGACCAGCATGACCAGATCCGCAACGTGCCGGGCAATTACAAAAAGGTGATCTCCACTTTTCAGAAACTCAAAGCCCTGCCCTACAAGAACCTATCTGTCGGCATCCACACTGTGATCTCGAAGTTCAATGTGGACACTTTTCCCGCGATTGCCAATCATCTGATGAAGATGCATCCCGATTCCTACATTACTGAAATTGCCGAGGAACGGGTCGAGCTCGACACCATGGGAGCGGATATCACTCCCTCCGTGCTGTCCTACAAATCCGCCATCGACTATCTCATCCACCGCATCAAGAATGACCACTACTCCGGCATGAGCAAGATCACGATGGCGTTCCGGATCGAGTACTACAACCTGGTCAAGAAGATCATGCGCGACAAAAGACAGATCATTCCCTGCTATTCGGGAGTCGCCTCAGCCCAGATCTCTCCAGAGGGCGATATCTGGTCCTGCTGCATCAAGGCGAAGTCATTGGGCAATCTGCGCAAGCAGGGATATGATTTCAAACGTATCTGGTATTCGCCCGCCGCGGAACTGGAACGCCGCTCCATTCACCAAAAGGAATGCTGGTGCCCGCTGGCGAATGCGTCCTACACCAATATGCTGATGGATCTGCCCACCCTGATCAGGGTGTTCTACCGAAGTTTTATCAAATGGTGGTCATAGATGATTACGCTTAAAGACCGTGTGGACAACTTCCCGAACGGGATGTTTGAATTCAATTCCTCGCAGGACGGCAGGTTCGGCTGGTTCCTGATGACCTGGCATCCGGAGGACGATCCGATCCTGGAAGAGATCCAGATCCAGATCAAGATAGACCTGCGCAATTCCGCCCTGGGACAGACTTCCAAGGTGGAGATCGAAAGCTGGCTGAAGGACTTCTTCAGCGAATACCACTGGAAAATGCACGCCGTCTTCCGCAAGACCGGCCTCAGGGAAAAAGGCATTTCTCTCTTTCTGGCTGTGATGTATGACAACGAGCTCTACATCATGGAGTTTGGCAGAATGCTCTGCGGGCTGGTGGAAAAGGATTCCCTCCGTCCCGCCGGCAGGCCGTGGAATAACTTCCACGTCAAATCCCTCGACGAGATGCAGATGCTGGGCCTGTCCGAAAGCGATATCAATGTCAAGCCCAAACGCATCGTTCTGCCCGAAAACCAATACCTGATCGCTCTGCCAAGCGTCTTTGCCGACCAACTGATGCAGATGAATTTTGACTATGCCAGCATCAATACGCTCCTCAAATCCATGTTTGAGGAATCGAACGGCTGCTTTCTCCTGCTGGAAAGCAAAAGCAAACTGGCTGTGGTGAAGCGATCCCGTTTCAAGCCCTTTCAGATCAGCGCTTTCATCATTATCATCCTGACTCTGCTGGCTCTGCTCTACATTCAGTTCGGCAACCGCTGGTTCGAAAGCACCAGCCGCAAACTGAAGATACTCCTGACCAGCAAGAGCAGCCTCACCATCGAGCAGATCCCGCAGACGCTGAACATCCAGTCCGAAACCATCAAACGCCAGTTGCAGAAGATCGAGCGCTTTGCCAATCTGCCTGCCCGCCGGATCAGGCTTACCGAAAGCTGGCAGACCGACCTCAATTTCCTGGTTACTGCCAATCCCGCCTTCGACATCAACAACATCTACATCGCCTCGGAAAACAACCTGCTGGCGTTTGACAAAAACTCCAAAAAACTTGAGTGGAACAAAGGTTTCACTTCCGATATCAAAGGCATCTCCGTGATCAGAGGCAACCTCATAGTCTTTCTGGAAGACCGGCAGATGCTGTGTCTCAGAAACGGTTCCAACGTTACCTGGACCCAATCGTTTGATGATAAATTCCTGGGCAGGCAGACCTTTGCCCCCTTCGAACTTAATAATAATGACGATCCGCGTATCAATGGCAGCATCCTCTTCGTCCCTTCCGAAAAGGGCATCTTCATTCACGACATCAGCACCGGCGAGCAGATCACTTCCATCCTGTTTGAAAAACGCCTGCAGTACCTTTCCGACTATGACGCTTTCAACAACTGCTTTTATGCCGTGGTGGCGGACGGAGTGCACTGCATCGCCTTGGACATCCTGAATTAGTCATGGTAAAGAGCCCCAATCGTCTCTTCCTGCTTCTTCTGATCATCATGCTGAGCCTGACCGCTTTGCCTGCCCGCACTGCTTTTGCCCGTTTGCAGTATGACGGGGGAGGGGATTGGTATAACGACCCCGAAGTCCTGCCCAACCTGGCGAAATATGTCAATGGCACTCTGGGTACGGATTTTCCCGCCGATCAGGAGATCGTCAAAGCAGGAGATCCCAAGCTGTTTGACTATCCCTTTGTTTATCTGACCGGACACGGCAACATCCGCTTTACGGACCGCGAACTGGACTACCTCAGGGAATGGATGCTGCGGGGCGGATTTCTCTATGCCGATGATGATTATGGCATGGATGAATCCTTCCGCAGAGAGGTCAAACGCATCTTTCCGGAACGCGACCTGATCGAGCTGAGCCCCGATTTTCCGCTCTTCAGCAGCTATTTCACCTTTGCCAAACTGCCCAAGATCCACGAGCACGACAAGAAACCGCCCCAGGCCTTCGGGCTGTTTGACGACACCGGGCGGCTGATGCTGCTCTATACATACGAATCCAACATCAGCGACGGCTGGGCTGATCCGGACACGCATAAGGACCCGCCCGAAGTGCGTGACGAAGCCCTGCGCTTCGGCGTCAACATTGTCTATTTTGTTACGAATAAGTAAGTATGAGAATCTGCGCCATCTCCGACCTGCATTACAAATTTGCCGTCTCCAATCCTGAGGACGAAGAGCTCAACGCCAAAGCCCTGGCTTTCCTGAGAACCCTGCCCGGGCACTACGACTGGCTCATCCTCAACGGCGACATCTTTGACCTCTGGTACGACTGGAAATACACCATCATCAAAGCATATTTCCCAGTCCTCAAGATCCTTGCCGACATCCGCGAAAAGGGCTGCCGCATTGTCTATATCAGCGGCAATCACGATTTCTGGTTCGGCGATTTTTTCCCTGACCAACTGCAGGCGGAGATCTATCAGGACGCCTTTGTCCTGGAAACGGACAGGAAAAAGATCTATTTCACCCACGGCGACCTGCACACCACCAATGACGCCAAATACAAGCTCCTGCGCAGGGTCATCCGCTTCCCTTTCACCCGCAAACTCTATGCCATCATCCATCCCGATCTGGCCCTGGCTTTGGGTAAAGCCCTTTCCCGCAGCAGCCGTCTGAGGCGCATCACCCATCAACTGCAGGAAAAGAAAAAGCAGGGCCTGGAACAATATGCCGCCGCCCTCCTCAACGACTATGACTATGTCATCATGGGGCACACCCACGAACCCTGCGCCCTGCCTATGGGCAAAGGCACCTACGCCAATTGCGGCGACTGGCTGACCCACCATTCCTACATCACCATCATCAACGGAAAACTCGAACTCCACACCTTTGCATAAACTGCCTGTTCGTAGTTCCTCATTTACGCGGTTTTATTCTAATAAGACATCCTGATTTACTGCTTTCTTCGATTCGTAATTCTTCGTTTAAGCAGGTATCTTTACATGCACTACTCTCTGCCCTTGTCAGTAAAACTGCCTGAAGGCAGAACTACAAATGGATGTCATCCTGCACTTATGATTGGGGTGGCAAGCTCCTGCTTGCCATTTGTCAAGCGGGAGCTTGAAAACCCTATTCTGTCATTCCTGCGCAGGCTGGAATCCATACTGTTTTCTCTTTTAACCACGGAATACACGAAACACACGGAAAGTGTCATTCCTGCGAAGGCAGGAATCTTCTTTAGCTGTAGCGACAAGCGTCCCCGCATGTCTCAGTACAGGCGGGACGCCTGTACCCACTGATCTGTCATTCCTGCGAAGGTGTCATCCTGAGCATAGTCGAAGGATAAGACACCTGGACGCGTGTCCGGTCTTCGACTAAGCTCAGACTGACACGCTTGGCTAATTGTGACACGCTTATTGTCATTCCTGCGGCCGGGGTCCTCAAAAGACTTGTCTTTTGGGGTGTAAAAGCAGGAATCTTAATTCATAATTCGTAATTCGTAATTCTTCTTCCCCCCCTTCCTTAATCCAGACTGGTCATTATGCACCTATCCTCTCACCCGGCACCTGTGCCTGGGCGCAGGTGGCAAGGGGGAGGCTCAGGAGTGGATAGACGGTCTCGGTTATGGAAGGATTTTCACCACAAAGACGCAAAGGCACAAAGAACCACAAATCTGCACAAAGACTATCTTTTAATCCATCATTGTTAATGGGTTCTTCAACAGCCCATATCATCTTCCCTAAACAATAAGCCGAGTATAACCCATATGTAACCGGAGTATAAACGCATGGTAGCGGTTATTCTACGGTAATTCTCTGTTAGATAGTATATTATGCAGCAAGGGCGGAATCTCCTAAAATGTAGTGACATGCGTCCCCGCATGTCTCAGTACAGGCGGGACGCCTGTACCCACTGATCTGTCATTCCTGCGAAGGTGTCATCCTGAGCATAGTCGAAGGATAAGACACCTGTCCGCGTGGCCGGTCTTCGACTAAGCTCAGACTGACACGCTTGGCTAATTGTGACAAGCATATATGTCATTCCTGCGAAGGCAGGAATCTTAACCGATAACCGATAACTGATCACTGATAACTTATTATTGCTTGACATAAAAATAGAAATAATAATCTTTTGACTGAAGTCAATTCCGTGGGAGGATGATATGAAAATATTGATAGTGATATTACTGCTATTCGGGTTCTCTCAATTGTTTAGTTTGGAATTTGTGTTGAAAACCAAGCAAACGATCAATGGAGAATTGATGGGAATATCTGATAATTTCATCTATGCTGAGTTGAAATCAGGTCCAATGGTGGTAATGGAAAAAAGCAGCGTTAAAAGTGTGTATAATGGCAGCATCAATTTAACTGATTACATCATGCAAAGAGATAATTTCTTTGAACATGACCTTTACTCCCCTATTGAAATCCCTGACAGTCTGCTGATCATTCCAAACGAACTTAATCAAACCGTTAGACAGGAATCCATAAAAAGAGAACTGAGAGACATCAATGGGAGCATTAAATCTGTTGCTGCTCCTCTTTGGATATCACTAATTGCTTCAATAGTCGCTTCATTAGTTGTAGTATCGAGTAATAAGTAAAATGATTATGAGTATAAGATGTATGAGGATTAGATGAAAGTAATAAATATTCTATCTAAACAAATCAATGCCAGTTATATTGTTTTAGTTTTTGTATCGTTATTTCTGTGCTTATCTCTATACGCATCAGATGATACTGAAATGACATTTCTTCAATATAATCCATCAAGCATAACAAAAGCACTTGGTGGAGATTTATCAGGCATTGCAGACGTATGGCATTCAAATCCTTTAGTTAATTGGGGTAATCCTGCTATTCCTTGTTTTCACGATGGGATTGCAGTAGGGATTACTCATGT
>Ga0209610_1001170_pt1 | contig 13633 bp, 11 predicted proteins | sample LakKivw275mmetaG_FD_184137 | JGI IMG/M metagenome (GOLD analysis project Ga0209610, IMG submission 184137) | Anoxic lake water microbial communities from Lake Kivu, Rwanda to study Microbial Dark Matter (Phase II) - Lake Kivu water 275m metaG... | ecosystem: Environmental > Aquatic > Freshwater...
AAGAAGGGGTCACGCCGCCATCCACAGGAGAGCCTTACAGGCCCCCTCCCGTGTCGACTATCGTTCCTGCTGGCCTAATCAAACCCCCTTCTTCAGCCCCAACAGAACATTTTAGAGAAATTGTGCCACAACGGCTGGCGGCTCCATCACCTGAAATATCGCGCCGCCGAACGCTTGAATCGATCGTTCCGGCTGAGCTTGATTATAAAGAGCTTGCCGAAAGGGCGAGGGGAATAAAACTCTCCCTGTTAGGGTGGTGGCCCATAGGATGGTCTCGCGTAACTCTCGACTCAGGCGCTGCGCCCCAGTTCTGGAAATTTGATAAAGGTAAACTCGTGGCAGGCATACTTGTCGGATTTGATTATGACAGGAGAGAGTATATCGTGTGGACAGCTGAATCAGCTGGAGGTGTCTTCAAAAACATTCGGGAGAGCGCACGCTGTAGCAGCGAAGAAGAAGTTGTGGCGCGAGCGAAGACCCTCATGAAAGAGATGCGTTCTGGCCCCACATAGCATGTGGTGGTTCAATATACTATACGAGGTGCGAAGGTTTTATAAGTCAAAACACAAAAGCCCAGCAAAGGGGACGTAAATGGGGCGAATCTGCCAGACTTACATCAAGCGTGCGGCCAAGCAGTTGCTCGAGCGTTATCCCGACAAGTTTTCAACCAGCTACGAGCAGAACCGCAAGGTGCTTGCAGAAGTCGCTAATATCCAGAGCCCCTCGCTCAGAAACAAAATCGCTGGTTATTTAGCTACTTTGCTCAAACAAAAAGCGAAGGAGGTGTGACTACGCCACCGATCGTGGATTTAAAGAAGTGCAAGGGTGCCGGTGCGTGCGTTGAGGTCTGCCCTGCAAACGTCCTTGAGATGAAGGGCAAAAAAGTAGCAGTGGTGAACCCAGACGCGTGCATCGAGTGCCGTGCCTGTGAAGCGGCTTGCCCGAACGCTGCGATAAGCTTCCCATAAAACTAGCCTAAAAGGCCCCCAACGCAAGTCTCCTCGTTTAGCTGTACTAATTTTACCTGTGGAATTTAGATAGCTCCCGCCACCTAACAAACAAAAAAATTTTGCCATGCAAAGGTCTGGCCCTATATTCGTCTGTTTCAGAGACCCCTTGGAACCAAAATGGTTGAGCGATTAGTACCGGCAGGCTGAGCACGTCGCCGAAGCTTCGTGCTTACACCCCCGGCCTATCAACGGAGTCTTCTAGCTCCAGCTCTCCCTCTAGCAAGCGTCCTTTCGAACACCCGCCAGAAATGGGTGCCTATCTTCTGGAACCGCTTCGGCCTTAGATGCTTTCAGGCCTTATCGATTGGCGCGTGGCTGCCCGGCTATGCCTTGTCAGACAACCGGTAAACCAGAGGCGCCGACAACCTGTTCCTCTCGTACTGAGGTCGCCTTCCCATCAGGCACCTTACACCCCCGAAAGATAGCATCCGACCTGTCTCGCGACGGTCTAAACCCAGCTCACGTTCCCTTTTAATGGGCGAACAACCCCACCCTTGGCTCCTGCTGCAGAGCCAGGATAGGAAGAACCGACATCGAGGTAGCAAACCGCGGGGTCGATAGGGGCTCTCGCCCGCGACAACTCTGTTATCCCCAGGGTACCTTTTCTGTCATCCCGAGCCCTCATCAGGAGGGACATCGAGGTTCGCTAGGCCCGAGTTTCCTCTCTGCGAGCCTTGGTATTGAGCTCACAGTCAGGCCGGCTTTTGGCCTTGCCCTCGACGGCGGATTTCTGACCCGCCTGAGCCGACCATTGGGCGCCCTTGATATCTTTTTGAGGGCCTGCCGCCCCAGCGAAACTGCCCACCTATCGCGGTCCCCTTGCAGGTTAGAAACACAGTCGCAAGAGGGCGGTGTTACATTGTCGCCTCCACCGGATCCTGAGACCCGGCTTCGATGGCTCCCGCCTACGCTCTGCACCCGCAACCGTGCCCCAACGACAGGCTGCAGTAAAGGTCCATGGGGTCTTCGTTTCCCTTCGGGGGTCCCCGGCATGTTCGCCGGCAAGTGGGTTCACCGAGTAGCAGCCCGGGACAGTAGAGGGCTCGTTGATTCCTTCATGCAAGCCGCCAATTAAGCGGCAAGGTATTACGCTCAGTCTGTTACTTTTTGACCTTCCTTTACAGAAAGGCGGGCAGGCATTTCTGCTGCCTCCTTGCATCGCTGCAAGGCTCGGACTTTATCTTCATCTCGGGAGAGATGTTTGGCGTAAAGTCTCTGGGGGTTCTAAATACGCAGGTTTTACTTTTTGGTTCATTGTGCTTGCCATTTTCGCTATTTTGTCAAGTCCCTTTTTTGTCAAATGTCTCTTGCTTTCCATCATTGTAATTATTTTGGCAAATGTCTCAAAGTTTTTTCTTTTGGTGGTTTGTAGTTTATTTTTTTCAAAGAATGCGATTAATTTTTTTAGATCTCGCATCCCCCGAACTCTGACTTCAAAACGATCTTCGTGATTTATTGTAACTTTACCACATCCGAGTGTGTCTCTTATTCTGTGCAAAATTTCCATATCACGTTTGTGCTGAACCACTCTAAACTCTGGAAGGACTTGCCAGCCTAAACTCATTTTAGGCATTTTATTTATGGCTACGTAAAAGCACCCTTCGCCGTCAACAAATCCTGCAATCCACTGCGCATTTAGCCTTTCCTGCTGATTGTCCGCACCCATCACCTTTTCACTTTAGTTTTAAGGTATAAATAAACCTTGCTAAAGTAGTGTGGGATACGTCGGACGTTCCAGCATATAGCCAAATTTTACTAAGGCAACGACTGTCACCTTAAGAGGGTTATAGTTACCCCCGCCGTTTAACGGCGCTTCGCAGAGTTGGACCCCTGCTTAACGTACCGTCACTGGGCAGAATTCACTAACCGTACACACCCTTTCGGGCTTGCGGTTAGCTACGTTTTAATTAAACAGTCGGCCCTCCCTTGTCACTGCGACCTGCCTTTCACAAGACAGGCATCGCTTCTTCCGAAGTCACGCGACGATTTTGCCGAATTCCCTAGACTGCCATAACTCGACACGCCTGAGGCTTTTCACCTAGGGGCACCTGTGTCGGATCTAGGTACGGACACTCAGGATTCCATTTCTCAGCTTCCTTTTCACGGGCTCCAGGGATGAGCCGAACCCACCTAACGGCAGGCTATTCCCGCGTTCACCCAGTTCTCTCCATTACGGAACTCCCTGGGTTTGCGCGGTTAAATGGGGCGACGACCCCACTCGACCTACCCAAAAGCGTCGGAAGCTGAGCTTGCGTTACCGCGGGTACCTGAATGGTTCCGGAATTTTAACCGGATTCCCTTTCGATGGCCTCTGGTTGAGGGCCACCTTAGGACCGACTAACCCTCGACTGATGATCATTGTCGAGGAACCCGAGCCCCTTCGGCGGACCGGATTCTCACCGGTCTTTGCTGTTACTACCGCCAGGATCCTCGTTCCGACGTGGTCCACTCGAACTCACGCCCGAGCTTCTGCCCACGCCGGACGCCTCCCTACCGGATCAGCCTACTGTACTTCGGCTGCCCTAAGGTCTCGGCAGCCGGCTTGAGCCCCGTTCATCTTAGGGGCCACCGACCTCGACGGGTCCGCTGTTACGCGTTGTTTAAAGGATGGCTGCTTCTGAGCCTACCTTCCCGCTGTCTGAGGCCGAAGACGCCCTTTGGATTTCTGCACTTAGCCGGCATTTTGGGGCCTTAGCCTTAGTCTTGGTTGTTTCCTTCTCGGAGCAGGAGCTTACCCCCTACATCCCGTTTCCGACGGTCTACGGCGCCGGCAGATTTGGAGTTCGACAAACGGGCTGAAGGTTTCCCTCCAGACTCCATTAATCGGTGCTCTACACCACCGGCCACCTCGCGCCAGACCTGACTGCGGCCAGCTTCGGGAGGAACCAGCTGTCACCAAGCTTGATTGGCCTTTCACCACTATTGCAGGGTTATCCGACCGAATTGCACGTCAAGACCGGTTCGGACCTCCATCCCCCCGAGGGGGGACTTCGTCCTACCCCGCTATAGATCGCTCGGTTTCGGGTCTCAATGCCGTGACTCCGGGCGCTTTCACACCCCGTCCCTCGCCCTTGCGGGTCGCGGACCTGTTGCTTTCGCTTCGACTCCGGGGTTTACCCTTAGTCTCGCCACGACAATGAACTCCCTGGCCCGTGATTCTAGACGGACGGCACAACTCTGGTCAATTCCCCTCGTACAATCGCCTCGCGACGACTTCCTTCGGGGAACTTCAAACCTTTGGAGCCGTGCCCTACTGTCACCACCTAGTTTCAGGCTCTTTTGACCCCCCTTCCGGGGTGCTTTTCATCTTTCCCTCGCGGTACTGCGTCCGCTATCGGTCTCGAGTCGTATTTAGGGTTGGGAGTTGATGCCTCCCAGCTTCCCGCACCAATTCCGAGGCACGGTACTCAGGATACTTCTCCTCGTACTCCGCGCAGTTACGCATACGGGGCTATCACCCTCTCAGGCATGCCGTTCCAGGCAACTTCAGCTTTCCGCGCGAGAGATTGGAAGAAGTCCTACAACCCCACATCTCCAGTGGCTTTCACCACCAGATTCGGTTTGCCCTCTGCCCTTTTCACTCGCCGTTACTAAGGGCATCGCGGTTGCTTCCTCTTCCTCCCGGTACTAAGATGTTTCCGTTCCCGGGGTTCCCGCTCCCTGCCGGGAGCGACGTAGGTTACCCTACGCCGAGAAGTCCCATTAGGCCATCCCGGGTTCAAGGGCTGCGTGCACCTCGCCCGGGCTTTTCGCAGCTTGCCACGACCTTCGTCGGCGCTCGAGCCGAGCCATCCTCTAGGTGGCTTCGTATTTTTTGATTCCTCAGGATCTCTGAACCCAGCTTGCGCTAGGACCAGACCTATGCATGGCAATCATCTTGCGATGACCGCAATATTGCCCTTAGCTCGCGAAGTTACTCGCGAGCCGCACGATGGTGGACCCGCCGGGACTCGAACCCGGGACCTCCTGCTTGCAAAGCAGGCGCTCTACCACTGAGCTACGGGCCCTCCGAGGGTTTGGTACCCCGAACATCAAAGGAGGTGATCGAGCCGCAGGTTCCCCTACGGCTACCTTGTTACGACTTAGCCCCTCTTGCAGAACCTGAATTCGATCCGCCCAACTTGAACGAGCCTCATCCAGACCCCACTCGAGTGGCTTGACGGGCGGTGTGTGCAAGGAGCAGGGACGTATTCACCGCGAGGTAGTGGCTCGCGATTACTAGGGATTCCAGCTTCACGAGGGCGAGTTGCAGCCCTCGATTCGAACTAAGCGCAGGTTTAGGGGCTTGGCTCTGCCTTACGGCATTGCATCCCATTGTCCTGCGCATTGTGACCCGCGTGTAGCCCAGGGGATTCGGGGCATACGGACCTACCGTCGCCCTCTCCTTCCTCTGGTTTAGCACCAGCGGTCCCCTTAGAGTGCCCGGCTTTCCACCGATGGCAACTAAGGGCAAGGGTCTTGCTCGTTACCTGACTTGACAGGACGCCTCACGGTACGAGCTGACGACGGCCATGCACCACCTCTCAGCTAGTCCGGCAAGGTCGTCAACCTGGCCTTCAACCAACTGTCGCCCCTGGTGAGTTGTCCGGCGTTGAATCCAATTAAACCGCAGGTCCCACCCCTTGTAGTGCTCCCCCGCCAATTTCTTTAAGTTTCAGCCTTGCGACCGTACTTCCCAGGCGGCGGGCTTAACGGCTTCCCTACGGCACTAGGCGCTCTCGAAGGGCGCCTGACACCCAGCCCGCATCCTTTACAGCTAGGACTACCGGGGTATCTAATCCCGTTCGCTCCCCTAGCCTTCGCCCCTCACCGTCGGATCCGTTATGGTCGGGCGCCTTCGCCACTGGTGGTCTCCCAGGGATTACAGCATTTCACCGCTACCCCCGGAGTACCCCCGACCTCTCCCGATCCCAAGGCCAGCAGTATCCCTTGCAAGCCGAACGGTTGAGCCGTCCGATTTCACAAGGGACTTGCAAGCCCGGCTACGAGCGCTTTAGGCCCAATAAACGCGACCACCACTTGGGCTGCTGGTATTACCGCGGCGGCTGGCACCAGACTTGCCCAGCCCTTATTCCGGGAGCTTCCTAGACTCCCGAAAAGCCGTCAATCAAAAGACCAACGGCACTTGGGGTTCCCTCGTCACGCTTTCGCGCATTGCGAAGTTTTCGCGCCTGCTGCGCCCCGTAGGGCCTGGGGCCTTGTCTCAGTCCCCATCTCTAGGCTCCAACTCTCATTGCCCATACCCGTCGTAGGTTTGGTGGTCCGTTACACCACCAACAGCCTGATAGGCCGCAGTCCCATCCTCGAGCGCCGGAGCTTTGGGTGATGAGGCATTCCAGCGTCCATCACCTATCCGGGATTGTCCTCAGTTTCCCGAGGTTGTCCCAGACTCGAGGGCAGATTGACTACGTGTTACTGAGCCGTGTGCGGGGCCACGATCTTGCGACCGCGCCCTCCGCTTGCATGGCTTAGCCGAACCCCAATAGCAGTGGCCTCCGGCAGAATCAACCGGAGTTCACGTCGGTACAAAGCTTAATTGTGGGGTACCAAACCTATCTCGGACCCGAGCTCTCCGGTTACCCGGCTTGTTCTGGTCCACATTATTGAATCCACACCAAGAGTACGATCTCTCATCGCGGGGTGCGCTGCCCCATGCTCGGATCGACGCCGTTTCACACTGCAGTGTGGACTATTTAACTTTAGGCATTTTTACTTAATAAAGTTTCCACCGAACGACCGGACGGAGTTTTTGGCAATTTTTTTCGTGGCAAAGACTGAAAATGGGGCCGAGGCCGGGATTCGAACCCGGGCTGCGGGATCCACAGTCCCGAATGCTGACCACTACACTACCTCGGCCACATCTTGAAATCTATGGTAGCGTGATATTAAACAATTCGTCTTGGGCTGTGGTGCGGGGGAGGAGATTCGAACTCCCGAACCCCTACGGGACCAGATCTTGAGTTTCGCCCTTTTAATGGACTGGCGCCTTTAACCTGGCTTGGCTTTAGGGAGCATTGTTACCCCCGCTCGCCAGGGGCTTTACCCCCGCACCAGATTATCCAGGATTTCCCAGAATTTATCGTTTTCTAGTTTTGAGTATTCTCCAAGTTCTTTTGATTTCGCCATTCTAATGAATTTGCAAAAAGCGTCCAACACTGCATTTTTCTCGAAACCTCTAAACCGCACACCTCGATAAATCCTCACATTTGGAATAAACCCACCGAGTTTCCAGAAGGTTGTTATGTCTTTTTGGCTAACTGTTTGTAAACCGTGTAGTCCTGTGTTCATTTGCGAGTCCCGCTTAATTTTCATATTTATCCCGCATTTCTTAAACAATTCAGCCCATTCTTTACAGAGGTTTACATTTGCGCATGCAAACGACAGTTGACCTCGGATGGTGCCTTTCCTTTTTCTCGAGATGGAGATGCTTCCCTCTGCACTCATCGCCAATCTCAAAGCCATTTTTTGGGTAACCCGAGGGGAATTTTTCAGAAAACTTACTGTGGCCGCGTTAGATGATTTATTGTAACTCGCTGAAAGTTCTGCAAGATCCCTATAAACATCCAGATGTTCTTTCCGCCCAAAGCACGTTTCCATATCGTAAGAGTATGTTATCGAAGGGGTTGTATGGTATATACTCCGTATCAGCCCAACGAATGTATCATGCAGAATTTTGTCTTTTCCATAGTATTTGATTTTAGGATATTCGTATCGAGGCGTTAAGTACGCGCTGCCGTCTGTGAGCAACATTGCAGCTACAAGTTTCAATTTTTCTTCTGGCGGAAGTGATGATAAGATTTTAAGCATGGTTATCGGAATATCTTGCACAACCTGCGCTTTTAAGTAAAACCCGGAGAGAGAGGTCACCGAAAGTAATTTATAAAGGGGCTGAAGAATGGTCGAATTTGAGCCACGTCGAGCATTCGAGCATCTAGACAAACTGGCATACGAAATAGGGCCGCGCCTAGCCGGGACGCGGGGTGAACAGCAGGCGGCGGAGTACATCCACAAGCAGCTCGAGAGCTACAGATACAAGGTTGAGGTGCAAGAATTCAATGTTGTCGATAGGGCCGCTCGTGTTCAGGTTGGGGCGGGCCTACTCGCGGCGGCATTCATCTCGACGCTCTTCCTCCCAGAAATAATCGCTCTTGCAACTTTCTTGATTGCCCTCGCTATTTTCTCGGCGTTGCCCAAGCTGATGCCAAAACGCAAAAGCAAAAACATCATCGCCACATCGGCGCAGGAAAAACCAAAGAAGCGCCTCCTGATCACCGCCCACTATGACTCAGCGAGATGCATCGTCAATTATAAGTTGCAGGTCTTCGTGAAGCTGGTGCTGGTTCCGCTCATCTCCGTCGTGCTAGCTCTGCTGCTTGTTAGGGCTGCCGGTGTGCTCCCAATATCTTGGTGGCCGATTTGGCTACTCTTGGCGTTTATCTTTTTGCCCGTATGTGGCAGCATGTTCGCGACCGCACGCAGCAAGCAAGTTTCGCCGGGAGCAAACGACAACGCCTCTGGAATCGCGGTAATGCTGGAGGTAGCCCGCGTCGCCCGCGAGTCGCCGCCAGCGGATTCTGAATCCGCCTTTGTCGCGTTCGGTGCGGAGGAGCAGGGGCTAGTCGGCTCGAGGGCCTTCGTTAGAAAACAAAAGTTTGATGGAGAGAACTTGGTCGTCCTCAACTTGGACATGGTTGGGGCTGGAAAACAGGCCTTCATCGTGGGAGGGAATGGGTTAATTCGAAGACACCGCACATCACGGAAGCTCAACGAGTCCCTGGTAAATTGTTGCGAGCGCGTCGGCCTGAAACCAAAGCTGTGGTGGGCCGTTTTGGCTGGGCACGATCACATCCCATTTCTGCGCGCCAAGCTGCCGGCGACTACTTTCACCTTGGATTCCCCCGGCACCGGAAAGCTCGAGCCCCGCTTGGGTAAAATCTTCTGCCTGCCTGACACAAGGGGGCGGGGCTACCGTCATATCCACACCATGGAGGACATGCCGGAGAAGATAGAACTCAAAAATATCGAATTGGCTGGAAGAGTGGTGCTTGAGTTTATCAAAACAGTTTAAGTTTTGAGTTCCTTTTTGTATTGGGGTGAATTAATGAAAATTGGCATAATGTCTGATACCCATGACAGGCTTGACGCCGTCGAGAAGGCGATAGATCTCTTCAATCGCAAAGGGGTGGAACATGTATTGCACGCAGGCGACTTGGTCTCGCCGTTCGTTGCGCCGAGGTTTGCGAAGCTCAAGGCGAAGCTGCACATCGTCTGGGGGAACAACGAGGGCGACAGGGAGTTCATACGTGTGAAATTCGGTGAAATCGGAGTGACGCCGCTCGGGAACTTCGCCGCGCTTAAATTAGGTGGCAAGAAAATTGCGCTGCTTCACGGCACACATGAAGATGTAGTGAACTCGCTGGTGAAGTGCGGGTCCTACGATGTCGTCGTCCGTGGGCACAACCATCGAGCAGAAATTATCAGGGGCAAGACGCTTTTGATAAACCCCGGAGAGGTCTGCGGCTACCTGACTGGGCGCCAAACAGTCGCTATACTCGATTTAACGGGCCTTGAAGCAGGGATATTCCATCTTTAGTCGTTTTTCAAAAGCATTTAATACATTTATGACCCTGTTCCACACAGAAACAAGTGAGGTGGTTTGATGCCATTCTTTGGGGCAAAGAAGGAGCAGGAAGCGTTTAAATCGTTGACGTGCCATGCCGTGGAGGTACGTAAAACTGCGGAAATGCTCAACGAGCTTTTCCAGGCGCTCGCGAAATACGACCACGACCTAATCGAAAAAGTAGTGAAAGAGATCAGCGCTCAGGAGTACGAGGCCGACAAGTGCAGGCAAAAGTTTGAAATTATACTACATGAAGGCGCGTTTCTGCCACTTTTTAGGTCGGATCTGTTTAATCTCGCAGAGCGGACGGATACGGTGGCGGACGAGGTCAAACACGTTGGGCGGGCGCTTGCTCGAAGGGAAAAACTGTGTGTCGCGTTGAAAAAAGCTGCCAAAAAGAACAAAAAAATTGGGGCGCTCGTCAATGGGTTCGAAATTCTGTCTGCAAAGGTAATCGAAACAGTTGAATGCCTCGCCGATGCCGTGAAGGCGCTTGAAACCGATGTAGAAAAGGCAGCGGCACTCGCCGAACGGATGGGTAAACTCGAAGAAGACGCGGATGTGATTGAAGATCGGCTCACGAGAGACATATATGACCTTGAGCGTTCGTTGGATCCGATAACCGTGTTACAGCTCCGAGATACGGTGATGTGGACTGGTCGGGTTGCCAACTGGGCCGAAGATGCTGGCAACATAATATCTATAATCGCAATGAAGCACTGGGCGTAGGCGCCGGCGATACAGTTGATAGAGTTAGGGTTCGTTGCCATCCTCGCGATAGCCGCCGCCCTCTACATGGGCTGGAACCTCGGGAGCAATGACGCCTCCAACTGCATGGGGGCTGCGGTCGGTGGCGGCGTCCTATCTTTGAGAAAAGCGCTCATCTTGGTCGGTGTGTTCGCCCTGATCGGTGCCGTTGTAGGTGGCAGCCAAGTAATCGCGACTTTCAAAGAAGGGGTCATACCATCTGCATCGATAACTCCGCTGGTGGCATTCATAGCCCCCCTCTCCGCAGGGATTTTTGTCACGGTTTCCACTTACCTAAAATTCCCCGTATCGACTACACATGCGATAGTCGGGGCCACGCTTGGCATCGGTTTTGCGTTGGGCGTCGCAATAAACTGGAATACAATTGGGATGATGGGAATCGTGTGGGCGACCACTCCGACTTTTGCGATGCTTCTGGGATACCTCCTGTACAGATCCGTTAAACGTGCCATGCGACGGATCAAAAAACCCGCCACCGCAAACCTCATTTTCAAAGTTTTGGTGATCGGCAGCGGATGCTACGCGGCTTACAGCCTGGGGGCGAACAACATCGGCAACGTCACCGGGTTGGCATCCGGGGCGAACATCATCACGGTACCTCTCCTAGCCGCATTCATCGGGGGGGTGGCGTTACTCGTCGGCGTCATGACTTGGGGAAGTAGAGTGGTAGAAACAGTTGGGAAGGGTATGACAGATATCGACCCAGCGATGGCGTTCTCCGCCCAGATGTCGGCAGCGTTAGTCTTGCACATATTCTCAATAGTAGGCATGCCAACATCTGCATCTCATGCTATCGTGGGTGCAGTTATGGGTGTTGGCTTGGTAAAAGGCATGAACGCCGTGAACATGAAGCTCGCACGAAATATATTCTTAACGTGGATTATAACGCCCGTTGCCGCCGCCGTGATCGGATTTAGTTTATTCAGAGTTGCCGGGCTATTCTAAATTACTTTTTTGGGCCGCCTGATGAGCCCAGAGCCGCAAACCTCGCATTTGGCGAGTGCTGTCGAGTATGCTCTACCGCACGCAGGGCAAAACATCTGCCACGTAAATACTTCGGTGATGCCCGGCATGACAACGCGCCTAAATGGGATATTAAAAATGCTTGCCAAATTTTGGACCGCGTAGTCATCCGTCACTAGCTCCGGCTCATCGCCAGCGCGAAGCATGTCCAACGACAACGCCAGAATTTTTACATCCGTATCAGAAACGCGGTCCCCCGTTTGGCCCGCCTTTTTTCTGATCTCCTCCAACGCTTTCTTGGAAGGCTCCAACACCGAAATTTTACCTGAATCCACAGCGGTCTCGAGCTCTAGCTTCGAGCACAAATCCTTGGCCTCGTCCAGCACCTCTTGCACAGTCACTTGCATAACTTCTGTAATACCTGGGACGAAACCTGCGATTACCGCGGAGGTGTCTAGCACGAAGACCCTACGTAACACCTACAACTTCTCCCTGACTTTTTGGTAGAACTCTCCCCGCCATTTGAAGAACTTCGCCAATTTCTCAGAGCGGTAAAGAGCGATCTCGTCTTTCGCGCTGGCTTCTGCCACGCGCCTGCCATCGACGAACACAAATGCCCTCCGATCCGCCCGCAGTAGCTCGATTTTGATTTTGCTCGAGGTGGAGGCTACAAGCGGAGAAACTCTCGGCCGGGCCGCGCACACTGGCACCACCACAAACGCGTCGAGGCGGGGGTCTATCACTGGCCCCCCCGCAGCCAGAGCGTACGCGGTGCTTCCTGTAGGGGTGGCGATTATTACTCCGTCTCCCTGTGTCCGCATCGCCTCCGCTCCATCAACCAGCACCCTGAACGCCAAGCTTTTGCCCAGAGTGGCAGAGGATATCGCCACCTCGTTTAGAGCTTCTGGCAACCGCCTGCCAGAGATTTTTATCGCGAGTTTTTCCTTTTTCACAATTGGCAACCCTCCAGCAGCAAGTCTTTTGACAGCTTTCAAGGCATCTTTAGGCGAAACATCTGCCAAGAATCCAGTCCCCCCCATATTTATGCCGAGTACCGGAACATCCGGGGCCTCGCTTTGTGCGAAGAGAACCGTCCCATCGCCGCCTATTGTGATTATGGCATCCGCCCGCATCGCGCGAATCTGGACCCCACGTTTCCTCAGCTTGGCCGCCAGCTTCCTCTCAAGAACGACATCCTCCTTCGAAAGAAGTTTTAATAACCTACGCGCGAGTTCGACTGCTCCAAGTAGGTCTGGACGCGCCGCTATCCCTATTTTCATCTTCACACCCAATCATGTTCGGTGGCAGGGAGTTTTAATTTTGTGCCGGCACCAAATTTTTAAGGTATGAGTGAAAAGAAAAAAGGGGCATTCTCGTGGCAGTGGAAATGACTGAAGTTGGCAGGCTCAAGGAGGGGCGGTTCATCGTTGTGGACGGAGAGCCCTGCCGCATAATCGGGTACACAACTTCGGCACCGGGCAAACACGGACACGCGAAAGCAAAAATCGATGTCATAGGCCTCTTCGACAATCAGAAACGAAGCGTCATAAAACCAACCAGCGCGAAGATCGAGGTGCCCCTCATCGAGCGCGGAAATGCCCAAGTGTTGGCCCTCTTGCCAAATGCCGCTCAGCTCATGGATCTCATCACATACGAGACATTTGAGCTCCCCATCCCTATGGATTTGCGGGGAGATGTAAAAGAGGGCGTTGAAGTAGAGTACATGCAGGCCCTTGGCAGGCGTAAAATCGAGCGGGTAAAGTAACTCGATTTTGAATTTAAAAATAAAAAAGGAAAAAATAAAAAAAGTTTTACACGTCAACTCCTCTTAGCGTCTTTCTGCCGTTTCCTTTTGCCCTCTCTACAGCTCTCTTGCACCTTCGCGCTATCAACGAGTCCAGTTCCTTGAAGAAATCTTCACTTGCCCTCATCCCTTTGATCAAGCCACGAACAGCAGACTTCACGATATAAGCCATTTTTTCACCTCCTCATTTTTAACGGATTAATCAACCAAATAAAAGGGTTCTGCGGGGTTTAAAAGTGTTTGCAGTTGCCGCGAACCAAGCATTCGTCGCATTTCGACTTTTTGCAGTAGAGCCTGCTTAAGCGTAAAAGCGCAACTTCGAAATTTACAAACGACTTGCGTGGCACAGCATTCTTCTGCCAAGTTCGCCGAAGCTCTTCAAGCGCTTTCTCCGGTTGTGTGGATTTTACGAGGCCCAAATTGCGCGCGGCAGTAATAACGTGTTGCTGGGGCAGTGGATTTGCCCTC
>Ga0209610_1001175_pt1 | contig 13565 bp, 7 predicted proteins | sample LakKivw275mmetaG_FD_184137 | JGI IMG/M metagenome (GOLD analysis project Ga0209610, IMG submission 184137) | Anoxic lake water microbial communities from Lake Kivu, Rwanda to study Microbial Dark Matter (Phase II) - Lake Kivu water 275m metaG... | ecosystem: Environmental > Aquatic > Freshwater >...
CCCAAAGGAGTGACTGACTAGCATGAGGAAGTACTTGTGGGCTCTTGGTGCGATGATGGTGCTGGTCGGCGTCGCCGCGATGGCGGCCCTCCCGCCCGTCTATGTGAAGGTAGGCGACGCGAGCGCGTGGGTAGCGCTCGAAGGGTTCCAGGCTGTCCAGGGGACCGTCGCATACCAGGGACCGGTGTCGGATCCGGCAGATCCGAACTGGAAAGGAGAAGCGACGTACTCGGGCGTGCGGGTTGCGGATGTGCTGGCCTCGGTCGGCGTGGTGAGTTCGGACGCCGTCGTCTCGGTCATCGCGACCGACGGCTACGTGAAAGTCATCCCCGCTTCGGTGTTGTCCGGTGGAACTCCGGCCGGCGACGTGATCCTCGCCCTCGATCGGGGAGATCCGGGGTGGGAGGGAGCGCCGATGCTCGTCTTCCTCGCTCCGGACGGCAGGTTCTCGAACGACGACATGCTGGCGACGCTTGGCGAGACGTACAGCCACTACTTCGGCGACAAGCCCTCGACGACGGGTCTCATGGTCAAGAATGTGGCATACGTCGTCGTCGACTACGACGGCGGCGCGCTTCCTGACTTGAGTGAGGCAGTCGTCGCGCAAGCAACGGAGCCCGCTCCGGACGCCACGTTGACGGTGGTGCGGGGGGAGTCAATGTTCACGTACACGCTCGCTGAGGTTGAAGGCTTTGACACGATCTCGGCGTCCGGGACGTTCACGAACTCGGCCGGCGTCGATTACACCGCAGCGTACGTCGGAGTCCCGATGACGACCCTGATCGGCAACGTCCCGGCAGACGCGACGATCCTCGTCACGGCGTCCGATGGGTACTCGATGAACTACAAAGCCGAGATGTTCCTCGACACGTCTCTTGGAACGTGGATCCTCGCCTACAAGGAGAACGGCGCCTACATGCCGTTCGATCCAGGCTACTTCCGGGTCGTGCAGGTCGGCCCGGGCAACCCGCACTTCACGAGTTCCCTGTCCGCTCGCATGGTCGAGAAGATCGAAGTGCTGGGCGAGTATGAGCCGTACACGCTGACGATGACCGGAGCCGTCACGCGGGTCTTCCAGCGCCCCGAGCTCGAGGCGGGAATCGGCTGTCCCTGCCACACCTCGACGATCACCGCGACGACGAAGGGCGTGTCGGCCACCTATACGGGACTCCCGTTGTGGCGCCTCGTCGCCTACATCGACGATGAGGTCTTCCCGGCCGTCGAGGAGGGCATCCACTACAACGACACCGACTTCAGCGACTCGCTCCTGACGATGGGGTACAACGTCGTCCTCACGGCGAGTGACGGGTACTCCCAGACGGTGCCCCTGTCCGTAATCGCTCACAACGACCTGTTCATCGTCGCGTTCAAGAAGGACGGCGCGTTCCTCGATACAGCGAAGGACGGCGCGATGCGCTTCGTCTACGACGACGCGGTCGTCCTTCCGGAGGGGTCGAGCCTGAAGTCGGTGAAGTTCTTGGCTTCGATCACCCTCGTGAAGCCGTAGACCGGACATGAACCCTGCCGCTTCGGAGGCGCGCCACCGGTTCGATGTCCGCGACATCGTCCTGATGGCGCTGCTCTCCGCGGTCGGCGGGGTTCTCTCGACCTACATCGGGTACCTCGGCAATCTCGTCAACCGGCTGTTCGGGGTTCCCTTCGGGGCCGGCCAGCTCATCTCCGGGCTTCACATCGTCTGGCCGCTCCTCGCCCGCGCTCTCGTCGGCCGATTCGGCGCCGGGACGCTGACCGGCCTCACGAAGGGCGCCGTCGAGCTGTTCACGGGCGGGACCCACGGAGTGGTCATCCTCCTCGTGTCGGCGGTCGAGGGGTTGTTCGTCGATCTTGGACTGGGAGTCACCCGCCGCCGCAACCTGCTCGTCACGATGCTTGCGGGAGCGCTCGCCAGCGCCTCGAATGTCGTCGTGTTCCAGGCGGTCTACTTCTCCGGCGTCGCTGCAAGCTTCCTCGCTCTCATGATTGCCGCGGCGTTCGTCTCCGGCGGCGTCTTTGGCGGGTACCTGGCATGGGATATCGAGCGGGTGCTCGTGGCGTCCCACCTAATTCGCCGTACGGATTCGGTCATGCCGAACGGGCGACGCGCGATCGGCTGGCGCCATGCCGCTACGCTCGCCGTTGTCCTCGGCTTTCTGGCGGGCGGCGTGTACTTCTACCTCAGGGTCTATGACCCGTTTCCGACGCCCGGCGCCGCAACCGTCGCGGGCGAGGTGGAGACACCCTACGAGTTCGTCTACGGGGAGTGGAAGGCGGAGGAGCGAACTGTGCGGGCCGAGCTGCGCGGGAGCGTAACGTACGTACCTCCCGCGGACTACACCGGGGTCCCCATGAGCTTGATCCTCGAACGCGCCGTCCTGTCTGCCGGTGCGGATACGGTGCGCTTCGTTGCGTCCGACGGGTACGAAGCGCGCTTCGAGCTTGCGGATCTCAAAGCGAGTCCGGATGTGGTCTTGACCCTTGAGAAGGACAAGCTTCGGCTCGTTGCGCCGGGGTACGATGGCGCGTACTGGGTCGAGCAGGTGGTGCGGATTGTCGTCGAGTGAGCGGTTCGACATCGCGATCTCGAACCTCTGCGTGCGGTACCCGGATCGAGACAGCGACGCGCTTGTCGGGTTTTCCGAGACGATCGCCGAGGGGGAGGTCGTTGCAGTTGCGGGGCCGTCGGGGTGCGGGAAGACGACCCTGTGTCGCGCGCTCGCCGGGTTCGTTCCGTCAATGATCCCAGCGACGGTGTCGGGCGATGTTCTCCTCGGGGGCAATTCCATCCGCGGCGTCGCGCCCGAGATGCTGGCGACCCGCGTCGGCCTCGTCCAGCAGGATCCGGACGCTCAGATCTGCACGCTCTCGGCGTGGCAGGAAGTGGCGTTCGGGCCGGAGAACCTGTGCCTTCCGGCGGCCGAGGTTCGCGCCCGTGTCGATCGATGTCTTGCTGAGCTTGGGATCGCTCACCTTCGCGATCGAGTCACGACGACGCTGTCTGGAGGGGAGAAGCAGCGACTGGCCATCGCGTCGATCCTCGCGATGGAGCCCCGCGTGCTCCTGTTCGACGAGCCGACGGCCAATCTCGATCCTCGCGGCGTCCAGGCGCTGTTTGCGACCCTCTCGGGCTTTGCCCGCGCGGGGGAGCGAACGCTTGTAATCATCGAGCATCGGATCGACGCGCTCCGCGCGCTCGCTCCGCGCCTCGTCCTCCTCGATCGCGGGAGGACGGTCGAACGCTACCCGGCGCGAGAGCGCATCGACTACGCCGAGGTCGGGCTGCGTGGGGCGTGGGCTCTTCCCTCGGCCGGGGCGACGATCGGCACGCCGCGGGTCACGGTCGATCGGGTCTCGTTCGGATATGACGAGCCGCTCTGGCGCGACCTCTCGTTCACCCTGCGCGAAGGGGAGGTTCTTGCGGTGATCGGCCCGAACGGCGGGGGAAAGACGTCGCTCCTGCGGCTGCTCGCCGGGCTTGCGGCTCCGCAGGCAGGGACGATCGAACGCGCTTCGGGAACGCGCGTCGGCTTCGTCTTCCAGCACCCGCATCACCAGATCTTCGAGCGCTCGGTCAAGCGGGAGATGGACTTGGGGCGGCCGCGGGACGCGGGGAACGTCGACACCGAGCTTCGCGACGCACGTCTTGCGGGACTTGAGGAGGCGGCGCCCCTGTCGCTCAGCCTTGGCGAGCAGCGCCGTCTCACCATGGCGACGACGCTCGCACGACATCCAAACCTCCTCCTCCTGGACGAGCCGTTCATCGGCCAGGATCGGAAGAATGTTCTCTGGATGATCTCCCGGCTTCGCGACGTTGTCGCCGCAGGCGGAACGGCGATCCTCGTGACACACGACATCCCGTTGGCGGCGGCCCTGGCCGACCGGATCCTCTACCTCGACCGGGGGATGTGGCTCCTCGGTTCGCCCAGCGAGGTCTTCGGCCGATTGAGGAATCTGGGCGAGGCGGCGTTCACCCCCGAGGCATGGTCATGACTGCAACGAGAGGCCTTCATCGCTCTTCCCCGATGGCGAGCTTCGTCCTCTTGCTGACTTCCGTCGGCGTCGTGCTTGCGGTTCCGAGCCTGATCGTGGAAGGCGCGGTCCTCGTCGGCGTCGTTTGCCTGGCGTTCGCCTCCGGGGAACGTCCGGCGCAACTGCTTCGCCGGCTCCGCTTCGTGCTTCTGTTCGCCCTCGTCCTGTTCGTCGCTCAGGCCCTGTCGATTCACACGGGCCAGGCCCTTGTGACTTCTCCCCTTCGGATCACCACGGGCGGGCTCCTCGCCGGCGGGCGAATGGCGCTGCGCTTTCTCGTCATCCTCTCCGCGAGCGCGCTGTTCGTCCGAACCACCGACCCGGACCGCCTCGCCCAGAGACTCATCCGGGCCGGAGTCCCCTACCGGTACGGATACTTGTTCATCCTGGCGCTGCGCTTCGTCCCGTTCTTTCAGGATGAGCTACGCTCCGTGCGCGAGGCCCAACGTGTCCGGGGGATCGAGGTTTCGGTGCGCAGCCCCCGCCGGATCGCGCGCGCGGCCCGCTACACGTTCGTCCCTGTTCTTGTCTCCGGACTTCACCGCGTCGACTCGATCGCGATTTCGATGAGGGGGCGATGCTTCGGGCTTCATGCAAAGCGTACGGCGAGCCGTGAGGAGTCCCGAAGCGGGTGGAGTCTTGTTGCCTTGGCCATCGCAGCACTGGCCGTGGCCATCGCCGTCCTTGCGTCCCGCGGAAGGTGGGTCTGATGCAGAACGTCCGTCGAGGGATGCTCCTTAGGTTGATCATTCTGACGGTCGCCGTTGCGGCGCCCCTCGTCGTCCGGTGGGCTCTCTCCCCGAGGGGGCCAGCCGTCGAGATCGTCCTACCGTCCGGCACGACCCGCACGCTGACGCTCGCCGCGCTCAGCCGGCTTCCAACCCTGACTCGGCAAGGCGAGTACCAGAACCAGTTCGGCAACTGGCGTGATGCGGGAAGCTATGCGGGAGTGCGGCTGACCGACTTGATCGGCGAGGTGGACTACGAGACCATCGACATCGTGGCTCGAGACGGCTATCGTGTCTCGATCGAGCGAGCGCGGGTCGAGAACCCGGAGTACCCCGTCGTCCTCGCCTACGAGAAGGACGGCATAGCGGTTCCAGCCTGGGAAGACGGGTTTCGCATCGCCGTCCTTCCCGAGGACGGTCGTGTCTCGAACGAGGAGTACAACGCCGTATCTGCCGGCAGCTACTGGGTCAAGAACGTCGCGCGGCTCATCATGCACTGATCCGCTTTCCTGTTGGGTTTCCCCGCAAAGCCCGTGTTCTAGAGCATTCCCGGTCTAGTCGGATTCCTCTCTCTCAGATACGATGAGCTGTTCGAGGCATGCCTCGTTTTACGGGAAGGGCAGGGTTTGACCCGAGGAGGGATCCGATGGTTGCGTTGGGACGTTTGGGGCGGAGGATCCTCACGGTCGTCGTTCTGGTCCTGTGCGTCGCGACACCCGCGTCGGACGGCGCGGACGACTACCCGAGCTGCAAGTGGAACTGCAACGCCAAGGACGCCGAGATCGTCCGGGTGTATGCCGAGGCGTCTGGGGGGAGCTGCAGCCTCGGCGAGCCGACCACGATCACGATCTACGTCTCGTTCGTAAACCACACAGGGTCTACGGACTACGCCGTTCGGGTCCTGGCGGACCTCTATGTCGACGGGCTACTCGCCGAACACATGGACGACTGTCTCGGTGACGCCCCGCCGGGAACGTCGGTCTTTGTCGCCGGGTTCTTCGACGTCGACTGCTCGTCGCGGCTCGAGCTGCGCAATGTCGTGGTTTCGTACAGCACGAAGAGCTCGACTTGTGCCGACGACCCAGGGTGTGGGGCCCGCGCCGCCCACTGTTGGACGGGGGCGGGGACGAACCGAACCGTTCCCATCGTGAACGAGTTTCTCCTGGTCGACTTGGCAGCGCCGTCGTCCGTCTGCCTCGGCAGCCCCGCGGCGTTCACGGATCGGACGTTGGGGGGGAAGTCCCCGTATCGCTACCTGTGGGACTTCGGCGACGGGACGACCAGCACGATGGCGAGCCCGGCGCACACATACGCAGTCCCCGGAGACTACACCGTGTCGCTTGCTGTGACGGACGCCAGTGGGGCGACGGGCACGGCCCGGCGCGACGTCGCCGTCAGCGAGCCTCCAGTGGCGAGCGCTGACAACAGCGGGCCGTACTGCCCCGGCCAAACGATCGAGATCTACGCCGACGGCGGCGTCTCGTATCGGTGGACGGGACCGTCGGGGTTCTCGAGCACCCAACAGAACCCGACGATCCCGCGTGCCGGCGCGGCCAACGCAGGAACCTACACGGTGACCGTGGCCGATGCGTTCTCCTGCACCTCGCAAGCGTCGACCGTCGTCTTGCTCGACTCAACGCCGCCGACGCTCAGCATCCCGCCCGATACGACCGTCGAGTGCGACGAGGCGTATGACCCGTCCGTCACCGGGGAAGCGACCGCGTTCGATGACGAAGATCCAGCGCCGGTCGTAACGTACAGCGACCTCCTGCTGGCGGGCGCGTGCGGAGGGGCAGAGCGTGTCCAGCGGACGTGGACCGCCGTTGATGAGTGCGGGAACCGCTCCACGGGCCTTCAGACGATTTCCCTCGTCGACACCACGCCGCCGACCCTGGCGGTTTCCGACGTGACGTTCGAGTGCGACGGCGACGGGAACGCGAGTGACATCGCCGCCTGGCTCGCCTCCGCGGAGGCTGCGGACTCGTGTGGGACCGTGACGGTCGCGAACGACTTCGATGGAGTCAGCGCTCGCTGCCCCGGGACGGGCACGGCGGTCGTGACGTTCACTGCCACGGATTCCTGCGGCAACGTCACGGAGGAGTCGGCCACGCTCCGCCTTGTCGATACGATCGCCCCGGACGCCGTTGACGACCGGGCGTCCACGCCGGAGGACAACGCCGTCCTGGTCCACGTTCTCGGGAACGACTCGGACCGCTGCCAGGGGGACCTGACGATCGTCATGGTCTCCGCACCGACGTTCGGCGAGGCGAGGATCGTCGGCGATGCTGTGGAGTACGCGCCTCCCGCGGATGCGTCCGGAACGGCCGAGTTCCGCTACACGATCGAGGACTGCGCCGGTCACCGAGACGTGGCTCTCGTCGCGATCGCGGTGACCTCCGTGAACGACGCGCCGGCCGCCGACGACCAGTCTGCGGCGACGAACGAAGACGCGCCGATCGGCCTCAGGCTTACGGGGACCGACGTTGACGGCGATCGGCTCGCCTACGCCATCAGCTCCGGCTCGCAGAACGGGACGCTGACCGGGTTCGACCCGGCGACGGGGGCCGTGACCTACACCCCCGACCCCGACTACAACGGACTGGACTCCTTTGCCTTCACGGTCTGTGACGCGGCGGGTTCGTGCGCCGAGGCGACCGTGACCTTGTGCGTCCGCCCCGTGAACGACGCCCCGACGGCCGTCGACCAGGCCGAGGCGCTGAGCGAGGACTCGTCGCTCGTCGTGCGGCTCGCGGGCACGGACGGTGACGGAGACGCGCTCTTGTACGCGATCGTCAGCGGGCCCGCGTACGGGACGCTCGTCGGGTTCAACTCGGCGACCGGAGTCGTGACGTACACGCCGGACCGAGACTACAACGGCTCGGACTCGTTCACGTTCACGGTCTGCGATCCCTCCGGGGGCTGCGACACGGGAACCGTCGATCTATCCATCAGCCCGGTGAACGACGCGCCGGTCGCTGACGACCAGTTGGCGGCGCTCTCGGAGGATGAGTCCGCGGCACTCCTGCTCGTGGGGACCGACGTCGACGGAGACGTTCTGACGTTCTCGATTGCCAGCTCGCCGACTCACGGGGCGTTGGTCGGGTTCGACTCGAGCTCCGGCGCGGTGACGTACATTCCTGACCCGAACTTTCACGGGACGGACTCGTTCCTGTTCACGGTGTGCGGGCCGACGGGAGCGTGCGACACCGGAACGGTGACGCTCGCCGTTGGCGCCGTGAACGACTCCCCGACGGCGTTCGACCAGTCTGCGAACCTGAGCGAGGACGAGTCGTTGGCGCTGCAGCTCGTGGCGACGGACGTCGACGGCGATGCGCTCCTGTTCGCGATCGACTCGCCGCCGGCGCACGGCACGCTCGTTGGCTTCGACCCGGCGACGGGCGCCGTGGTGTACGTCTCGGGCGCGAACTACAACGGAATCGATGCCTTCACGTTCACGGCCTGCGACCCGTCGGGCGCGTGCGACACAGGGACCGTGACCCTGTCGGTCGCCCCGGTGAGCGACGCGCCGAGGGCCATCGACCAGGCGGGGATGCTGAACGAGGGCGGGGTCCTATCGCTGCGGCTCGAGGGGACGAGCGTCGACTCGGGCGCCCTGACGTACGGGATTTCGACGAGCCCCGTCCACGGGACGCTGGTGGGATTCGACCCGTCGACGGGCGCCGTCACCTACGTTCCCGACGCGAACTACCACGGGACTGATTCGTTCGTGTTCAGCTTGTGCAACGCGGCGGGCCTGTGCGATACGGCGACCGTGTCTCTGACGGTCAGCTCCGTGAACGACGCGCCGGTCGCCGTCGACCAGATGGGGACGCTCAGTGAGGACGGGTCGGTGACAGGTCAGCTCGCGGCCACCGACGCGGACGGAGACACGCTCACGTTCGCGATCCTCTCGGCACCGGCGCACGGAGCGCTGGCTGGGTTCGAAGCGGCGACGGGAACGTGGAGCTACGTGCCAGGCCCGGACTACAACGGGCCCGACTCGTTCGCGTTCCGCGTCTGCGATCCGTCCGGGGCGTGCGACACGGGGACGATCACCCTCGTGATCACCCCGGTGAAGGACGCGCCGGTTGCCGCGGATCAGACCGGAACGTTGTCTGAAGATGGCACCCTCGCGCTCGAACTCTCGGCGACCGACGTCGACGGCGACGTGCTGACCTACTCGATCGCCGGCGGGCCCGCTCACGGAACGCTTGTGGGGTTCGATCCGACAACGGGTGCCGTGACGTACGTTCCGAATCCGGATCACAACGGCGCCGATTCGTTCACGTTCACGGTCTGCGGGCCGACGGGCGCGTGCGACACGGGGACGGTCACCCTCATCATCACCCCGATCAACGACGCGCCGACGGCCGTCGATCGAACGGAAACCCTCAGCGAGGATGGATCGATCACAGGGCAGTTCGAGGGCACGGATCCGGATGGCGACGCCCTGACGTTTGCGATCGTCACCTGGCCTCTGCACGGGACGGTGACGATTGTCGACCCGGCGACGGCAACGGGGACCTACGTGCCAAACCCGAACTATCACGGGACGGACACGTTCACGTTCACGGCGTGCGACCCGGCGGGGGCGTGCGACGTTGGGACGATCACGCTCTTGGTGACGCCGGTGAACGACGCGCCGGAGGCTGCGGACCAAGCGGCGGGGGTTGACGAAGACGGGTCGCTCGCCGTGCAGCTCACGGGAACCGACGCGGACGGAGACGTCTTGTCGTACTCGATCTCGTCCGGCCCTGCCCACGGGACGCTCGTGGGCTTCGACCCGGCGACGGGCGCGGTCACGTACGTTCCGTCTCCGGACTACCACGGCGCCGATTCGTTCACGTTCACGGTCTGCGGGCCGACGGGCGCGTGCGACACGGCAACGGTGACCCTCACGGTGACGGCCGTCAATGACGCCCCGAGCGCGACGCCGCAGGACGTCTGGACCCGCGAAGACAAGAGCCTGGCGATAGAGCTCGCGGGGACGGACGTTGACGGAGACGCGCTCTTGTACGCCATCGCCGGCGGTCCCTCGCACGGAATGCTCGCCGGGTTCGACCCAAACACCGGAGCGGTCACCTACGTGCCGACCCCGAACTACAACGGTCCCGACTCGTTCGCGTTCACGGTCTGCGACTCGCAGGGCGCCTGCGCGCAGGCCATCGTGGCGATCGACGTCGTCGAGGTAAACGATCCTCCGGCGGCCGCCGAGGCCACCTGGACGACTCCCGAGGACTCGGCGACGGGGTTCCTGTCGCTCGGGATTGCCGACCCCGACGACGCCGTGCAGGATCTCGCGGTCACCGTCGTCCGGCCGGCGGAGCACGGAACCGTGACGGTGGGGCCGAACGGGACGGCCAGCTACGTTCCGGATCCCGACTTCTTCGGGACCGACAGCTTCACCTACCAGGTCTGCGACCCGGCCGGAGCGTGCGACAGCGCGCAGATCACCATCGTCGTCGCGGCTCGGAACGACGCGCCGTCGGCCAATGACGAGCTGCTCACAGTCTCCGGGGACGCCGCGAATCCGATCACGCTTACGGGAAGCGATCCGGAGGGCGACGTCCTCGTCTACCGCATCGTTTCGCCGCCGGAACACGGAACGATCCAGGACTTCTCCGGGACTCGCGGCACGCTCACCTACGCCGCCGACGCGGGGTACGCGGGCTCCGACGCGTTCGTCTTCGAAGTCTGCGACCCATCTGGGGCGTGCGATTCGGCGACGATCGAGCTCTTGGTGGTCGCTACGGCGCGCGCGCCGGTTGCGGAACCGCAGGACCTGTCGACGTTCGAGGACACGCCGCTCGATGTGGTGGTCCGAGCGACGGACGCTGACGGCGACGCGATCAGATACTCGATCCTCGCCCCTCCCGCGTACGGACGAATCGACGGGCTCGACGAGGCGACGGGTGCGTTGACCTACGTGCCGGACCGCGGGTTCGACGGCACCGACTTCTTCACGTTCGAGGCGTGCGACCCGTCCGGGGCGTGCTCGGCGTCCCTGGTGACGGTCGCCGTTCTGCCGATCAACCACGCGCCGGAGGCCGGCTCGCTCGAGACCACGGTCACGGCGGGGGTGGACGTCGACCTCTCGCTCACGGCGTACGACCCGGACGGCGACCCGCTCGTCTACTCCATCGTTCAGCCGCCGAGCCACGGGATGCTCGTCGACTTCGACCCCGCCACGGGTTGGCTGGTGTACCTCCCGGACGAAGGGTACGCCGGACCGGACGAGATCGTCTTCCGCGTGTGCGACCCGTCGGGAGCGTGTGGGGAGGGAATTGTCCAGACGTTTGCCGCGCTCGCTGCAGGAGGAGGAGGAGCCGTCGCCGCCTGCGCGCAGCGGCTGATCCTGTCGGAGATCGCGTGGGCAGGGACGGCGGCCGATCCGGCGGACGAGTGGATCGAGCTGCGAAACATCGAGGATGCGGACATCGACCTCGCCGGGTGGACCCTCCGCTGGCGGCCGCTCGCGCCGACTTCGACGCTCGACGGGTTCTGGCGGGCCATCGGCCTGACCGGGACGGCCGGGGCGTTCTCGGGCGTCCCGGCGACGAGCGTCGTTCCCCTCGCAGGGGGTTGGTTCCGGGTCGACGTCGGTGTCGAGCCGGCGCCCGATGTCGTCCTGCTTGAACGGGGCACCGATCGCGTCGTGGGCGATGTCACGGCAACGCAGGTCTACGCCGACCAACTGCCGCTCGGCCGACGCCTCGACCTGCCGGACGGCGGCGCCGTCGTGGAGCTCATCGATCCGTACGGGTGCACGGTAGACCGGGTGGCCGGGCGGACCGAAGGGTGGCCGGCGGGGACCGCGGCGCCCTCCGCCGCGATGCAGCGCGATGAGAGGACCGTCGGAGGCGAAGCCGCGGAGTGGAGCACGAACTGGGGTCCGTTTGTCTCGGGGCACGACGCGGCCGGGAACCTGGTCCTCGGCACCCCCGGCACGGCGAACCCGCCCGCGATGGGCGAGATCCTGGCGCTCCTGCCTACGCAGGGCGCGAAGGAGCTCCCGATGGACGCGACCCTCACGCTCACCCTTCCAGGAGACCCGCGCCTTCCAGGAGACCCGCGCCTTTGGGGCGAGGCGCCGGCCCTGGTTCAACTGACGGACGCCGCGGTCGGCTTGCCCGTCGTTCCTGTAGGCACCCTGACGTTCGACATCGATCGGGACAGGGTAGCCGCGACCTTAGCCCTGGGAACGTCGGATCTGCCGGCGGGCGACTACGTCTTGTGGGTGCGAGCCACTTCCGGAGAGTTCTATGCAATGACCTTGAAGATCTTACCGTGATAGAGGAGTAAAGAAGGGATACGGCGGGGCGCGGAGCTTGTTCCGGCACCCCGCCCCGTGTAGGCTGACCGTACGGACGTCTCCGGGTCGGGGGTCGGGAGACAAGAGAGTGGAACGCGGTGGCTGGCGTAGGAGGGCATGCCTAGGGGTCGTTCTTGTCCTATTCTCCGCGGCGAGCATCGCGCTCGTCACGGAGGCGGGTTCCTTTGCCTTCAGCGGAGAACTGGGCGGCCGAGTTCTTCTCTCGTACGAACCGAACCTGTCTCACGCCTTGGACGTCGTGCTGAGCGACGCCGCTCTTCTCCTGCGGCTGCGCGCTCCCGGGGGATGGGCATTCTACACTCGCGCAAGCCTGTCGAACGACGAGTTCACCTACTTTGCTCTCGGCGCGGAGGGAAAGCTTGGCCCCCTGGATTCCCGAGCGCAGGTCGTGTTCGATCCCTCGGCGTCCGACCCGTTTCGCTACTTCTCCTGGCTCTTGAGCTGGCGAATCGGCGACCTTCGATTCGGGAACACCCTCTTCCTCTCGGGCAACCCGGGGCACTCATACGAGCAGATCGCCTTGCGCGCTGCGGTGGCAGGTCTGACCTGGAGTGGCTTCGCGCGCTTCCGGATCGGAACCTGCTATTCGGACGGCAGCCCTCCAGGGGAGCCCGTGGCCTTCGACGCCGCCCAAGTGCGCGTCGACGCGCTCCTTTTCGACTGCGGGATTCCGCTGCAGGTGAAGCTGTCGATGTCGGAGGACGGGTTCGACGCACTGGAGTTCTTCGTGCGAGGCATTCCCCTCGCACTCTTCTCCACGCCGTTCCTCGACACGACCCTCGACTTGCACGGGCGACTCCAGACGGCGTCGAAGGAGATCGAACCGACTCTTCAGATTGCCCTTGGCCCGGTGTGTGCCGGAGTCCAGCCCTACGTCGAGCTGATCGACGACGTGTTCCCCGTCATCGATGGGGTCGCCGTGTATGGGATCGAGTTCTCCTGCACCGTTAGGGAGGCGCTGGAGGTTCGGGCGGGGACGTGCTTCGACAACGACCCGACGCACAACCGTGAGGTCACCGGGGAGACCGGGTACTTCGAGCGGTTGTCTATCTCCGGCCTGGCTCCAGGATGCTGCGGCCTTTCCACCGAGTGGGAGTTCGATGTGTACTTCGAGGAGAACGCTCCGTCTCTCTTCGGCTGGGGTCGCGTCGACGGAGAGGTGTCCTTTCCGCTCGGAGCAGCGCTGTCCGGATCGTTCGAGGTCGAGTTCGCGCGAACGGGCGCCTGGCTCGTCTACTTCGGGCTGTCGTCCACGTTCTAGGATCGGGAGTGTTAGCGGGCGGAAACGGAGTGAGAAGATGCAGAGGTGGGTCCTTCTTGCAGGTCTGTTGAGCGTCGCGCTGTCCGCGTCCGCGCGAGTGATCTCGGTTCCCGAGGAGTGCGCGGCGATCCAGTCGGCCGTGGACCTTGCCGGATCCGGTGACGTGGTTGACGTCGCGCCAGGCATCTACGACGGGAACGTCGTCGTCCTCGACAAA
>Ga0209610_1001176_pt1 | contig 13562 bp, 9 predicted proteins | sample LakKivw275mmetaG_FD_184137 | JGI IMG/M metagenome (GOLD analysis project Ga0209610, IMG submission 184137) | Anoxic lake water microbial communities from Lake Kivu, Rwanda to study Microbial Dark Matter (Phase II) - Lake Kivu water 275m metaG... | ecosystem: Environmental > Aquatic > Freshwater >...
CAAAATCTTGATTATTGACAAACAGTATTTCTGTATTACAATAAATATGTATTACTGATAATCTGAAATAAGGAGGTGCTAAGATTGTCTGAACAGGAAAAACTTATGACCAAAATCGTTAAACCATTATCCAGAGGGCAGATCACTATTCCGATAGAGTTTCGCAAGAAACTAGGAATAGGATCCAATACTATTCTAAATCTTGTTCTAAAGGGAAATAAAATAGAGATTACACCTGCTGTAGTTCGAGAATTTAATGAGGAAGAACTAAGGGAATACACTGATAAGGAAATTTCTCAGTTTCTACAGGATGATAAAATAGACAAAGACACAGCAAGAACTGTAAAAAGGCTTCTTTCTGAAGGGAAACTATAATATGGCTGGAAAGAAGAAAGTTTTTTTAGAAGACTCTATTTTTATTGCCGCCGCAGGGTCTGCCAGTGGTGGTTCTTCTTTAATTTTGGAAGTTTGTAGAGGACTTCACTTTTCTGCAGTTGTAACCCGCAGGATTCTTTTAGAGGCTCGGAAAAACATTAGAAGAAAGCTATCTTCTGAAGCTCTCCTGCGTTTCTATAAAGAAATAGCTAATCTTAATCCAGAGATTATTCGACCACCAGCTAAGGAAAGGCTGAGCCAGTATGATGACATTATTGCTCTAAAGGATCGCCATGTGCTGGCTAGCGCTCTGGAGTGCAAAGCTGCTTTTCTTATTACTCTGGACCAAAAACACCTTCAGACAGAAGTTATAAGGCAAGCAAACCTGCCTATAACTATTATGACTCCTAAAGAGTTCTTAGAATTGGTAAAGCTGACAAAGAGAAATTCAGCTTAATCTTCAATGAGTCTAATTACATTGAACCGAAAAAAATGGAAGTATTAGAAGGAGAGAATCTTATCGCACAAAAAGAAATAGATTTTTTTACTGAAACTCCAATCATAATAATTAAAGATTGAATGATCCTCAAAATCAAGATAATAGAAATTGGCTTGGGCTTTCTGTTTCATGCTTCAGATAACGGCTCCAGCATAAAAGAAGTTCCGTCAAAGGCGGAATTTGGGTGATTGCCTGAAAGAGCACGAACCTTTTATGCTGTGCTATATGATGTGGCGGCATCCGTCATCTTCATTGACCTCCTACAGTCAAGATTAATTCTCTGACCGTTTTGAATCTGTATTTTTCAAAATCTTCCTGGTCAACTCTTATGAACGACCACTTATTTCCCGTTAAACTTGTAGCATCCTTGCACCACTGTTTTGCCCTTTTATCTTTGTGAGCTACTTCTAGATCAATTAATCCTTTTGTTTCTATTAACCAGTATTCTCCATTAGTAAGTTTTACTAAAAAATCAGGATAATAGTATCTTTTAAGATTCTCTTCGGATATGTATTCTATAAAAAAACCAATCTTTACTACTATCTTTGTAAAAGCTTCCACATCTTCTGCTGAATCCAAAAATTTAGCAAAATCTACTTCAAAATTACTATCACAGGGGACATAATTAAAAATAGATTTATCAGCTGGGTATACTAACTTTGACCAGACAAATGGCTTTATATTAGAGAGTTTTGTGGTATCTACTTTTTGGGGTTCCCTTTCGGTAAAAGTCCTATCTCTAAGCGCATTAACAAACAAGTTTATCAATTTTTCCTGAATTTCAGGAGAACTCAACTTATAAAGAACTCTTGGGTCCTCAAAGTCAACTTTCTCAGTAAACAATTTCTCCACGACATATTTTTTTACCACGGGATAAAAACTTGCAAATGCACCACCGATCTTTAGTTGCTTAAGTATCTGATCTGCATAATAAGCAATCACGCTCTTAGAATCCTGAGGCACAGGTAAATCCCATTTCCTTTTTATAACCTCCAGTCCTTTGAGCATATCTACAGCAACATATTCCATTTCTAAGACTTTATTTTCTAAAGGGACAGTCAGAGAAAGTAAATTATCGACTTCTGTTTCACCTAAATAAAATTCTCTTATAAGAATTCTTGGACTCAAGATAGGTATTTCAATGTCCTTATCTAATTTATTTTCATCTACAAATATGGTGGTTAAATTGAGTGATTTTCCTGTGTCAAATTCGGCAAACTTTATACCTTCCTGATTTTCCAATTCCTCAAGAATATCTATTAATCCTGGAGGTCCGATAACTTCGAGCACATTTATGGATTTGTCTATGTTTGCATCCTCTTCTAGGAACATTTTTCTTAAGCCTCTCCCAATGACCTGTTCCGGAAGCACTTTTCTTTTTGAAGTATAAGACCTCAATCCTACAATCACATTTACATTTTTCACGTCCCATCCCTCATTTAACATCAATGTGCTTACTATCGCCTCGTAGGGATTTTTTTCAGGGTCTGGATCATCAATAGTTTTTGCAAACTCTCTCGCCTTAGGCAAGTCTGCTTTTTTCACCTCTCCAGTGCTATCTGTATGTATCAATAATACTTTATCTTTAAGATCGGGAACGGCAGAATTAACATACCCAAAAATTTCGTCTGCTTCCTTGTTCTCGGGACATTGAAAGAAAAGCACAGGCTTCTTTAGTAAGGGTCCCAGTTTCTCTTTATATTCTCGCCATCTTCTTATTCCAGCATCAATCCATGCTCTATATCTCTCAACAGCTTTAGTTGAAGCAATCTCCTCAGCCTTCTTGACTATACCCTTTAGTGGTAGTTTTACGATATTCATTTCAATGGCTTCTTTAAGTGGGAAGTCCACAATAATCCACGGGAATAAAGCTCCAGTCTCAGTTTTAGGCGTAGCCGAAAAGTCAAGTTCCATATATACGCCCTTGCCATATTGAGAAACTAGATTTTTATTAAGATCAAGAAGTATCTTCTTCCACGCCTTTTCAAAACTGTAGATGTGATGTGCTTCATCCTTTAAAATCATTATATTGGGACAAGTTGTCAAAACCTCTTTTATTCTGTTCTCCTGATAAATATCCCGGACATTGTAAACTGGAGGTAACTCACAAACTTTATCAATATACTCTTTAACCTCTTCCTCCTGCTTCTTTCTCTTTTCTAACTGCTGAATATTAGTTAAAAATAGCACACCCTCAGGAATAATATGAATTGGATCTTCCTTAAGGATTACCTTAAGGTCAAATTCTTCCTGCCATTCTGACGGGATAAATGGCCGATTTTTAAATATCCTTCCATCCTTAAAATCTCTACAGAGTCTATCGTAAATAACATTTTTCTCGCCAGCGATAACTAAAAACTTAGAGGTATAATCCTCTTTGTTTTCTTTCTTATGATTAAAGTAAGACCAAACTACTGCTAATGCCATCACGAAAGTCTTACCTGAACCTGTCGCCATTTTAAAGGCATAAAGTGGGTATCGGTCATAGGAGGGGTCATACCCTTGTATGGGTCCCGCTCCAAAGTCTCTTGCCATATCTATGAAGTTCCTTTTCTTCAACACCTCATAAAGATAAATCAGCGTTTCAATCGCTTCCCTTTGGCAGAACCAAAACTCAAAGGGCTCATCATCTATAATATGATCTTCCCCAAACCAGAACTGCAACAACCGGCAGGTGGTGTCTGTTATGTTGGGATAGCCCTGTTCTCTCCATGTAAATACAGCCTTGCGGAGTTCATTAGACAGATACGCCTTGCTGAGGCGCCTATGTTCTGGCTGTAAAAGTTCAGCTGGTTTCATATCAATATGTAAATCCTCTCTTTTCAAATACTTGCTTTGCAAAATTCCCTGTAAGCCTCCTAACTCTGGCTTCCAAGCCAGCATCTAATACATGGTCGCACCGGACTATTATATCGCTAGGTCTTCCACCTGTTAGTTTATAGAGATAATCAACAAAATCTTTGGTAAATGGGATAAGGGACTCTGGTACAAGTTCTCCTGTAATTCGGTTTAAACTTAATCGTTTCTCTATTAGTTTTTCGGTGTTTTCTTTGCTAAACGGTTTGAGTGTTAACTTACTATAAACTCTTCGCATAAGAGGGTTTATTGGGCCACCAATACTTGCCTCCCTTTTTTCTAAATCTTGCATACGTCTCGAGCCATCTACAGATACTGCAATTAAGAAAAGGATATTAGCAATGCTATCTGCTTTGGGTTTTTGCGTTGTTAAATCATATAGACCCCTTAAAAGTGCAAGATATATTGACTGATTTGCCTTGGAAACAAGGCTAAAGAGATACTCAAACTCATCTATAGCTAAAAGCAAAGTTGAAAAGCTGGAAGATTTAAGAAGATAAAGAAAGCCTGTGAGATATTCTTTTGCAACTTCAATATCGTCAATCTTTCTTATTATCCCCAGTTTCTTTAATTGAGATTGATTAGGTCTTACTTCTCCCCGTAGAAAATAAAGGGCTAATTTTTTTATTTCTTTTTCTCCATAGAGAATCTTTTCGTATACGCTTTTTGTTTCAGAAGAAATACCTGTAAAAAACTGATTTTCTTTGTTAATAGATAGTTTTTTAAAATCAATTGATTTAAAAATCTTTTGGATGAAATCTATCCCAGGATTTCTCGGTTTTTGTTCTCCAAAAAAATTCAAGTAAACTGGGAAAATTTCTTTATGTTCATTGCTATCCTCTACAACTTTTAATAACGACATCGTCTTTCCCATACCATAATCACCAATGATAAAACTCAAAAAATTAGATTTTGAGCTTATTGCTTTTTCAATTAAATCATTGCATTCTTTTACGTGCTTTTCTCTATCTACCCATGATTTCAATAGCAACTCTGTCGCCGCTATTCCCTCAAAAGGCCGCTGTTTTAGCTTATATTCTTCTTCCATAAAAGATTTCTTAGCCATGTTCAGTACCCTCCTTAAAAAAAGTAATACTTAAAGTCCTATAATATTCGCCTCTATATACGAATAACTTCTCCTCTGCTCCCATAGGATGCCCCAAGGAGATTACACAATCATCTGTAACCATGGGAAGTAACCTCAAAAGTTCATCGAATCGGCTCTCTGTTAAAACCCCTTTCTTTTTTCTATATAACGATAAGGTCACATGTTCGCGTAAATCGACTATATCCACAATACCCGCTGTTTTATCAGATAGGAATGAATAGCCTTCAAATAAAAATTTCTTAAACAAAGACAATTTGGCTTGCCAATTAAGGTCTTTTTCTGCCTGTTCCAAACTTCGATATACCAAATGTATATTAATACTAATGTTGTCCTTTTTCTTCTTTAGCAAACCGCATTGCTCTAATATTTTAAGCCATTTCTTTATCCGTTCTTCTGTTTGTTTCTGAGAAGGGGATTTAAGTTTTTTAGACATTATCTGCATAAAGTGGTCTTGTGTCAATTTATTGTTTTTTAGTATCAAATTTTTAATTTCTCCAATAAATTTAAATTTATCCCTGTCTATCTCTAAAAAAACATCTCTTAAAACTCTGTTGAATTCTTTATTCCCTTGCTGTTTACTGTCTAATAAAAGTTTCCCATTTGCACTGAGTCTAATTAAATCGCTATAACCTACTATAAATCCGAGATGCCTCAAAGATGGAATAACCATTCCCCTGAAAACACTTTTTTCACTTTTATTAGGATATAAGCTCAAAATACATTCTCTTTGTGCTTCTCTATCAAAAGCATGTTCGTCTATACAATTCATGTTTTTTATCAACATTTCTATCCTGTTTTCCTTTATCAGAGGAACCTTCATATTTTCAGCCCCTCACTTTTGCATTGTCTCTTAAATGGGCAGTAGTTACAATGTTGTCGATCATTTACTTTGGGGAATTTAGGAGGTTTATCTTTTAAAATAATACCGTAATCCTGATTTCTAAAATCAATAAACCATCTTCTTAAATCATCATCTATCGGGAAGATATATATTTGAGCAAAAGTTATGGGTTTGACATAAGCGCTGGGGTTCCTTGTAGGAAAGAAGTATATAATTCCCCAGTTTATGTCCTTCTTTTTTTCGTTCTCATAAGCAAGTGCGTAGCCTGTACATGTAAACTGTTGAAAAGGCTTAAATTCTGTGCCGCTTTTGATATCACCTATGACTTTATATTCTTCAATTAAGAAATCTGGTTCAACAGGACTACTGATTCCTATTTCTGTTGGTTTGGGCTTTAGTTTAAGAGAACTTGCAGTATTTAAACTAAGATGATTCAAATTCACATTTTTACTGCTAAATAAAAGGGAATGTAAAAGTTTCATTCCTAATTCTGCCCTTCCATTGCTATTCAATAATTTCAGGAGCCAATCTGGATTTTCATAATCTCCTTCCTTAAGTTGTGATAATTTTTCTAAATCTCCTTTATTTGAATTTTGGAAATTCTCAGAAAATTTGCCGATTACCTTTCGTAAATTCTGATATGTCTTTTCATTTTTCTTAGACATTTCTTTACTAAATAAATCAAACAGGAATCTCTCTACAATTCTTCCTGCTGTTCCTCCCCAGGTTGATCTCCTACTTCTACTTGGTTGGTTTATTCCTTTCTTGTAATATAAATCCCTGCGAGTAGGACAATATCTATCAGCTATATCGCTGACCGATAACGACTTGAGCTCCTTATTTTTTATTTTAAAAGCAAATTGCCCTGTGAGAAATACCTTATCTTCAGGATTTGAATTGTATCCACGCAATTTTATATTTTCTACACTATCTTTCATCTCCAAATCTGGACGGGCCAAATTCCACATAGCTATAACTTGGAACATTAGGACTTTTCCTTTCTAAGTATAATTACATATTCTTCTTTTATTAATCCTCCGCTGTTATGTCTTTTGGTTATCATACCCTTAACTCTAATATCATCCTTTAGTATCAAAATTTCTCTAAAACCCACTGAAGTAGCAATATCTGTAAGAAGTCTGTAAGTTTCTACTTTTTTCTTTAAAACTGTATTGTTTCCCACTACTAATATGGCATAAGCATCGTTTTTTAGAACCTTATACATCTCCGAAATAGCTTGCCGCATATCGTGAAAGTACTTGTAAACTAAGGCAGCACGCTCAGGAGAAACGGTAATAGACCATTTAATTAGGCGATCAATGGATTTTATCCCCAGCTGTTTATTGAAATCTACTTGTTTGAGTGAAACCTTTTCTGTGCCAATAAGTTCTTTATCCAATCCTAGAAGCTCCTTTTCCGTTAGTAAGTCCAGCCATAACAACTCTAATTTATGCGTTCTTATATACTTTTGAGCAGTTAAGTAAGGTGGTGATGTAATGATGAAGTCTATACTGTTAGAATCTAAAGGGCGAATAGTACCGTTTTTAATTATTCTACCTCGATCAGCCAATCCGCTAAACCTTATGTCTTTTGCATCATCCCAGATGATTTTAACTTTTATTTTCTTTTTGCTCACTTCCCAAATACCATTGAGGGTATCTATACTTTTTAGATTATTTTCCACAGCATCTTTAAATAAAGAAATAACATCGGGATCCTCGGCATTTTTTAAAAATTTCTGAAGATACTCATATCTTTTATGATTGTTTTTGTATTTATAAGGTTTTAGGATTACAGGGGGTGGAATAAAAGGATCCGCCTTTGCTACTTTCCTTACAATAGATGAAAAACAAAGCCAGAAGAAATCTTTATAATCTTTTTCAGCATTCAAGTTCTCTATTAAAAACCGTGTCTTTGCTAACCCTTTAATGGCCTTTTCTGAAAACCAGATGTTTATATTTTTAAACTCTGGAATGTGTAAGCTTATATTATTTGATAAACTACCATTATAGCGGAATATCTGCTTTAATATGTTTCTTGTAAATTCTATATCTATGGGTGTTGTTTTAACTTTTGAAATCAACCTACCCAAAGGGTTTATTTCTACTCCCCAAGCGTTTCTCTTATGTACAGGATTTATAATTGATTCTAAAAGTACAGTTCCACTGCCTGAGAATGGATCCAGAACTATACCCTTTGGTGGGCATAGTTCATCTAAAGAAAGCAGGAATAGGGGAATATAAGGGAATATCTTCCCAGGATAATAATGAATATAATGTGGATACTTGTTTGACCGCCTCTCACCAAAATCTTCCAATACAATATTCTTAAAATCAAAGGGAATAGGGCGTGCTTTTTGGTTGTATTGGTGAATAAGACCTTCCCATACAGCGTCCACATTTCCCATTATTTTACCCTCACCTTCAAAACCTTATTCGTATCATTCCCAAACACATCTACAACCTTAACCATTATCTGGTATTTACCTTTTTCTTCATATCTGTGTTCAGCCTCATAATCTACTCTCGGATTATTCTTGACTCTAAAACTCTGCCATTGATTATGGAAGGTATCACCTTTATAATCCCAGTCTATGGCCCAGTAATCGATAAGTTCTCTCGAATCCTTTACCTTACCGGCAATCTCTGCAAGTTCTGCGGTTGGTGCAAGTTGAAAGTCTGTGATCTTCAACCTTGCCTTGTTTTCTTTGATTTTTGTTTCAATCTCTAAATAGGCGACCTCTGGGAATTTTACATATTTCGCTATCTCCTTTTCTAACGTCTGGTCTGGTATCTTTAATAGTTGTAAATCAAAACCGACAAGGGCAGATTTTATCTCATTTACAGATGGTATTTGGACAAGCCTTAAATCAACTCCATTTTTCTTTGCTAACTCCTTAGCAAGTTCATTTACTTCATAACTCCATTCCCAGCCAAGAACATAAGCTTTATCGAATTTGTTAGCCCTGCATTCAATTACTACCTTCTCTACATCTTCCATCGTAACAGGGGCATTTAAAGGACCAATATGAACTGCTCTGTCTCCTTTTCTGCCATGCAAATATCTAAATCCTGTTAAAGGTTGAGATTGATAGAGTTTAAGCATAAAGGCAAGGTACTCATCTTCCTTCTCTTGCCAGTAAACAGTTTCGTAGTTTCCGATATTCCAGAGTTCAAAAGGTCTTGCTGGTTTCCCGTATCGTTTGCCTTCATTCTGTAAATCCTTCGAATTGTGAATATCTAAAAGTCTTTTTCTCGTAACCTGTATGGCAAACTTAGATAAATCACAGCCTATCCATCTTCTGCCAAGTTTTTCTGAAGATGCCTGGGTTGTACCTGAGCCACAGAAAAAGTCAGCCACGATATCGCCAGGGTTAGATGAGGCAAGGATGATACGTTTTAGGAGAGCTTCGCTTTTTTCTGTATCAAAATTATTAAGAAAAGAGTAGGCTGGAATATCTGTCCAATTAGAGTCTAAAAATTGAGATCTTCCACCAGAAACTAAATATTCAGGTCTCCCTGTGGCTGGATTCAACCTCGATCTTCCTTCTTGAATTGCTTTATCAATTTTCTTTTGATCCCACATCCAGTGCCTTCCAGGAGGAGGTGAAAGTTCTTTACCAAAAAATATTCTTGGTTCTCCCTGTCCTGGCGCATCTAAAGAATGCCAATACTCCTTTTCTAATTTCTTGAAAGGTATAAAATTAAAAATTATCTCTGAAGTTTTAGAATAAAAAAGAAGTATATCAGTAGCCACATTAAAACGCTTAATATTTGGGTCACTTTTTTTCACTCTACTTACTACTATCTCATTCCTAAAATTTTCATACCCAAAAATCTCATCAATCATTACCTTAGCATAATGTCCTACATGCCAATCTAAATGGACGTAAATAGACCCATTCTCAGTTAGGAATTCTCGCATTAAAACCAACCGCTCATACATATATCTCAAATAAGACGCGATCCCACCGCTCCATGTGTCTTTATAAGCCCGCTCTTCAATAATAGATGGCTCCTTTTCTATTTTCTCATCGCCGAGTTTTGTTCTTATCGTAAAATCTGCTCCAGTAAAAAACGGCGGGTCAATATAAATTAGATTTATCTTCCCTGCCCAGCCCTGCTTTATGAGTGACGACATTACAAGTTTGTTATCGCCCCAGACAAGGAGGTTCTTCCAATCTTTTGGATAATTTTCAGGATATTTACTTTCCGGATAAAATTGTGATGGGTCAAAGAGTCCACCTTCCAAATCTTTAAGTCTCGGTTTATTCACAGTTTCAACAACCTGAAATGGTAGATTTGGCTTCTCAATCGATATCTTCTCACCTTTCTCGTATCTGTCATATTTTTCTGCCCAGAGCAGTTCCACATATTTTTTGTTCTCTGCCATTTTTATCTTATCTCCTCATTAACATTAATATCACCATTTCATATAACGTTTACAACATATACGACGTTGCGACCGAAAGGAACAATGTCCCGAAGGGCAATGGCGTCAGCCCGAAGCGTATATGCTTTGTTATCTGCTGTTGCTCCACTTTAAAATACATGAAAGTCCTTTGTTATTTATTGTCTTCCATTGAAGAAACTACTTTGTTTGTTTTCAAATCGACCATCTTCATCATATTTGCTAAAGCTAGGGGCTCTAATTCTTGGTTATAGATTTTTTCGCAAATAATAGAGTTAACGCTTACAAGAAGATTAGGTGTATTGTCTTTTTCTCGATACTCTACTATCATCTGCTTTGACTTTGTAAGAAGCCAAAGGGGGAATAAAAACTGTGAAGCATGGAATCGTCGTTGTTTTGGGTTCAGATTAGACACATCTTTCACCACAAGTTTTACTTCATCAGCATTCTTTTTGTACTCTACTATTTCAAATCCTTGAGATGCTAAACCAGCAGCAAAATTAAGGAACTCTGCTTTATCTCGTACTTCCACAGGAGGAGAGAATCTATTGATCTCCTTTAAGTTATCCACGAAAAATAAAGTATGAGCTAATCTTATAGCCCCATAGACGTTTAAAGCGGTTTGCACTACTTGCAGAAGTTTGCTTCTAGAAAGTCGAATCTCTTTTATATTTGGAGTTCTTCCATACCAGCAAATAATCTCATTGTTCTCGATTTTTGCCGTATGATGATAAGCGATATTTCGCCATTGGCTCAATGTAATGTTCCACGGTGGCGGCATGAAAAGATTAGCATATCCGCTCTTTTGGATCAATTCATTTACAATTGTGCCTAAATCTAAGGAATTGATGTCTCCTAAAACAGTTTTAATCCCATTTGCAATCCTTATTTGATGAAGAAGAGCTTTTAAATAAGGCTTTGTTAAACCTTCTATTATGTCTCCGATATTCCTAAGGCACTCGTGCAAAAATTCTTCAATTTCAAGATTGTTCTTATCGACTTCTAAATATAGAACACTCCAGTATTCCGATAAGCTTTGAAAAATTTGGGGTTGCCATAGTGTGCATGATTCATAACAACTTTGTGAATCTTTACTTTTCGCTAAGCGATATGTAAGCAGGCACTTCTCAAACATTCTAAAAAGCCATTTGTCTTTTTGGAGCTTTAATAGGTTTATACTTTCAGGAACGAGAGATTCTATAGCAAACTGCTCAAGAATACCTTTATTATCAAAATACAGTTCTAATGATTCAATTACCGCTTCTTTTACCTCCTCTGGCTTCAGCCCTGATTCAATCATTTTTAGCAAAGGACTTTCTTCTTTTATATTTGATATGATCCTTTCGTATTTTTTCATGTTAAATCACCTTAAGGAGCAATTTTACTTAACTTAAAATAAACGAAGTACTTTGCTTATGCACTCAAATTGTCATATATTGCGAAGTACTTTGTTCATATTTAAATATTATAACTTTTCTGTCACATATAAACTATAAAGATAAGGATTTTTTATTTTTTAACCTTAAAATCCAGCACTCTTCCTTCTGGGCTGGTTACATCAACTGTCACTTCATCCCCTTCTTTTATCTCTCCATTTAAGAGTTTCATAGCCAGTACATTCTGCACCTCATTCTGTATAACCCTCTTTAGCGGCCTTGCTCCATAAACAGGGTCAAACCCTTCTTTTGCCAGAATCTTTTTAGCCTTATCTGTTATATCAAGACCGAGCTTCTTACCTTTCAAAGTTTCCTTTAATTTTTCAATCTGGATCTCAACAATTTTAGCTATCTCATTCATTCCCAGCCTGTGAAATATAACAATGTCGTCTATCCTATTTAAAAATTCTGGTTTAAAGTTATTCTTCATTGCTTCTGTAATTCTCTTTTTCATTTCTTCTTCGTCTTTCTCTCCAAGTTCAGTTATCCACTGGCTGCCGATATTGGAAGTCATAATAATAACCGTATTTTTAAAATCAACCGTTCTTCCGTGTCCGTCCGTAAGCCTACCGTCATCCATTATCTGAAGCAATATGTTAAAAACATCGCTGTGAGCTTTCTCAATTTCATCCAGAAGCATGACACTGTAAGGTTTCCTCCTTACTGCTTCTGTGAGATACCCCCCTTCCTCATATCCAACATAGCCAGGAGGAGCACCAATAAGTCTTGATACAGTATGTTTTTCCATATACTCGGACATATCTATCCTTACCATAGCTCTTTCATCATCAAATAAGAACTCGGCAAGGGCTTTTGAAAGCTCAGTTTTGCCCACCCCGGTGGGTCCTAAGAATATAAATGAACCTATAGGACGGTTTGGGTCCTGAAGACCAGCCCTGGCTCTTCTTATAGCATTGGAGATTACAGATATAGCTTCATCCTGTCCAACAACTCTCTTTCTTAATCTTTCTTCCATAGAAATTAGTTTATCAATTTCTGCTTCCATCAATCTGGTAACCGGGATACCAGTCCATTTGGAAACAGCCTCTGCAATATCTTCCTCATCTACTTCTTCTTTTAGCATCTTCTGACTCTTCTGCAGCTGCTCCAGCTTTTTATTTTCTTCACCCAGTTTCTTCTGAAGTTCCAGCAGTTTTCCATATTTAAGCTCTGCTGCTTTTTGCAGATCGGCATCTCTTTCCGCATGTTCAGCATCTATTTTAGTCTTTTCAATTTCCTCTTTTAGATTTCTAATACTCTTAATTATTTCTTTTTCCTGCTGCCAGTGAACTTTCATTAAACTGCTTTTTTCTTTAAGATTAGAAAGCTCCCTTGTTATATTTTCCATTCTGGCGACAGAATTTTTATCCTTTTCCTTCTTTAATGCCTGCACTTCAATTTCAAGTTGTTTTATCTTCCTTTCTACTTCATCAATTTCTGCAGGCATACTGTCTATTTCAATTCTTAATCTGGAAGCAGCCTCATCCATGAGGTCAATAGCCTTATCCGGCAGAAACCTTTCAGATATATACCGGTCTGATAGAACCGCTGCGGAAACAAGAGCGGCATCTTTTATCCGGACCCCATGGTGTACTTCATATTTTTCTCTAAGCCCTCTAAGTATTGAAATTGTATCTTCCACTGATGGTTCGTCTATCTGGATAGGTTGAAATCTTCTCTCCAGCGCTGCATCCTTTTCAATATGCTTTCTATAATCATCAAGCGTTGTTGCTCCTATAGCATGAAGCTCGCCACGAGCAAGCATGGGCTTTAACATATTTGAGGCATCAACAGCACCTTCTGCTGCCCCCGCTCCAACTACAGTATGCAGCTCATCCAGAAACAAGATTATATTGCCTTCAGCCTTTGACACTTCTTTAAGCACTGCTTTTAATCTGTCTTCAAATTCGCCCCTGTATTTAGAGCCGGCTACAAGAGAACCCATATCCAGAGCTACCACTTTTTTATTCTTTAAACCTTCAGGCACATCCCCCAATACTATCCTGCTGGCCAGCCCTTCGACAATAGCTGTTTTAC
>Ga0209610_1001181_pt1 | contig 13530 bp, 7 predicted proteins | sample LakKivw275mmetaG_FD_184137 | JGI IMG/M metagenome (GOLD analysis project Ga0209610, IMG submission 184137) | Anoxic lake water microbial communities from Lake Kivu, Rwanda to study Microbial Dark Matter (Phase II) - Lake Kivu water 275m metaG... | ecosystem: Environmental > Aquatic > Freshwater >...
CAGGCGTCAGAGATGGTGGCAAGAGCGGTGAGGTCACACCTGTTCCCATTCCGAACACAGCAGTTAAGCTCACCCGCGCCCATGGTACTGCAGGGGCAACTCTGTGGGAGAGTAGGTCGCCGCCATCTCTGACGCCTGTTTTTTTTGCCTGAAAAATAACTTCCCCAAACCAGCCATCCCGCACCAATGCAATGGACACTATGGACTAATAGGACCATATGGACCACATGGACCAGATGAACCAATCGGATCACACAAACTTCCTGAACTCAAGCTTACACCAGCCATCCAATCCACGCAGCCTCCACCCAGGCTCAGCCTGAGTGGACCCCGCGTGGATCCCGCGTGGTTTAAATGGAAGAAGCGTTATTGCTTGTAGGATAGAAGAATAGACAAATGAGTATTTATGGCAGAAATAGATCAGATAGAATATTTGATATATTGATCAGAGATTTATCTCAACCCAGAGACCAAGACGAATAATCCTTGTACCATCGTCTCTTTTCTTATCTGAGGTTATCTCATAACCACTGGTCAGGCCGCCTTTGATATTCTGGTCAAACTGGTATGTAGCTGTCGGAGTAATAGAAAGACGGGTGGTATTTCGATCTACCTGCTGATCGCCCATACCTTGGGTAGTGTCATAGTTCTTTTCAAAGGCAAAGGCGAGAGAAGAAGTGAGTTCGTTGCGGATATTGATCATGCGTTGGGTGAAAGGAACGCGGAAACCTTTGCTGGAGCGGAATGCGTATGAGACATTGCCGGTCAGACCCTGGGAGTTGGTGGTGCGGACAATATTATAGGTAACCATATCAGTAATATTATCTGATTTTGCCATCGTCACAGAAACAGTGGTCTGAACATTTTCAGCAACATTTGTTGTTATGGAAGCCAAAGGATTGAAGGAGTAGGTTTTGGTTTCCTGTTTGGGTTTAACCCAGTTGATGTCACCGTTTTGTCTAAGGACAAACTGGTAGCCGGTATTGAATCTCGTATTGCGAAGATATTTGCTCAAACCAATCAGGTTTTCCACATCAGAAACGGCAACTGAAATGTCAGGAAAAGTAGTGGATACGATCTGGTTGCTGGCATTGGAATAGCGCTGATTGATGGAATAAGAATAATTGATGGTAGAATCAATGCGCCTGGAAAATGCAATTCCGGAAGAAAGAGTATAGGTATTCTCATTGCCTTTGGAATCAAGGAATGACATCGGCACCTGATTGGGCAGGCCAAGCTGGAAGGCATAATTGGGCCTGCGATTCTGACTGGTGTAGGTCTGCGTAAACCCGTTTTGATATGTTCCTGAGATATTTTTCAGCCGGGACATGAAATTAACAATCCGATAAGGAAGATTGAGATTGAAATCCCTCTTCGGCTTCTCAGGTTTTTGTGATTCCTCCGGTTTGGTCTCAACAAAAGTTGAATCCTGTTGTTTAGGACTGGGCTCATCGGGATTCTCTTCCAACTTTTTAAGGTATTCATCATATTCTGGATCACCTTCAAGCGGTTCTTTCTTTTCTTCTTCCTTAATTTCCACGTGCTCTTTATCCAGCTTTTCCAACATCTCTTTTTCCAGTCTTTCTAATTTCTCTTTTTCCCTTTGTTCCCGAAGTTTCTTTTCTTCATCGGGTTTCCCATCAGGTTTGGAGTCGTGACCTTTGGGGGAATCGGATTTTTTGGATTTGGCATTCAACTTTGCAGCAAGAGATGACAGCAGACTTGAATTCATCAGGGTCAGATTGACTCGAATCGTGCGAGTGGAACTTCCATCTTTGTAATAGGTGATCTCCTGAACGCCTTGATTGAGATTTGTGTATTTGCGCTGGTTTTCCAAGAATCGGGTGGAGGCGCTGTTGGATAAAGTAAAGAAACGGGGGAAGTAGTTTGGTGTGTAATTGACGCCAATGTCCTGGCTGTATTCAGATTCCTTGCCAACATTGACGTTGTAGAAATAGCTTTTCTGCAACAGGTCGCGCTTAGTAATAAGACGATAGTTTGTGTTGAAGTCAGAAGTCAGAGCCCAGGTGAATCCGTTGTCCGTGCTGAAAGTCTTGACGGGATAAATCTGCGCTCTTGGGAACCAGGCTCTGAGTGTGTCCCGATTTTCCCAATTGTAACTTTTGGGATCGGAATAATTCATCGTGAAGTTGTTTGTATAAGCGCCGGGGATCAGTTTTATTTTGTATTGTTTTATGATGGGAAAAGCGAGCAGGTTTTCGGGCAGATTCAGATTGTAGTTATATGTTCCCTGCCAAGCCAGAGTGGTGTCAACGGCCGTAGCAGTCTTATTGATCGTGTTTGATATCCTGCCGTTGAAGTTCATTTTATTGATCGTATATTCAAGGAATTTGGATTTCGGTTTAGTGGTCTGACTAATGCCCAAGGAAGCGCTATAATTCAGATTTTCGCTCTTTTCCCGCTCTTTGTCTTCCGGATCCAGGATCTTACTTCTGAGAATGTCTGAATTGGCACGATAGCGGGGGATGGAAATAGTATAATTCCTATCCAAACTTAAAGGTAAGCGTAGACCCCAGGTGGTGGGAAAAAACTTGTCCAGAAAGTACTTGTTCATAACTTTAAATGTATTCGATGAAGCAAAGCTGAAGGTCTGGGTCCTGCCTCTCTGGATGTTGGGATTGAAATTCTCTGACTTTTGCTCAAACTCGATATCGAGAGTCGATAAATCAGCAAAGACAGAATTCAAAGTGACCCTTCCTGCCCAACCCATGTTCTCAAAGGGATCAGAGACACGGATATCATTGAAATACACGGTTCCGGAATAGGGAGAATTAGATGAAGACTGTCTTGAAACTCCCAGAACCAACTCACGCACATTGCTGAGCGTCGGCAAGCCTTTGTAGGAAAAGAATCTGCCATTGGCTGAAAGTTCCTCTCCCGCAGCCAGTGAGTCTTTGATGCGGGAAAAATCCTGCAATTCAAAATCCAGAGAATTCCACCACCTTTCCTGCATCTTGCCGTCAGGGGTGTGGTAATCAAGAATTTTGACAGGTTGGCGCACCTGGTAATAATTCAGAGAATCAGCACCTAATCTGATTATGATATCCAGAGAATCCTGATCGTTGTAGAAAGAGTTTTCACCATTTTCAGGATAGACCCAGTAACGAATCCTGGCATAGGAAAGAAGACTGTAGAAATCAATGAATCTCTGTCTTAGCAGCACCTGATGATTGGGCTGCAGATTATCCACTTTCAAGGTCAGAGATTGCTCAAGAGTGGGTTTATTCAGTTCTTTGTAAACAGTATTGGGGGGTGAAGTATAATGACTGTTTTTCTGATTATCAGCAATTCCGGAGAGGTAGCTTTCATTGAAAGAGTTTAGAACAGTGCCGGGGATTATCGTATTATTGGGATAACGGATGAAGAAATCTTCCCACTTGTTACCGACCACAGATGCAGATGCAATCAGGACTCTGGCGGTTTTATCAGTTTCAGCCCAGATACGCGCATAGGAGACTTTCTTTAAAGTTGGCAGTACTCCGGTGGTGGAATTATTCACAATTTCATAAGCTGAAGGGACATCAAGAGGAATTCTGAGTAGCATGTATTTAGTACTTGAAATGTAATCAACCAGATAGGGATTTTGCGAAGGATCTGTATTGGAAAGTGATACTGCATAACTCAGATACCTGTCCAACTGGTTCAGGACACCGTTGTTGTCGAGATCCTCGGTATCGAGCTTGTTGTTCTTTTCCGTTCCGTTGATGTGAGGATAGTCACCATCAGCATTTGCTTCTTCAAAGAGTGCATTGTCATTGGGATCGTCACCTGGCTGGCCATCTGGAATGCCATCCAGACCAGTGTCTTCAGCCAGTGTCAGTTCACCATCACTATTCTTATCTTCGGTGTTTAAAACATTCAATCCGCCGTAATCAGTATAGAAATCTTCGTTGATATCTCCCAAATCGACATGCAGAATAATGTTGGGAAGCGCTTCCCCATACTTGTCAACTTTAACCAGGAGCTCAATGTACTTCTTATTTGAAAAGTCAAGCTGATTGCCCAGATACTTCATCACACCGGCATAGCTCATTGTCTCGATACCCGGTTGCTGCAATGTGTTGGGAAAAACTTTCAGCGCCAGGACTGTGACGTTTTCGTCCTTTTCACTGTCTGTCAGGGTTGATTCATCATAGACATGCCGCATTCTGATATTAAGAGGATTATACCAATTAACTCTTCCATTTGGCAAAAAAGTCTGCCATGGCTTACTGCCCTTTACCCAAGTGGAAAAAGACAAGCCCAGCGGATAGGAGTCAAGGATGCCCTCCATGTCATCAATGAAAGCTTCATTTTCGTGTTGAGAATCCCCTGAGATGTTGGGTACGGTCAGAGCCACTTCGCCTGACAGAGAAAACCTTGATTCAGCGCTTGTTTTGACCAGAGGGATGGCATCGATCCAGCGTGTCATGAAACCGGGTTTCCAGGTTAAGCTGCCATCAATATCAGCCATCAAAAGCTTAATATTCTCATTGCCGATCTTGGGCCGTTTTTCACTGACTTTTTCAGAGCGGTAGATCACTGTGCTGCCTATCTTTGCATTGTCAGATATATTCCAATCGGCACGCACACCTGCCAGCGATTTCTGTGCCACGGCAAAACCGGAACGGAACTCATAATTAATCTCAATCCTGGCATCAGGGTCTTTTCCGGCAGCAGTCAGGAAGGTGATCTTGCCCATGTCATAATCAACAATGTAGTCACTGTTTTCCTTTTGAGTGGTTCCATTGACCTTGACTGTGACGCTGCCTTTGAGAATACCAATCTGGCCTAGCGAGATCATGTCGCACCCGATTTTTCCTTTCACGGAAATGTAGTGCTTGAATTCGTCATAACCTATGGTTTCATTCTCTTCCTGATAGATCAAAGTGTCGCTGAGAGGATAGAAGGGCTTTATGAAAGGTATTATGACGTATCCGGATGCGAGATTGACAGTTGTATCATCACCATTGACCCTTCCGTCGCCGCTGGTGTCTAATCTCAGGTAATCATTATAGGTGGTGATGCCGGCAAAAGAGACGCTGTCTGGCACATTGTAGTTTCTGGTTCTGTCAATGTTTTGGGTATAAATCTCCAGCATGAAGTCATCTTTCTTGATATTGGTAATGCCCATGCTGTAGACATTGCGCATCTGATAATCCCATGTGCTCAATGGATTGCCTGGTGAATACTCCTGATTCCTCTTTCTGATGACTTTTGCGTGTAAAACTCCATCCAATACATCGCTGTTAAGTGGAACAGGAGTTTCATCCTGCCTGACATATCTGACGGCAATGGTGTAGCGCCGGTCAACCGTTCTGAGGATTTCTATAGTACCTAATGAATAATTTGTGACGAAATCAGTTCCCTCAATCAACTCATCATAATAAGGTATGTAAGATTCAGTCTGTGAGACATAAACAGTATCGCCAGGCACGGCTGCCACGTTATTCGTTGCGTCACCATCATCCAGGTACACTTTAACAGAGCCGTTTTTCGGCAAGAGAGCGGGATTCAGGATTTCCCAGTTACCGGCAGTGATTTTAACGGCATTGCCTTTCCAGCCATTGGGCGTGGGGCCATCATCATCGTTGTAGAGCCTGTAGACGAGTTCCGGTCTTTCAAGATAATAAAAGGTCCGCGTGGCGTAGTTTTTGCTGAAGATAATGGTTGAATCCGCCTGACTCTGACCGATGTAGGACATTGTGTTTTTCTGCCCTTCTTCCTTGCTGGCAATCATGGTTACGTCAAGCGCACCGTACTTGAGTTTTGAAACAATTCCGAACAACCCTTGGGAACTGGTCGAATAGCTGATATAGCGTGATCCGCTCAGGCTGAGGCCAATGTTTCCCGCTTCTATGGACTGGACGATTTCATCTTCATCGCCGGTGTATTTGATAATGATGTTGTTGGGATCAAAGAAAGTCTCGTCCTGATTTGAGTTGTATTGCATGTTGACAGATATTTTTTCGCCGATTGTTCCGCTTAGTCTTAGATTGGTATTCTGCTGCATCTGCAGATCGAATCTGCTGCCGCGATTGGTCTCATAGATCGGTATGAGTTTTCTTTTGGTGCTGGTTCCGGAGAGCGTGATCCTTTGCGTGCCGTCCAGATTCAATCTGCCTGCCTTGTTGCCCAAAATCCTTCTGATCGATTTCGGGATGGCGACATTGGGCAGATCGATTGTGATATCTTTGATCAATCCGCCGGTCTGGGCAGTGGTTTGTGCCTGGATGGTAAGGACTTTGGAGAGCAGTGTGCTGCGGAAGACTTTGGTTTTAAGATTCTCATAGTAATTATCCATAGATATAATAACATCAGGATGAAGTTCCTGCTCACCGATCTTGGTTGAGATCGTGACTTTTTTATTATCCAGATCGACTGTTTTTTTAGATGTTGGCCCCAGGGTGGGAACAAGGTAAGGATTTGCTTTGATTCGGTTCTGGCCATTATTGATCTTATAGATTTCCACCTGATTATAGATCAGAGGATAGTATCCGGGTAGGTAGAGTCTGGTGTAGACCAAAGCCAGGCTGGGCAGCACAAAGATCAGCAGCAGGGTCAGAAGCACCAGAATCCGTTTATGCATAGTTTTGTTTAAAGCTTGTCTGAGTTTAGCAGTGTTTTGGCAGCTAACTGGATGCCGTCTATCGTAAGAGTTCTGTCGATCAGTGTAATGGATGGTATGAAGGGAGCCAGCAGATCTGATATACCACCGGTGGCTATGACCTGAATAGGTTTAAGAGATTCATATTCTTTCAACAACTCCTGAACAAAGCTTTCCACCATAAAAGCATGGCCTTTGACGATCCCTGACAGCATGGCATCCTTGGTATTGGTGCCCAGCAGCACAGTCGGCGAGGTCAGTTCGATCTCTGACAACAGGGCAGCTTTTTCAAACAGTTCAGCGGCTGCGGTTTTCATACCGGGAGCTATGATGGCACCCATAAATTTACCTTCTGAAGAAACCATCTGCAGTGTAGTGGCAGTTCCGAAATCGATGATGATTGCATTACTCTTATACTTTTTCCATACCGCAAAAGCGTTGGCAACCAGGTCTGCTCCAATGAAACCGGGATCCGGAACAACATAGCTCAGGCCGATTTTCGAATAAGCATTCAGCAGCAACGCTTCCTTGTTAAAATGCTTGGTTGAAAGGTGTTGCCACATCCTGGTCAAGTCGGGAACCACGCTGGCAATAATGACATTTCTGATTCCAGAGATCTCCCAAGTGCTGTCACGCAGTGAATTCAGCAAAGCGAAATACTCGTCTGCGGTGCGGCGGCTGTCAGTCCTGAAGCGGGCGTGCCAGATCACTCTGTCCTCGTGGTAGATACCACAGACGATGTTTGTATTGCCGATGTCCACGACTAAATTCATATATACAATCTACCTCAGATTATGATGATCAGGGTATAAAGATAAAAATGAAAAACTAAGCCTATTAATACCATAAAACAGTCTGCAAATTTTATGTCAAACTATTTTAATCGGTCAGCCCTATCTCTTTGAGAGCAGAGGGACTTTTTCTCCAGTTCTTTTTAACCTTGACCCAAAGGTGGATCTCCGTAGGGGCCTGATTGAAGTCTGTAAGTTGTTTTTCCGCATACTCCCGGATCTTTTTTAATCCTGTCCCATTCTTACCGATAATGATGGGTTTTTGGCTGTCACGTTCGATCCAGATGGTGGCTTCGATGACTATTTTGTCGCTCTGCTCGGTGTACCTGTCGATCAGAACGGCAGTCGCATAAGGCACTTCCTGAGAGAATTGACGGAAGACCCCTTCCCTGATTACTTCCTGGGAAAAGAAACGCATCGGCAGGTCGGAAAGCTGGTCTGTATCGTAGAAGGGCGGACCGAAGGGAATGAATTTTGTGATGGCAGGAATGATTTTATCGACATTATCACCGTTTTTTGCTGATACAAAGAGGATTTCCTCAAACTCCTGCGTCAGTCTTTCACGGATTTCAAGATCAGTGATTTTGCCCTGCAGATCGGATTTGTTGATGATGGCCAGGCGAGGACGCTTGACGCTTTTGAGCATGGTGATGAGTTCATTGTCATAGTCAGTCGGGAAGCTCGGTTTATCCGTCAGAAAGATGACAGCGTCGGCATCATTGAGTGTGTCGGTGAGCTGTTTGAGCATCCGGTGCTGCATTTCGTAGCGCGGTTTGAGGAATCCGGGCGTGTCCAGAAAAATGATCTGGCAGTCCGGATCGTTGAAAATGCCTTTGATGGAGAGCCGTGTAGTCTGCGGTTTGTCAGATGTAATGGAAAGTTTTTCGCCCACCAGACGGTTCATCAGAGTGGATTTTCCGACATTGGGCTTGCCGACAATAACTACGTAACCGCTTCTGAAATCTGCTTTCTTCATAATTTTCATAAAATTACTGCCACAGACCTGTTTGTGTCGGCAGAGCCTGTGGCAGTAATGATTGCATATTGTTGTTTATAATTCGGAAAAGACCGATTTGATGATGGCAACGCATTCATCAAGCTGTTCCTGAGTGATGACAAGAGGCGGAGCAAGTCTGATGATGTGTCTGTGCGTCGGTTTGCATAGCAGGCCCTTGTCTTTCAGCTTGAGGCAGACGTCCCAAGCCTCGATTCCGTCTTTGGGTTCGACTATGATGGCGTTCAGGAGGCCTTTGCCACGCACAATCTTGATCATTGGATGGTTGAGCTTTCTGAGTTCAGCGCGGAAGTATTTGCCAAGCTGGTAGGCCTTTTCTGCCAGATTTTCCTCTTTCAGCACTTCCAAAGCGGCCTGAGACACTGCGCAGGCAAGCGGGAATCCGCCAAAGGTGGAACCGTGCTGTCCGGGTTTGATGACCAGCATGATGTCTTTGTCAGCCAGCACGGCGGATATGGGCAAAACGCCGCCGGAAAGGGCTTTGCCGAGGATCAGGACGTCCGGGCGGACGTTTTCATAATCACAGGCCAGCAGTTTTCCCGTGCGTGCCAGGCCGGTCTGAACCTCATCCGCGATGAACAGGACATTGTGTTTTTTGCAGAGGTCGTAACAACTTTTCAGATATCCGTCGTCAGGAACATTGACTCCGGCCTCGCCCTGTATGGGTTCGACGATGAATCCCGCCACGTTTTTACCATGCTCTTCCAGAACTGCATTGAGAGCGGAAACGTCATTATAGGGTATCTTCACGACGCCCGGCAGGAAAGGTCCGTAGCCGTCATAGGCGTCCGGATCTGTGGAAGCTGACACTATGGCAATGGTTCTGCCGTGAAAGTTGCCTTCACAGAAGATGAGAATGGCGCTGTCGGGTGCTATGCCCTTGACCTTGTAACCCCATTTACGGGCAAGTTTGAGGGCGGTCTCGACCGCTTCCGCACCGCTGTTCATGGGCAATACCATATCGTAACTGAAATACTCGGTGATGTATTTTTCATAAGGGCCCAGCATATTGTTGAAAAAGGCGCGAGAGGTCAGGCAAAGTTCCTGGGCCTGCGCGACCAGGGCATTAACGATCTTTTTGTTGCAATGGCCCTGATTGACGGCAGAATATGCACTCAGAAAATCATAGTACTTTTTCCCTTCCGGATCCCACAAAAACACGCCGTCGCCTTTTGCTAAAACAACCGGCAGCGGATGATAATTGTGCGCACCATACCGTTCTTCCATTTCCATCGCTTCTTGAGAACTGACTTTTCCATACTTTAATTCGTCGTTCATCATTCCTCCTAGGGTTAATTTTGTTATTTTCTTCTGCTGAAGTCGTATTTAAAATCAGCTTTTAATGTCAACAGAAAAAGGTTTGAACCCGTTTTTCTCCATTTTCTGCACATACTCCCTCCTCTTTTCATATTTCCTTGCAAGTCATAATCTTGTCGGGATTCAGTCGGGATCCAGTCGGATTAAACCCGACAGGATTAGGACAGGATTATGACAGGATAATGAGATGGATGTATGCAGGATGAAGGTGTGATGAAAGCAAAATGCTAGGGGTGATAAAGCTGATATATGCTTAAGAACAGGTTATTTTTGGGCGAGGACTTCGGAGATGGCAGAGAGAAGTTCGTCGCGCATGAAGGGTTTTTGCAGGGTCTTCTTGGCGCCGAGTTTTTCCGCCAAAGGCAGATAGCTGTTGGGACCAAACCTGCCGCCGCCGGACATGGCAATGATCTTGAGGTTAGGACACAGGCCCAGCAGTTCCTGAATGGTTTCCAGACCTTCCTTATCGGGCATGATGATATCGGTCAAAACCAGGTCCGGACTGCTTTCACCACAGTGCCTGATCGCCTGGGTGCCGTTTTCGGCCTGCAGAACTTCATATCCCGCGCGCTCGAGCATGGTGACCAGCACATTGCGGAAACTGTTGTCGTCTTCGATCACAAGAATTCTTGCCATTGCATCCTTCTGCAAAAGTATTGTGCACAATTATTGCCGGCTTGCTTAACTGTCAAACGAAAAAACGTCACAGGCTGAAACTGCTGCCTGTCCTGTAACCGTCAGCCGCGCTGCTGATAATGCCTCCGGCATAGCCGGAACCTTCGCCGACAGCGTATAAATTGCTGATCCCAAGACAGTTCAAACCATCTTCAGAGCGGACAAGGCGCAGCGGGGAAGAGGTTCTGGTTTCCGGCGCGATCAGGATGCCTTGATCAATGAATCCTGGCAATATCTTATCAAAATGCTGCAGACCGTGCTTAAGAGCATCGTTGATCTCTGCAGGAAACAAGTCTGACAGTTGGAAGGACTGTGCAGCAGGAAACAGACAAGCAAGATTTCTATCAGCGGAAAGAACGCCCTTAAGGTAATCCGAAGCAGTCTGATAGGGCGCTGCATAGCCATTGAGAAAAGCTTTACGCTCAATGGCAGACTGGAATTTCATTCCGTTAAAAAGATCAGCACCATAAGTTTCAGCATTAACAACGGTCACGACAGCGCTGTTGGCATAGCCGGAATCCCTGGCCGCAAAGCTCATTCCGTTGGTTACACAAGTGTCCTTTTCGCTGGAAGCGGCAATTACAAAACCGCCCGGGCACATGCAGAAAGTGTAAGTCCCCCTGCCGGCATGGTTGTCAGTCAATCTGTAGGAAGCTGGCCCCAAAAGCTCTGTCCATCTGTTGCTTCCGTAGATCGCTGCATCGATCCAAGCCTGCTTATGCGAGATTCTGACGCCGATAGCAAAAGGTTTTGGCTGCAGTGCGACCCCTCTGTCAGACAGCATCCTGAAAGTGTCTCGGGTCGCATTTCCGGGCGCAATGACAAGAACTTCGGGAGAATGGCTTTGACCATTGATGATGACTTGTTTAACAATCCCGCCATTGATGACAATGTCCTCCAGCCTGCTTCTGTAGCGAAAGGAACAGCCCTGCGAGATCAGATATTCCCTGATGCGAGAAACCACAGCCCTGATGCCTTCGGTGCCGAGGTGGGGCAGGGCTTCCCAGCTTATGCTATCCGGTGCTCCGAATTTTACCAGCAAATCAAAAACTGACTGAATGTCCCGATTGCGTGAACGCGAAGTCAGCTTGCCATCAGAAAAAGCGCCGGCACCTCCTTCACCGAACTGGACATTGCTTTCGGGATCGAGTTTGCCTTCTTTCCAAAATGCTTCAACAGAGCCGGCCCTGGCAGAAAGTTTATCGCCGCGGTCAAACAGCATGGGCTTCAGTCCGCGCTCCACCATTGCCAAAGCACAAAATAATCCGGCGGGACCCATTCCTATTATGATAGGATGAAGGTCAGAAAGCCTGGTTTTAGGTGGTGTCTGTTCTGTTTCCTCTTTGATCAAAACGATGTCAGGATGGTTCCTGAGAGGGTGTTCTGAAGCGGCTTGAAAAGTATAAACATAATAAGGATGATCTTTCTTTCTGGTATCCAGGGCACGGCGGATAAGTTTCAGAGAGCTCAGTTGACCATACTTGCCGCCCACAATCTTCTTCATTGCGGAAACTGCGTCTGGCTGCTTTGAGACTGGGATTCTGATGTTTTTGATGATATAGTTCATAAAAAGAAAAGGCGCTTTTTCAGCGCCCTGTAAAGCATGGTGGCAAGACCCAGAATCGAACTGGGGACACAAGGCTTTTCAGGCCTCTGCTCTACCGGCTGAGCTATCTCGCCCTTGCGTTGTCCAAAATTCTGATTCATGTTTAAATGTCAAGCACAAATCTTGAGGTCATTCCCACTCAATGGTAGCGGGTGGTTTGGAACTGATGTCGTAAACGACTCTGTTCACGCCGGGTATTTCATTGATAATGCGGTTCGAGACCTTTTTCAGAAAAGCGAAAGGAAACTCAGTCCAGTCTGCGGTCATGCCGTCCACACTGTTCACGGCGCGCAGGGCGCAGACATTTTCATAGGTCCTCTCGTCACCCATGACGCCGACACTTTGAATCGGCAGCAAAACAGCAAACGCCTGCCAGGTGGAATCATACAGCTCCCAATTGTAGAGTTCGCTGATGAAGATGTCATCGATCTCCTGAAGAAGTTTTACCTTTTCGGGCGTAATATCACTGATGATCCTGACCGCCAAGCCCGGTCCCGGAAAAGGATGTCGGCGGATGAGCTGCTCGGGGAGCCCAAGCTCCCTGCCTACGGCACGAACTTCATCTTTGAAGAGTTCGCGCAGGGGTTCCACCAGCTTCAGCTTCATCTTCTCAGGCAGGCCGCCCACGTTGTGGTGTGATTTTATGGTGACGGAAGGCCCCTTAAAAGAAACACTTTCAATGACATCGGGATACAAGGTGCCCTGTGCCAGAAATTCGGCATCAGGATGTTTGGCTGCTTCCTGTTCAAACACTTCAATGAAAGCATTGCCAATGATCTTGCGTTTCTGCTCCGGGTCAGAGATGCCTTTCAGCCTATTCAGGAAAAGCTCTCCGGCATCAACGATCTGAAACTTAAAACCGGGCAGGGCAGCAAACATTTTTTTGACTTTGTCGGATTCATTCTTTCTAAGCAGACCTGTGTCCACAAAGATCGGGATGAGCTGGTCGCCAATTGCTTTATGCAACAGAGCTGCAGCCACGGAAGAATCCACTCCTCCGCTCAGGCCCAGGATCACTTGTTTCTCCTGAACGGCGCTGCGGATCGAAGCGATGGTTTCTTCGATGAAAGAGGCGGGAGTCCAATCAGCCTTGATGCCGCAGATACGGAAGAGGAAATTGGACAGGATCTGCCTGCCGTTGGGCGTATGAGCCACTTCGGGATGAAACTGCAATGCATATATTGGTTTTTCCTTATGCGTGATGGCAGCAAATTCCGCATTTTCAGTATAGGCAAGTCTGTGAAAGCTGGCGGGTAGGGACTTTGCTTCATCGCCATGACTCATCCAGACCGTCTCCTTATCTGCCATGCCGTCAAACAAATCGCTATCGTTTGCAAGCTTCAAGATCGCTCTGCCATATTCCTTTTTGTCAGCTTTACTGACTTCACCGCCGAAGTGAGATATTATCAACTGCATACCATAACAAATGCCAAGAATGGGAATACCCATTTCCCAAATGTACAAATCAGGTATGGGAGCTCCTTCTGTAGTGACGCTGGCGGGGCTGCCGGAAAGGATC
>Ga0209610_1001182_pt1 | contig 13529 bp, 11 predicted proteins | sample LakKivw275mmetaG_FD_184137 | JGI IMG/M metagenome (GOLD analysis project Ga0209610, IMG submission 184137) | Anoxic lake water microbial communities from Lake Kivu, Rwanda to study Microbial Dark Matter (Phase II) - Lake Kivu water 275m metaG... | ecosystem: Environmental > Aquatic > Freshwater...
GTCGAGGAAATATTGTTCCCCTGTAAAGAAGCCGTAGTGAAAAACCTGCTAGATGAGGCTGCGATAGGAAAAGATGAGGAGGCATACTTCAGGGAATTCCTAGACGCTTACGCCCCGTTTAAGGTTCCAGTGTATGACGAAAGAGAAATCCTATGCGAGAAGGTCAGGGCAATCCTCACTAGACGAGCTCAAAAACTGAGAGACCTCTATGACCTCTACATGCTTGAAAAGGCCGGCTTCAACGCGGAGGCGCTGAAAGAACAGATAGTCAAGAAAACCCAATCGTCTCTACAATATGCGAAATACAGGGCCAGCTTAGATAGAAACAGAAAATCGTTGAGGATCACAGAGGCTCTGGAAGACCCCTACGAGAGAAGCCTGTTCATCAAAAAGCCACCAATCGATTTTGAACGCTTCGCTGGAAGACTCGAGGATCTCTTGAGAGACACCCTAGACAACATATAGCCCCCACAGATATTGTTCTTACATCGGTCGTTGAAGGAGTGATCCCGTCTTCTAGAGCATTGCGAGTCCATATGGTCTTGTGTACTCTATCTTCCCCGTGGTTGGATCTACCTTTATTCCCAGTCCTTCCAGGGCCGTCGCTCCAAGTATGGGCTCGGGAGCCTCCATTATGGCTACCGGCAGAACACCTTCCCTCTCACCTATCTTTATATACGCATAGGAGAGCTGGGCTTCAACCCTCCGCTTGTCAGCCAACAGCAGCTCAACCCTGGCGATGGGCTTTATGGCCAAGCTCTCCGTCAGCTTTGGTGGCAAAGCCGTGTAATACGATCCAGTGTCGACTAGGAAATCCGTCTCCTCAACCAAAGTCCTCTCAGGACAGCCAAGGAGAGCCTTTACCCTCACAAAACCCATCCGATCACTCCCAATCTGATTGCCAAGATTCAGCCTATATAATCAACCCTACAGAAAAATATACGGTGCTTACCCTATAAGAAATGCCCTCATGATCGATCTCTAACTGTATGTGTCCTTCATTCCTGTTGCTCCTTGGTCTGGACACAGTGGACCTTGTACTTGCTCTCATCCTCCCAGACTGGTCGATAGACCGGTTCAGTAGTCGCGGGGAACCATGAGAAGAGAGTATTACAGGCGTTAGCCCTCGTTGGAGATCAAGTGGTCTGACATGATAGCTAGTGCCTTAGAATTAAGAGTGTTCAGCGGATTCCATTGTTCGAAAAGCTTCCACGGCCATGTAATATTCATTTTAGCAGTTGTTGCTCATTTAGATGTAGGACTTCATCACGTAGCTTCCTGTCGGAGTATCCGAAGGGGCTCAGTATGTTTGAGGCTGCTGCGAGTAGGAGATCCAGATACTTCTTGATGTCGTATCTTGTGTCCTCTGTGGTCAACTCGGCTGCTTTAACCTTTCGATCGGGTCTTCTGTCATCGGCGTCCGTGATGATGTATCGAACTGTCTGGCCTGCTGAGACCTCTATTCCTTCCTTCATCAACTGCTGGGCTGCTATGGCCTGGAGGACCTTGTTTGAGTATCTGTCTGCCCTTTTTGAGAGTTGATTGGTGATGATCAGCTGATCCAGAGGGACGTCATGGTTGACTAGTTTATTTGCGTATCTTCGTAGAACCTCAAGGCTCTCAGATATCTTCTCCCTGAACTCACTTGCATCTGAGGCTTTGGAAAGCGTCTTGATCATGTCCATTTGAGCGTTGCGTATGAATTGTGGAGTGTCCCTCCTCCTGGCTTCTATCCCTCTAACCTTTATCCCGCCTTCTTCGAGGACTCCGTAGTATCGATTGAGGACTGGGACGCCGGGATGTGTTCTGGATGGGAGGAAGACGATCCACTTGTAGCGGCCACTAACGCTTATGGGCGCATTTGTCTCTCTGGATATCTCCTTACAGAGGTCGGCGAGTTCTCTTTGTGAGGCCCCTTCCTTTCTTACCCAGAGGGAGTCGACTATGCCGTGGACAACTTCAAAGCCATGATCCTCGGCGACGCGCATGGCCTTTAGGAGGACATTCCTCGCGATGGCGCAGACGGCGATGTGGGCGTCCACCCTTCCGAAGCGGGCGTTCTTGTATCCTAAGTATCCGAAGCATGTGACGAGTATCCATTTTAGCGCGTTCTGGCGCCTATCGTAGATCTGTCTCAGCTCTGGACTCTCGGCCTCGTCTCTCATCATCTTGTATTGTCTCCTCTTCTCGAGGATGAGGTTGAGGACCCTTGGAACTATGCCTATTCTCTTTTCGCAGATGTTGTAGTCGAGCTCTGGAACCCTGTTCCTTGAGTCTGGGCAGCACTTGCAGAGCACGGTCTCTGCTGAGATGTTGTGGGTTGCCATCAGCGTCGGGTACATGGACGAGAAGTCTATCTCTGCCACCCAGTCGTGTAGACCGACTTTGGGTTCGAAGACGAAGCCTCCTCTGTCTGCCACGAGGAGCTCCCAAGCTGACTTGAAGGATTCTGCGCTCCTCTTCTTCCATGGGATCAGAACCCCGTCCTTTATGACTTGATAGAGCTGTAGGGACGACATTATGGTCCCGATCGACGCTCTGGAGGCTCTCTGCAGGGGCATCCTGCATGTCCTAGAAACCTCTATCAGCCCCTCGAGGCCGCAGGCTGTGTAGATGAAGCTGTTGTCTACATCCAAGTGCACCCTGCCGTAGAGGCGGCGCATTGGAGCCTTGTAGTGTACGCGGCCGTAGGAGAAGAAGGTTACTCCTCGTCTCTTCGACGCTTCTAAGGGAGTCTCTTCCCTTCCCAAAACCAGATCGCAGACTAGTCCGTTTATCATTGCCCTCCTAGCCAAGTATGGAAAGAGAAACGAGTCGCCACCATGAGTCAAGATTATGTCAGGATCTTCCTGCTTCACGGCTTTGACGAGGTCTGAGAGTTTATGTCCTTCGTCGCCATCCTCTATTACTCTCCCTCTCCCATCAAATGAAACGAGAATTCTGCCTATGGGGTCATTGATGCTTGGAAATCTCCCTGATCTCTCTGCTTCAGCATCGATCCACATCACTCGCAACGGAGGCATGTGGTAATCTGTGCTGGCCACGGTGTCCATGAGGTTAAATCTTAGGCTTCGATCTTCTCCCTCAACCTCCAAGAAGGCAAGCGGGAAGAGGTCATTCTCATAGAGGTAGAGCTGGTCGCCTGGGACATCTAAGTTGTGGAGCCGAAGCTTTTGGTGACCCTCCAACCTCAACAGGTTGCGGGCAAAGTATGCTGTCCTTTTGCAATCGCTTATCTGGATCTCCAAGACCATCGACTTCTCTGAGTCCATTATGTCAGCCTGCTTCGTCACAAATCTCCAGCCAGTCACAGACTCGCTGGTATAAAGATAATCCGTTAAGTCTTCTAGGTCGTCCCTGCTGCCCGAGACGTATATTCTTGGCCTGAACTTGTCTAGAAACTTGAGTCTCTCCCCGTTCTCTGAGATGATCCATAGGGTCACCTCTCCATTATCCGAGGGGTAGACGTCCAGGAGCCAGCCCCTTGCCTCACGGTTGGTCGAGTTGCCCTCTGATCTCTTCAAGCTTCTCTCTGGTCTCCCGGAGGGATTTCTGTTGAGCCAACAGGATGGCCATGACCATGGCTTCGAAGAGAACTGGTCTCGTAGCCATTCCGCCTGCTGAGGCATACTCCCTGCAAGCGTCCACCATCTCGTCGAAGGCTTCTCGGTCCCTTCTGCGCAGAGCCTTCCTGAAGCCCTTCCACTCTTCAATCTTGCCCTCTAGGGCCTGACGATATGATGGCACGGTCTTCCCCAACGGTTACACCTCCTTAAAGTCTTCCAAGGTTGCGGATTTACTGAGCATATTAGATCGCAGGCTGACAGACCTAGTGGTGAGATCAGGATGCTTTTCCGGGAGAAACCTCAGGAACGGGCTATCCTCTTCCAGGAACGTGTCCATGGTGACGGTGTTGGATGGAAGATCGATGGTGAATGGCAGGATCTTTGGGTGGTTCTCCAGAATGAACTTCGGAGCGCCCTTGGATTCCCTGACGCCCATAACCATATTTGCATTTCCATACAGGATCGATTTGAGTGAGAGGCTCCTGCGAGAGTAGGATCTTGGAGGGTGTGAGGCAACAATGATGACTCGTCTTCTAGAAGCGAGGTCCGAGAGACTTTTTGTCATCTTCTTGTAGAGGTCTTCGGCCTCTTCCCATGGCACATCTCTGTCGAGGAACAGTCCAGTTATGTCCGAGATTATCACGAGTTTGGATCTGTACCTCTTCAAAGCTTCCTCCAGCCTCTCATGGACCAGAGCTGTCAGCTGATGTGCGGTGAATGCTCTGGAGATGAAGATCCCCTCTAGGACTGATCTTGGATCTAGGCTGTACTCTTGAGCCAGGGCCGAGATGGCGTATGGATTGAAGGTGTTCCCACCGTCAACGTAGACGACTTGAGAGTTCATGCCGCCCTTCCTGTATGGTAGCTGACATCGAACACATAGAAGAAACATCAGCCCCCTACAGAGAGAACTGCCGAACATGGCTGCAAAGTCGCCTCTCTGAAAACCTAGAAAAACCTCATCGATCTTCGCGATGCCGAAGGACAGCATCCTACCAGACTTCATAGGCAACACCGTCAAGCACAGCTGGATGCCTGCGTAGGTAAAGAACATCGAACTCACTCGAAAAAATAAAGGACCACGGTATATGAGGGGGAGGGGGTTCAAATCTCTCACGTGACACTATACTCTTACTCCTGTGTCCTCGCTCTTTTGATAACTCAAAGACTTCCACACATGATATGAAAAGAGCCTGCGTCTTCATCTCCCAGGCTCTCTCTTCGATACCGATCTTCTTTACTCGGTGCACGTTATACTAACTACAAGCTAGCGGAACTCCAATTCGAAAACTTTATAGAGTAAACAGCCGTCCTTATTATTGTGCGGCCGTAGGCGGCCGTAGACCACAGTCTACGCGGGCGGAATCTAGCCTGGTCTAGGACATCAATCGGATCAAAAAGCTCGCCGAGTGTATGCCTGCCACGCTGACGACCCGGGTTCAAATCCCGGCGGCCGCACCATTTTAGAACCGGAAACGTACCGTTTTCCTCAAACCACTGAGAAGCTCGATCTATCGGAAGTCTATCTCACTAAAGAATGGGGATGCCCTCTTCCTAGGGTCGAGTGGCATAAAGTGCGGAGCATATTGGGCTGGAAACAGCGATCTCTTTAAAGCCGACTTTATTAATTCATAATCTCATACCATTTCTATGTACTATCTAAGAATGTGTCTGGACAAGATACTTGAGTAGGAGAGTATTTTGCTGGATATCAAGAATGAAGGGCCGTTGATTCGTGGCTTTCTTTTCGCCTGCACAAACAAGACAGAAAAGGAATGTTTTGAGAGATCACTGCTTGGAACAGAAAGATTCTATGGTCCTATCGTTGTCAGAATACGAGAGGGAGACCTTCTATTTCTAAATAATTTGGACTCAAATACGCTATATGGAGTCTTCAAGGCGGTTTCAAACGGCCTCTTCAATCTTCAACCCGAGGCTTGGAATGGCAAATATCCGTATCAAGTAAAAGTGGAGCTTCTCGGAGAAAAAATAGAGATAAGAAACGCACGCGGAATACTGGATAAATTCAAAATAAAGAGAAACACACCTCTCTATGGAGAGAAGCTTCTCAGCTTCTTGGATACGTTTGTACCCGAGCCTACTCTGCTGGATGCTACTACAAAGTTAGAGCTAAATGAGGCAGCCCGTCTGATTTTTGAACAAAAAGAGAAGATCAAGAAGGAGATCGGACAAGTTGACATCGAAGAAGAGATTCCCTTGCTCGAGGCTACAACGCTCTGGGATTTTCCAACACAAAGTTATGGCCTGACACCTAAGGGAGATAACAAATATCCTGGAGTCACGCCGGCCCTCATAATCTACAATCTAGTCTGGAGATACACCGACCCAGGAGACCTGGTTGTTGATCCTATGTGTGGAAGCGGAACAACGATCGATGTTTGCCGAGAAGAAAAGAGAGAAGTCATAGGATATGATATAGCGCCTGTACGGCCAGATATCATTCAAAACGATGCGAGGAAGATACCTCTCGAAGACAACAAGGCGGATATGGTCTTCATCGATTCACCATACGGGGACAACGTCAGGTACAATGATCACCCAGACTGCATCGGCAAGATCTCCAGTGAAACAGAAATATTCTATGATGAACTTGAGAAAGTGATGAAGGAGTCACATAGAATACTGAAGGAAGGGAAAGTGTTAGGGTGGCTAATAGGCGACCAATGGGTCAAGAAAGAGTTCACTCCTGTAGGGTTGAAAATCTACGATCGTTTGTGCAAGTACTTTGAGCCGCTGGACATCATCTGCGTAACTCGAAGAGGGCAGATCTCTCACACAGGCCCTTGGTACAATCGTGCGCGAAGATTCAACTTCTTTTTGAGGGGTTTCAAATACCTACTGATTATGCGAAAGCCAGGTGTTCAGCCTCCAAAAGCTGAGCATAGGGAAATCAGGTGGGCATACTATCCTAGGACAAATGAGGCAAGGATATGAGCGATGTTAAGCACACGGTAGATGATCTAATTCTAAGAATTGGGAAAGGTGAGATAGATCCTAGAGAGGCCTGGGATAAAGTTCGAGAGTTAAAAGAACTGTATGTTCAACAGTATTCCGAACAGTCTTGGCACGTATACATCGGCAATAAGTTTCAACAATTGATCTACTCAATTTTGAAGGGTTATTTCCACAGACTTAAAGCCAAAAGCCCAGAGTTCAAGAATTTCGATCTATTTACCGAAAGTGAGGTAAGAAGTAACGATGTCATTGCAAGAAAACTTGCTGTAAAATATGGCGAGTACTTACTACTTCCGGATACGAACATGGCTATAATCGATTACGACTTCGTGAATCCTTGGAAATCGGAAGTCTTAGCGTTGGTATCATGCAAAACAAGCTTGAGGGAAAGAATTGCACAAGCATGCTACTGGAAGTTAAAGTTACTATCTTCGGACATAACCAAGAATACGCGTGTGTTTCTGGCTACTACAGACAACGATGAAGACTTCTTCCTCAGAAAAAAAGTAAACCGCTACGCTGGAAAAAGCAGGAATAGAATCATTGCTGAATATGAATTAGACGGCGTATACATCCTTCGAGAAGACTTCAAGAAAGAGTGGGAGAGTAGCAAAGTAAAGCGCTATGAACGCATCTTTGAAGACATCGTTAACATTCTTAAAAAGAGATAATTGAGAAACTCGCAATCACATGTGTTCAAAGACCTTCAGAGGCAATTAGATTGAAGACTCCAGAGTTTGCTATAGACTTCAACTACTTCATGGACTATAAGACCTTTGAAAAAACTGTTCTTACAGCAGAGAGGCTAGGATACCATTCAGTCTGGTACATGGACCACCTAATATGGAAAGGAGAACGTCTACCCTGGAACGAAGCCGGCGCAGTACTCGAGTGCTGGACAGTTCTATCCGCAATCGCCTCTGCCACTAAGAGGATCAGACTGGGACCCCTCGTCTCGTGCAACTCATATCGCAACCCTGCCTTAGTAGCCAAGATGGCGGCAACACTGGATGTCATATCAAACGGAAGGTTAGAATTCGGCATCGGTGCAGGCTGGAAGGAGGATGAGTATCTTGCATATGGCTATCCATTTCCAAATCCGCCGACGAGGATCGGGCAGCTGAAGGAAGCGGTGCAGATAATCAAGAAGATGTGGACAGAGGAAAAACCAAGCTTCCAAGGAAAATACTATCAAATCAACGAGGCCGTCTGTGAGCCCAAACCCATCCAGAAGCCGCACCCGCCGATCTGGATAGGCGGTGGAGGCGAAAAACTAACCCTAAAGCTTGTCGCCGAATTAGCCAACGGATACAATTGGAGGGCAACTCCTGAGGATTATAAGAGGAAACTGGAAGTTTTAAGAGAGCGTTGCAAACAGGTCGGTAGAGACTTCGATTCGATCAAGAAGTCCATCTGGATCCCAGTCATCATAGATGAAGACGAGAAGGCTTTGGAAAAGAAAGTTCAAACCCTATCAGCCAAGGTCGAGGCCACAACGTCAAAACCAAGAGAAGCCTCCGAACACATCTCCCTCTCCAAAGAGGAGTGGTTAAGCAGGAGGATAGTGGGAACCCCAGAGCAGTGTATCAATAGGATACATGAATACATTGATGCCGGAGTAGAGCTATTCCTCCTCAACTTCGCAGGCCTCGAGAAGGACATGAAGCTCTTTGCAGAAACAGTGATCCCTGAATTCAGATAATCCAGAGAATTCAACAGAGAATTCTAATAGAGGCAATAGCTTAGGTTGAGAAGTGTTAGGTTAGAAGTTTAGATAATTGCTCTATGATTTGTTCTTTAACTTCTCCATTAAACTCTGTAGCCATAAACGTTCCTCTCCAAGAATGCAGAAATCTCTTATCTTTCATTAGCGGTAATATAGATCTCCTAAGCTTTTCTTTATATACTTCTGGACACGGCATTACTTCGTTAACCCTTTCTTTAAGCCCTTCAGGTATTCCATTCTTCCATACTAAAGTTGCTATATCTCTAGCATCACTCGCCCTTGCTGAAACAACTTTAAGCATAAAATAATCGAGGTATCTTGGAACCCTCACCACTATTTCCCTATCAGCCACTCTAATCCCTGTTTTCCAAGATTCGGAAACAAATTTCTTATCAATCTTCACCACATCCTTCTCAGCCCTTCCCGTGACCTCTCCTTCCATAAAATCCAATGAAGCTCTTATCGACCTTCTCCCAACTTTTATGAGTTTAATACATCTCATATATCCCGAGCCATTCTTCTTTTCAAAAGCCTCAACCGAAGAATCTTTGATAAGCCATCTCTTAATTTCATCTAAATACCAGCCATCCTCCTTCCTTAGCACAAAATCACAGGCTCTAGTTGACCTTTGAAATGGGATGAAGGCTCTCAGCCCATAGCCACCTGTCAAAATGACCTTAGGGCTTTCAAAACCATTCGATTTCTTAGATAGAGATCCAATTAACTTAGCGATTTCCTCCTCTCTAGCCCTTACCATCTCAACGTATCTAGCCAAGCTCAACCACTTTCTCAACAGCCTCTTCTATTTCTCGCTTCAAGTATTCATCATCTAACCTTGGCTCTTGGACATCGTAAATCCTCCTGCCAATTAATTCGTTGATCAAGTGGCAACCGTACTCCAAAGCCTGTCTAACTCTAACGTTTGTTCCACGAATTCTCTTCCAGTAGCCTCGCTTTGATAACTCATTAGTTCTTATTCTCTTCCTATTAGAGTGCAACGTTGCGAAAGCATCCATGAACGCCCATCTCTGCGTACATCCAATTATCGTTTCATTCACATCCTCAACCAACAAGCCTCCAGCTTTCCTATAGTTTTTCGGCTTAGCTACATATTCAACTTGAACACGCCAGCTCTTTCTCTCAGCAAACTCTTCCAACGCTTTACCGTAAGACTTGTCTGAGACTTTTAACGAGTAGGTATTCCTATGCACAAAGTCTTGATTCCACAATGAAGAAGCGGTCTGGCATGAAACTATCTTGAACCCCTTATCCTTCTCGAAGAAGTCCCATGCATCCCTTATCTCATCTGGAACCCAATACCAACCCCACCTTACCTTTTCAACTAAGCCAGACCTAGTTAACTTGTTCAAGTACTCCTTAGCATTGGGCTCCATTTGCTTTACATCCTCAACCTTAACCAAGCTACCGGCGTATTCTTTGCTTAAGCGTTCGTAGAAGCGCTGCAAGTATTCGACCATACCGTTCACCTTTATCATCTATTTGGCAAAGCTTGCACTTAAATGTTCACCTTTTCATACTTTTTGGCAAAATCATTCAATGGCATGGCTCGCACATCCGTAAGAAAAATGATGAGAATGGAAAAAACCCAACCATCCTTTCAAAGATTTAACGGCAATTTTTTCTAGCCATTTTCCGTCGTCTTAACCAAAACTCCAAAATCTTCGCCACCAACATCAAGCACAGCGACAACTCCCACTTTTATCTGAAACTGGAAGGGCCATCTCTGAGTTTGACATGGAACCGCACTCGATGTGTCCTAGAAAGGAATGAATAGAAAGATTATGATCAATGCTGCAATCAAGAAGACCCACCAATACTCATAGACAAGATCAACCCATGTCTTCTCCTTCTCAACGACGTTGAAGCGTATCGCGTCACTTGTTGCACGTTCAAAAAAATCGTCGCCTTCACTTTCTGCGCTGACACTCCAGATTCCAATCTTATTTGCAACAAAGCTGATGCTGAAGTGTCCCTCAGCATCGGTCTCTGCAACTTCATTTGTAGTGACCCCATCAGGATCTGTAATTGTCAGGTTTACGACTATCCCAGACTGCGCAGGACTGAAGCTGCCTGAGATTGAAAATGCAGTGTTTTGCTGCTGATAGCCGATAGGAGACATAGAAAGGGACGGCTGTGCCTTGTAATAATTTATCACTAGCTTCGGTCGATACTCTGTTAGTTCTGCCTCACTGGAACAGAAAACTGCTGTCAGATCCTTATCTCCTGATTCCTCTGGCGTCAACACAACTGTCAGAAGCGTGTCGTTGCTTTGAAGAACCGTTTCAATATCAGACTTTATGTTCCAACTAAACCAGTTATTTGAAGAGCTGACATGTTCGATATCAGACGGTTGCTCAGACCAAGACGGCTTATTGTTCCACGTTATCTCGGTCTCCTCCCAAGAATCATCGGAACAATAGTGAACACCGATGTTGAAGGCAGCCTGTGCACTCTCAGCAAATAACGAGAGATCAGCCGACATTAGGTTGATTCCTGCAGGAATGCCTGACAGGTTGAACATGAGGTAAGTAACACGCTCCTTGAGAGGGATGATCAACCATTTGTAATAATAAACTTGCAGTCTCCCTTGTTCACCAAAATTGTGATCGCCCTCATCGCTGTCAACATAAGAATCCCTGACTGGAAATAGAGTCTTGGTGTTCACTGAAGATGACGAACAAACAAGTAACGTGAGAGGGAACGTTGACGCAACTACAAGGAAGAATAGAAAGAAGATCAAGACCTGTTGTCTTACAATCATCGGCGGTACCTCAAAAGCGGAATCTTGAAAGTTATTTACAACTCTTACAATGATAATATGACCAGTAGATTATCAATTTTCCCTTTAAAATATAGTCTAATTGAGGTGGCTCAGGGCCTTAAGGAATTGATGAGAAAGGTAAGTCCGAAGTAGATTAAAACCACGCCCAATATCGCCACAATGACTCTGTACCATTTATTTCCAACAAACTTCGAGCCCATACTAGAAAAATGCGCAACGGTCGTAAGCCAAGCATAATCCATCCACACGTGACAAGCATACATGAACACAACGCCAGGTAATGATGCGAATTCGAGGGCGAGAAGAATCAGATTCGCCCCAACAGTCAGCCACCAAATGATAAAGAATGGATTCAAGCCAGTAAAGGCAAACCCCATCAACAGAAGACCCCTTTTCCCCAGCCTTACCGACTTGGTCTCTTCGTGCTTAGATGTGAGAGAGTCACGAATCTGCATGGCACCAAAAACGAGGAGGACCAGGCCTCCCACAGCTCCAACAATAAGCTTAACGCTCGGCTCGCTCGCAACGGTTAGGAGACCGCAAGCCAAAAGCATGACAAGGGTGAACTCGACTAGAGAGTGGGCTATTGAAAACAACAGCCCGCCTTTAGCCCCAGACCTAGCACCGTAGGACAATGTGGCAAAGAATAGAGGACCCGGAGCTAATGCGCCAGAAGCAGTCACCAGAATAACCGTCGCAACGAAGTTCAGAACGTCCATAACACTACACAACTTGAATGCGCATAATAGTCTTTCGAACACCAAGCCTTAATCCACAAGGAATCTGAATGCAAAGCGTCGGCTTCAAACCGTTCTAATCTCTGTACAATCTGTACTAAAATCTAGTATTAAAAATGACATATCCTCCATATACTCTCAAGGGATGACATATGAGGAAGATGGAAAGAAGAAACATCTACGGAATCATAGTCATCCTGGTCTCAGCCTGTCTAGTAGTCTACAGTCTCACGAGCTTCCCTCCTGCACCAGAGCACAATTTAGTAACAGCGTCTTCTTCAGTCAGCTTCGGAACAGGCTTCTTCGCCAGCAACATACAGGAAATAACAGTCGTCGAGGCTAACGCTCCCCAATACGAGTTACCTCTAGACATCAGCCGAGTTGAAAATATAGAGTCAATCAGCCGAAGGTTCAACCTGGACGGTGGCGGCCTGCAGCTCCTAAGGCAGAATGGCTTCGTCGTAGTCTCACTAAGTCAATATGACCAGTTTGACGAGATATACAACCTGATTGACCAAATAGGATTCCCAATATTCATAACAGCAGACTCCATGCTTCACGTCTATCACATATTCTTTGACGAGATCCTCCGCAGCATCGAGGAGGAATACTTTGCAGACGACCTGAAAGAGATGATGACTGACCTCGTCGAAAAATCCATCGACATCTATGAAACGATCCCATCCGAAAACGACCTACTAAAAGAGGCTTCGAGAAGAAACGTATGCTTCTTCTGCGTAGCCGCCAAACTCTTGGACCCAGATTTTACTATCCCACAATTCGTCAGCGACTTGGCTGAAAGCGAACTGGACCTCATCGAGGCCCACGAACAGATGGTCGAGAGTCCACTCTTCAGTTACAAGGAGGATTACACGCAATATGTTCCAAGGGGCCACTACACGAGGAGCGAAGTGTTGGAGCGCTACTTTAGAGCAGTGATGTGGCTTGGAAGAATGAGGTTCATGGCCAAGTCATCCAGCCAACCAGAACTCTCAAGGCTACAAACTATCCAAGCAGCCTTAATAGTTCAAGCGTTGAACAGCCTCCCTGAGTCCAAGGCGGCATGGGAGAAGATATACGCTGCGACAAGCTTCTTCGTGGGTTACTCGGATGACCTGACGATCTACGACTATGAGAAGGCTCTGAGAGAGGTCTACGGCTCAGAGTTCGAAATCACGGACCTAGAGGATGCGAATAAGCTGGGAGAACTCCAAGACAAGATCGTGGAGTTGAATCAAGCAAGAATCGTCTCATCCCCGATCTATCCGTGGCAAAAGGAAGAACTCATAGGCTTAAGATTCATGGGCCAACGCTTCATCCCAGACTCCTATGTCTTCCAAGAACTCGTCTTCGACAAGGTCCAAGACAGATTCATGCCAAAAAGCCTCGACGTCACGGCCATCTTTGGCTCAAGAAGGGCCGAGGAGCACTTGGCCAGCGACGTCGAGACGTACACTGGATACGGAGAGCAGCTGAGCAAACTGAAGATCGAGTTCTCCAGCCTCAACGTCTCAACATGGACTCAGAACATATACTGGAGCTGGCTCTACGCGTTAAACTCAACCCTACAGGAGCCTCCCGTAGGGTATCCAACGTTCATGACACAGCCAGCTTGGCTGGACGAAAAGCTGAACACTGCTCTTGGATCCTGGACAGAACTCAGACACGACACAATTCTCTACGCAAAGCAGTCCTACACCGTCTTAACAATGGCGCCAGAG
>Ga0209610_1001185_pt1 | contig 13512 bp, 13 predicted proteins | sample LakKivw275mmetaG_FD_184137 | JGI IMG/M metagenome (GOLD analysis project Ga0209610, IMG submission 184137) | Anoxic lake water microbial communities from Lake Kivu, Rwanda to study Microbial Dark Matter (Phase II) - Lake Kivu water 275m metaG... | ecosystem: Environmental > Aquatic > Freshwater...
CCGGTTCGTTGACATTCACATACCCTGACGGTACAATGATGCCTCTGGACGACAATTCGTATGGAGCCTCCTATGTTCAAAGAATTCAAAACCTTCATCCTGCGCGGCAACGTGGTAGACTTAGCCGTCGGCGTTATCATTGGCGCGGCCTTCGGCAAGATCGTCAGCTCACTGGTCAATGACATCCTCATGCCGCCCATCGGACTGCTGCTGCACGGCGTGAACTTCTCCAACCTGTTCGCCAGCCTGGATGGACAAAGTTTCGCCTCGTTGGCCGACGCCCAGGCCGCTGGTGCCCCGACCATCAACTACGGCCTGTTCATCAATAACGTGATTGATTTCCTCATCATCGCTTTTGTTATCTTCCTGTTGCTCAAGGGCATCAACCAGCTTTACAAGAAGTCCGTCCCCGCGTCGGCCATGCCGACCGCGAAGGAATGTCCGCGTTGCTTCACGGCTATTCCCGCTAAGGCCACTCGCTGCCCGAATTTCACGTCCGAATTGAAATAGTCATTTTGTAGTAGGGGCGACCAGCTGGTCGCCCCTACGTCACCCCTGCAAACTTCCCCCCATGGATTTCCTCGACAACCTCAACTCTCAGCAACGCCAGGCCGTGACGGTTGGCACTGGGCCTGTTTTGGTGCTGGCCGGCCCCGGGTCCGGAAAGACACGTGTGCTGACCCAGCGCGTCGCCTATCTGATCGGCCGCGAGGGCGTGCGTCCTTACCAGATGCTGGCCGTCACGTTCACCAACAAAGCGGCGCGGGAGATGGAGGGCCGCGTGCGCGGATTGCTGGGCGAGCAGGCCACCAATGGCTTGTGGCTGGGGACGTTCCACGCCATCTGCGCCCGCCTGCTGCGGCGAGAGGCCGAGCACCTTCCCTTTAACTCTAGCTTCGTCATCTACGATGAGGATGACCAGCAGCGGGTTGTCAAGGCTGCCATCCGTGACTTGAACCTGGACGACAAAACCTACCGTCCGCTTTCGGTGCACGGCTCGATTTCGCGCGCCAAAAATGACCTGATTTTCCCCGAAAACTACCCCATCCAGACCTACCGTGACGAGGTGGTGAAGCGCGTTTATGCGCGTTATCAAGAACTAATGAAACAGAACAACGCGGTAGATTTCGACGACTTGCTGTTGTGGACAGCGCATCTGCTTTCGGATTTCCCCGCCGTGCGCGAGAAGTACGCCAAACGCTTCGTGCATGTGCTGGTGGATGAGTTCCAGGACACTAACTACGCCCAGTATGTGTTGCTGAAACATCTGGCATCGGTACACAATAACATCTTCGTTGTTGGTGATCCAGATCAATGTTTCCCGGCTGGCAGCCTGGTTTTGACGCCGACTGGGCAAAAAGCCATCGAAACTTTCAAGGAAGGCGACCAGGTTATTGCCGCAAGTGGACGCGGCTCCACTCTTTCGTGCCAGGTCAATCATGTTGGGAAAAGGCCCTTTGAAGGTGAAATCGTAAAAATAGTGACCGAGAGTGGCCATTCATTCAGTGCCACGCCCAATCACGTGGTTTTTGCCCGCCTTGGACTCAATCCCGGCCTCCACTACGTTTACCTGATGTTTCGCAAAGATAAAGGCTACCGAATTGGGATTGCCTCTCATGCCCGCAGTGATGGCGTCAGGCCAGAACTTCAAATTGGCTTACAGGTCCGGAGTAATCAGGAAAACGCTGATCGCATCTGGGTTCTAAAGGTTTGCCAGCATCGAGATGAAGCGCATTATTGGGAGGCATATTATTCTTTTAATTACAGCGTTCCAACTACCGTCTTCCACGTGCGTGGACGGCGGATGCGAATGTCGCAAGACTATATAGACAAACTGTACACAGCAATAGATACTGAGAAGAATGCGAAACATCTCCTGGCTGACCTTGAAATGGACTTCAGGTATCCGCACTACGTTCCTCAAGGCACGTATCGGAATATCGTTAATTTACGGTATTTCGGGGACAGCCGCAGCACCAATCAATCCCCCTGGCACGCGCACCGCGTTGATCTTTGGAGCAGTGAACCGGAATTGGCAGAAAGGCTCAAATCGCTCGGCTATAAACCGAGCATTCGCAGCAGAAATAACTGGCGGGTGGGATTAAATCGTTTGCAATATGATGATGCTCATGAGGCTGCACAAAAATTAAGCCGTGATGCCGGCAACGCGGATATTGTAGTCGGCGCGTTTCTTGTGGATAAAGGCAAATCTCCTCTCGCGCCGCGCTTCAGCCTGATGCCCGCCAGCCACCTTCATCCAACGATGATCATTGCCATCGAGAGCGACGGCGAAATCATCGAAGATGTAATTACTGAGGTTTCCCGTCAGCCTTACAACGGCGAAGTATACGATTTGGAAGTGGATAACCTGCACAACTACCTGGCGGGGGGTATTGTTGTCCACAACTCCATCTATCGCTGGCGCGGCGCGGACTACCGCAACGTCAGACGCTTCGAGCAGGATTATCCCGATGCGCAAGTCATCCTCCTCGAACAAAACTACCGCTCGCGCCAGACCATCCTGGACGCGGCCATGTCGGTCATTGACCGCGCTCCGCACCGCCGCCGCAAGAAGCTCTTTACCGAGCGTGGCCAAGGGGAGCGGGTCCTCTATTACGAGGCCAACGACGATTATGGCGAAGCCTCCTTCGTGGTGGATAGCATCGTTCAACTGATTGCCAGCAAACAATACGAGGCCGGGGATTGCGCCGTGATGTACCGCACCAATGCCCAATCCCGCCTGCTCGAGGAGGCCTTCCTGGCAGCCCGCTTGCCCTACCGCCTGGTCGGCGCGCAACGCTTCTATGGACGGCGGGAGGTCAAAGACATCATCGCCTACCTGCGCCTGGTGCATAACCCCGCTGACGAGGTATCTCTCGACCGCATCCTCAACGTCCCGCCGCGCGGCATCGGAGATAAGACCGTGCTCGCTTTGCACACCAACGCGCGCGGGGCGAACGCCTCGCCGAGCGCATTGCTGCTCGACCTGGCGCGCGGTGAGGCTTCGCCCTTTTGGGTGCAGTTCAGCGGCCGCGCCATCCTGCCGCTGGCCGATTTCGGCGGTCTGCTCGCCAACTGGTGCGCCGAGGCAACCAGGGCTACCGTCACCGAGTTGTTCGACCGCATCACCGCCGACATCAACTACAAAGAATATCTCGACGATGGCACGGAAGAGGGCGCTGAGCGCTGGGAGAACGTCCAGGAGTTGCGCCGGCTGACGGTCGAGTACGAGTCCCGCACCCTGACCGAGTTTCTCGAAAACGTGGCGCTCATCTCCGACCAGGACACCCTGACCGAAGGCCAGGACGCCCCCACGCTCCTGACGCTCCACGCGGCGAAGGGCCTGGAATTCGGCGTTGTCTTCATCGTCGGCCTGGACGACGGTATCCTGCCCCACAGCCGCTCGTTCGATGAGCCCGAGGCGATGGAAGAGGAGCGCCGCCTGTTCTACGTCGGTATCACCCGCGCTAAGGATCGCCTCTACCTGGTACGCTGCCTGCGGCGCGGCGGGCCCTTCGACAGGCTCAAGGCAGGCAGCGGCTACGCCGAAGAGACCCTTCCTTCCCGTTTTCTGGATGACATCCCGCCCGAATTGCTGAACGGCAAGTCCCGCGCCGGGCGCCGCTCTTCGGCTTTTTCCTCCCCCCCATCCTGGCGGACTCTTTCCACGCCGCAGCCTGCTCCCGTTAAACACGCCGCGTTCAAGGCTGGGATGCGCATCCGTCACCCTATCTGGGGCGAGGGCATCGTTTTGACCAGCAAAATCCAAGATGAAGATGAGACAGTGGACGTTTTCTTCGAGAGTGTCGGCATGAAACGACTGGCGGCCTCGCTGGCGAATCTCAAAGTGATCAGTCATCAGTGATAACTGATGAGAGAAAAAGTCATCGCCGAATTGGAACAGTAGTCATGCCTGGAGTGCGGCCACTCCCGTCACCGCGCGAAGTCAGGATGCTTTTCACTCCATTGCACAGCCTATTGTGAAGCTTCGTGCTTCTTGTCAAATTGCCGTAAAATAGAGCTATGAACCTCAAAATTGTTATCCCGATGGCGGGCTGGGGCACGCGCATGAGACCCCAGACCTGGAGCAAGCCAAAGCCGCTCGTCAGCGTGGCGGGTAAGACCGCCCTCGACCATTTGCTGGAGATGTTCGATTCCATTCCTGACCCACAAAGTGCCGAATACATTTTCATTGTCGAACCGTATCTGGGCGAACTACAGATCCCGGCTTTTATGCAGGCCCATTATCCCGGCCTGAAGGTGCATTACGTTGTGCAGTCTGCGATGCGCGGCCAATCGGACGCGCTCTGGCTGGCGCGCCAACACCTGACTGGGCCGATGATTATGTGCTTCTCGGATACGCTGATCGAGACCGATTTCTCCTTTCTGGCAAACGAGAGCCTCGACGGCATAGCCTGGGCGAAAACCGTGCCTGACCCACGCCGTTTCGGCGTTGCGGAAGTGGATAAGAAGGGCCGAGTGACCCATCTCATCGAAAAGCCGGAAACACGTGATAATAATCTTGCCGTGGTGGGCTGTTACTACTTCAAAAGCAGTGAGGCGTTGATTTCAGCCATCGAAGAGCAAACGCGGCGCGGCATATCCCTGAAAGGCGAGTATTTCCTGGTGGAGGCCATCAACATCATGCTCGAACGCGGTGCGCAGTTCCGCACGCAAAAAGTTTCCGTCTGGCTGGATACCGGCACGGTCGAGGCCACGCTGGAGACGAATCGCTATCTGCTGGAGCATGGACGCGAAAATTCGGCCAATCACGTTGGCGAAGATGTCAGGATTAATCGGCCTGTGTTTATCCATCCCACTGCTAAGATCGTCAATTCCACGATCGGGCCGCACGTCTCTATCGGCGCAAACTGTGCCATCACAGACAGCAAGATCGAGAACTCCATTCTCGAGGAGGGAGTGGATGTCAACGCGGCGGCTTTGAGCAGCTCGTTTATCGGCCTGCAGGCCAAAGTCGAGGGACGAGGCGTAGAGGACCAGCCAATGATGTTGAATGTTGGAGACAATTCTGTTATCAAATTGTAGCGATGGCTCTCACCATCGCTGACCGGGCACGGCAGCCTGGTCTTCAAGAGAATGCCTGATATCGTCGAATGCCATTCCGAGTACGAATACGCCGAGAAGCCCACTGCCCTAACATGGGAGGGGCAGCGGCTCGAAATCGCCGAAATCCTGGAACGCTGGCGCATCCCTGGTGCGAAGTGCTTTCGCGTCAAAACAGCCAACGGGCAAATCTTCGAGCTGTTCTACGGCGAGCTGTACGACGAGTGGCGCATCAATCAACCTTGAGGAGGAAGGATGCAGGAAGTCCCTGACAGGCAATACCTTGCGAAGCGGGTAGTTGGGCTGAAGCCCTCGGGCATCCGCAAGTTTTTCGACATTGCCGCCACCATGAAGGATGTCATCTCGCTGGGCATCGGCGAGCCGGATTTCACCACTCCCAAGCCGATCATGGACGCCGGCCAGCGCGCCTTGGAGGCAGGCGAGACGCACTACACCTCGAACGCGGGAATTCTGGAACTCCGCCAAGCGTTGGCGAACCATCTGGCAAAGCTCTACGGCGTGAGATACGACCCGCTGACCGAGATCATCATCACGGTCGGCGTTTCGGAGGCGCTTTACCTGACCATGACCGCCCTGCTCGACCCGGGCGACGAGGTCATCATCCCCACGCCGTGCTTCGTCTCGTACCAGGCAGAGGTGATTCTGGCGGGCGGCATGCCAGCCGAGGTCCCCAGCCGTTTAGAAGACAACTTCCAGCTCGACCCCGACCGCGTGCGCGCTGCCATCACGCCGCGCACCAAAGCGATCTTCGTCGGCTATCCGAGCAACCCGACCGGGGCGGTGGCGGCGCGCGAGACCCTGAGCGAGGTCGCCAAAATCGCCGAGCAGCGTGACCTGATCCTGATCTCAGACGAGATCTACGACCGGCTGGTTTACGACTTCCAGCATGTTTGCGTCCCCTCGCTGGGCGAGAGCATCCAAAAACGCACCGTGCTGCTGGGCGGCTTTTCGAAAGATTACGCCATGACCGGCTGGCGCATCGGCTACGCGGCCGGGCCGGCAGATATCATTAAAGGTCTGGTGCGCATCCATCAGTACACTATCATGTCCGCGCCGACCATCGCCCAAGAAGCGGCCATCGAAGCATTGTCGAATGGCGAGCCATACGTTCAGGAGATGGTAGCGGAGTATGACCGGCGGCGCAGGCTGATCGTGGCCGGTCTCAACCGCCTGGGCCTGACCACCTTTGAGCCGCGTGGCGCGTTCTACGCCTTCCCGAAGATCGCCGCCTCGGGCATGGACGACGAGACTTTTGCTCAGAAGCTGTTGCAAGAGGAGCACGTCGCCGTTGTGCCGGGCAACTCCTTCGGCGCAGGTGGAGAGGGCTTTGTCCGTTGCTCGTATGCAACGGCCTATGAGAAGATCGAAGAAGCCCTGCACCGCATGGAAAAGTTCATGAACCGGTACGGTTAGCTGGCTGGCTGTCAGAGCAGATAAGCCCGGCAAAAGTGCTTGATTAAGTGGTTTAATTGGCTTGCAGGAGGCCAACATGATCTTTCGCGTCGGTATCGAAAACAACAACGAGGGACGTTCGATTGCCTGGGCGCTCGAACATCCCGGCTGCTTTGCCTATGGTCCCAATGCCAAGGTGGCGGAAGGTAGCTTACGCGGGGCGATCCAGGTTTATGCAACCTGGATCCTCAAACACGAGCCAAACACATGGTTGAACTTCGAGGAAATCGAAACCCGCGTAGAGGAAACTTGGAATGTCTATCTCATCAACGACGACTTCGATCGAATCGAGAAAGATGGCTACAGCGTGGAATCCTTCTTCCGCTTCGACTGGAGACCATTGACGGCCATCGAGATCCAGCGTGCCCTGAAGCTGCTCGCATGGAGCCGGTCTGATCTCTTGATAACTGTCGAGAGCTTGAGCGACGAGAAACTCAATCAGACCTACCTGGGCGAACGTTGGAGCATCAAGGGGATTCTCGGCCACGTCGGCGGGGCGGAATGGTGGTACCTGGATCGGCTTGGGCTGGCTTTCCCACGCCAGGAAGTGCCCGAAGAACCCTTCGCGCGGCTTGAGAAAGTCCGCGCCTTGCTCAAAACGGCCTTACCGAAACTAGAAGGTTCCAAGCAAGTGGTTGGCATAGATGGGGAATTCTGGAGCCCGCGCAAGATTCTGCGCCGCGCCCTGTGGCACGAACGAGACCATATCGAACACATTCGCAAGTTGCTCTGAGAATGGGCCTCGTTTTCGATATAAGAAAATACTCCATTCACGATGGGCCCGGTATCCGCACGACGGTTTTCTTCAAAGGCTGCCCACTGCGCTGCCGGTGGTGCCACAATCCCGAAGGCCAGTTCCCAGGTGCGGAAGTCATCTTGCGGGGCGCGCACTGCATCCGCTGCGGGGCATGTGTGGAAGCCTGTCCGCAGGGAGCGGCCAGGTTGGGCGAAGCAGGCCCCGAGGTCCAGCGAGAGCGCTGCGAGCGCTGCGGGGAGTGCACCCTCGTTTGCTATGCCGAGGCGCGGCAGATTGTCGGCCGCGAGATGACCGTCGCCCAGGTGATGGCCGAGATCGAACGCGACGTCCCCTTTTTCGACGAGTCAGGCGGCGGCGTGACTTTATCCGGCGGCGAGCCGCTGGCACAGCCCAGCTTTTCGCTAGGATTGCTCGAGGCTTGCAAGGAAAGGGAAATCCCTACCGCCCTGGATACCTGCGGCTTTGCAGCCTGGGATACCTTCGAGCGGGTGCGCGGCTACGTGGACCTGTTCCTGTACGATCTCAAATTGATTGACAATGCCAGGCACCGCCAATTTACTGGGGCTTCCAACAACTTGATCCTGACCAATCTGCAGGAGCTTTCGAAGCGCGGTCATTCCATCTTATTACGCTTGCCGGTAATCCCGGGGGTCAACGATGATGAGGAGAACATCCGCCAGACGGGTGAATTCGTGGCCTCGTTGCCCCGTTTACACAGCCTCGAACTCCTGCCTTACCATCATGCCGCTACGAGCAAATACGTTGGGTTGGGCCTGGAGTATCCGCTGCCCGATATCTGTCCACCCTCCGAGGAGAGGCTGGGGCAGATTGCAGAAATCCTGCGAGCACACGGCTTGCAGGTAAAATAGGCACCTTTGGAGGCCGCCATGACCGTTTCCGAACGCGTGAAAAAACTTCGTCGGCAATCCCTCGACGCCGAGGAGACTCTCTCCGGCGAGCGCGCCGAACTGGTTACGAAATTCTACAAGCAGAATATAGGTTTGGTCTCTACTCCAGTGCGCCGCGCCCTGGCCTTCCAATACTTGATGGAGCATAAAACGATCTACATCGGCGAAGGGGAACTGATCGTCGGTGAGAAGGGCCCGACCCCCAAAGCAACGCCGACCTATCCAGAACTGTGCTGCCACAGCCTGCAAGACTTGGACATCCTCAACTCGCGCGAAAAAATCCCCTTTGCGGTCAGCCCACAGGTGCGACAGGTTTACGAGAAGCAGATCATCCCGTTCTGGCAAGACAAATCTATGCGCGAGCTGCTCTTCGCCGAGATGACCGATGAATGGAGAGCCGCTTACGAGGCGGGCATCTTCACCGAATTCATGGAGCAGCGCGCCCCCGGTCACACCGTGCTGGACGACAAGATCTACCGCAAAGGCATGTTGGATTTCGAGGCGGATATTCAGCACAGTCTCCAGGAATTGGACTATCTCCACGACCCGCTGGCATACGCCAAAGAACAGGAATTACAGGCCATGTCCATCTGCGCCGAGGCGCTGATCCGCTTTGCGCAACGTCACGCGGACCTAGCGCGGGTGTTGGCAAAACGAGAAACCGATCCGCAGCGTAAGGCTGAGCTGGAGCGCATCGCTGAGGTTTGTGCGCACGTCCCGGCGCACGCGCCGCGCGATTTCTGGGAGGCACTGCAATATTACTGGTTCGTCCACCTCGGCGTGACCACCGAGTTGAACACCTGGGACACCTTCTGCCCCGGTCACCTCGACCGGCACCTGCATCCGTTTTATCAAAAAGGGCTGGCAGGTGACTGTCACTTCGGAAGTGACAGTCACCTCCTCACTGTAGGAGGGCCAAATGTACCACAAATTTCATTGTGCGCTCGTGTTAATCTCGCTGGCGGGCCTCGCTGCCTGCGCGCCCGCCCCAGGGAAAGGAATTCCTGCTGCGAGTGCGACACTACTCCCCTCTCCCTCGCCGACGGCAACGATTACCCCCCTCGCATGGGAGGGCGAGAAGTTGCCCGGCGTCGACCACGGCCTAAGCGGAGAACTGTTTACCCTGCCCCAGGATGTCTTTGCCGCTTTACGGGAAAAAGGCGGCGCGCCGATTGAGCTTACCAATGGCGTAGTGGGCGGAGTCAGTAACGGCTTGTGCTCGGTGGCCATTGCCGAGCAGTTAACCACCGGTTCCCAGCTTCAAGCTGACGGAGAGGGGCCGGCCGTCTATGCCTTTGACGGCCAAAAAGACCAGCTGGCTTTCTGGCAGAACCTGCCGGTGCCCGAAGGCGTCAAGTGCGCGGCCTTTGTGGCCCAGGATGGGAATGCTTGGGGCCTGGAGCCGGGCACGGTCGGGGTCTGGTTTTTCACCGGCGGCGGCAAGGCCGGCAGCACTGTAATCAATGCCGATAACCCCTTGCGCGTCATGATTTCCGCTGATAACTCCGCCAAGTTTGCTTTCACTAACAGCCAGTTAACCATGACTACTCTCTCCGCCAGCGGCCAAATTATCGAAGAGCAGAAAATCGCCTTTCTGCCCCCCCTGCCTGCCGACTTCTTGAGCCAGGTGCCCAAAGACAGCTACACCTACGACGCCAACGGTTTGCATATCACGGTAGCCGAAGGCAGGGTAATTGATATTCCCCAAAACGAGATTGCTGATAAACTGGTCATAGGCGTGTTTGACAACCCCCAGATTTTGGGAGCGGAGCAATACGCCGCGCCTGGGCACCGTTATCGGAGGGGGTCTCCCCCGTTCAGGGCGCTGACCGGCGCGACGGTCAAAGATAGTTACCTGGTGCTCAGGAGCAAGTACCAACTCAACATCCTCGGCTCGCTCCCGGGACTGCTGCCCCGTCCACTTGAACTGGCCTTGTTGGACTGGCTGTGGAGCCGGCCAGACGGGATCGGTTATTTGTGCGTCCCGTTGAACCGCACACCCCCTGTTGGAAAACCTGGCCCATTCGACCGCTGGCTGGCATCCCTGGAAATGCTGTCCCGCCTCTTCCCCGGCTGGGTGAGCCTCGCTCAGGGTTCAGTTGAATGGCTGTGGGCGCAGCGAAACGAGCTGGGATTCTGGGACTTCGGCCCGAGGCCGAGCCCGCCATCCTATTTCCCCTTATCGGATAGTTGGCGGACGAAACAGGAGCGCATTTTCGATTGGACGACGAGAATTCTCGTACTGCTGAGGCGGTACGACGAAGATTGTGAGTTGACGTGACGAGAAATCCGTATGAGCCCCGAAACCCAACAGATCATCAATAGCAGTTTTGGCATCAGCCTGGCATCAGCCTTGGGCCGTGGAATCCCACCGTGGCTCGGCCATCGCCTGGCCAACTTTGTGGCAGAACGGATTGCCGCTCGACGAAATTCAAAGATGGTGCGGGCTGTGCGCGCCAATCAATGGGTCATAAGCGGCGAGAAACTGGAGGGTGCTGCACTGGATGAGGCGGTCCGGCAAACGTTCCGAAATGCGGCACGTTCGATATTCGACCTATATCACTATACCCACGATGCAGCCGCACCCGACCGGTTGATCGTGCTGGATCAAGGCGTACAACAGTTGTTCGAGCGCCAGGAATTCGGCCAGCGCGGGCTGGTGATGGCTGGGCTGCATATCAGCAGCTTCGACTTCGTCTTGCAGGCGTTACATCTGCGCGGATTCCGGCCGATGGTGTTAACTATCCCCGATCCGCGCGGCGGCCGGCGCGTTGAGTTTGAGAGGCGCAAGAAGACCGGCATGAACCTGATACCGGCTTCGGTCAATGCGCTGCGGCAGGCGATAAAATATCTCCAGCAAGGAGGGGCGGTGCTGACCGGTATTGATCGTCCAATCCCCGACGCCAAGTACCGCCCCCGCTTCTTTGGCCGCCCGGCTTCACTCCCCACCCATCATGTCTACCTGGCGATGAGAGCTCATGTTCCAGTGATGATTATGGTCACAAACCCGCAACCAGATGGGAAGTATACTGTTATAAAATCACAACCAATCGAGATGGAATCTCACCCGGATCGGCAAGTGGAAATGTTGCGAAATGCTGAGAAGGTTTTGAGCATAGCGGAGACTTTCATCCGAAAAGCTCCTCACCAATGGACAATATCTTTGCCGGTATGGCCTGAGGCCTTGGAGCAGGTTCCGGATTGAGAAGCCAGGTGCAAGGTCAAGTCGCACCGGAGGTGTAGCGTGGCAGATATAAAGAAACACCGCAGAGTAAATGACATCCTGCTCGGCCCGCTGGAAAGGCCCGCATTGAAATGGCTGGCGGCTCACTTACCAGCTTGGATAAATCCCGATATTTGCACTGCCATTGGCGTTTTTGGGGCGCTTGTCATCCTGGTCAGCTATGGGTTGAGCAGATTCAACCACAACTTCCTGTGGCTGGCCTCGCTGGGTTTCGTCATCAACTGGTTCGGTGATAGCCTGGATGGCACACTGGCCCGCTTTCGGCACATCGAGCGGCCTATCTACGGTTTTTACATAGACCACATGACGGATGCGGTCAGCCAAGTGATGATCTTTCTGGGGTTGGGACTCACCCATTACGTCAGCTTCGAAGTCGCCTCTCTGACCCTGATCGCCTACCTGCTCCTGTCGGTGCTCGTCTACGTCCGCACCTGCGTGGTCGGTGAGTTCAGAATCTCTTACGGCAAGCTAGGCCCGACTGAAATCCGCGCTCTGGCGATTTTATTGAACGCTACTATGTACTTCGCCGGCAGGCGCACATTCGTCTTGACGAGTGGATCAGTCTGGTCGCTGACCATCAGCGTCTACGACATTTTCGTCGCTGCGATTGCCCTCCTGCTACTAGGGTTCTTCATCCTGACGGCTACGCAGGAAACGATCAGGCTGATGAAAGCAAACAAATAGAAAAGTAATAAGAGGTGTGAGATGATCTTCCGCATTGGATTGGAAAACAACAACGAGGGCATTCGCTCCATTGCCTGGGCATTGGAGCATCCCGGATGTTTTGCCTACGGCGTGGACGGCGACGCCGCCCTGACGGCCCTGTCCGCCGCACTGCGCGATTACGAGGCCTGGATTGCCAAACACGAATCGCAGCCCTGGCTGAGCATCGACACGATCGAACTGCATGTCGAAGACACCTGGATAGATTACAACATTAACGAAGCCTTCGACCGCGACGTAAAAAGCGACTATTACATGGTGGACGCCTGGTTCCAGCATGACTGGAAGCCGCTCACCGCGACGGAAATAGAGCGCGGTCTGAAACTGCTCGCCTGGAGCCGCGAAGATTTGCTGAAAACTACCGAAGGTCTGGACGCCAAGAAACTCGATCTAACCTATCCCAACGAGCGCTGGAGCATCGCCGGAATCCTGAAACACATCGGCGGGGCGGAGTGCTGGTATCTCGACCGGCTGGAGCTGGCCCTCCCGCGCGAGCAAATTCCCAGCGAGCCGTTCGCGCGGCTGAAAGTATCGCGGGCGCGGCTGAATGAAGTCCTGCCAACACTCGAAGGCTCAAAACAGGTTGCCGGCGCGGACGGCGAGTTCTGGAGTCCGCGCAAGGTGCTGCGCCGGGCGCTGTGGCACGAGAGGGATCACATTGAGCATATACGAAAACTTCTTTGACATACCGCGATGATGCTGAAATGATCCGAGGTAACAAAAAATCCTGATGACGGAGCATCAGGATTTTTGATCAGGATCTGATCCCCTCCCTGAATTTCGGGGGAGGGGCAGGGGTGGGCGTGTTACGGGACCAGGGTGACGTTGGTCGCCTGAGGACCTTTGGGGCCTTGTTCGACCGCAAATTCGACCATCTGGCCTTCTTCGAGGTTCTTGAAGCCTTCGCCCTGGATGGCGGTATAGTGGACGAAAACATCCGGGCCGCCCTCGCGGGAGATGAAGCCGTAGCCTTTACCGCCATTGAACCATTTGACTGTACCGGTGATACGATCAGACATTGTATTTGCCTCCTTTTGGCAAAAAAAGTGGGTTGGTGTGATACCCGTGTTCCACGGCCAGTCAAACAAAAAGGCCCACGGATTGAACCGTGAGCCGACATCGTTTCTTATGCAACGCGAACTTCTGGTATCCTACAGCAGGGATGATACCACCCTTATGGTGGTGAGTCAATCACCAATTTATTATACTAGCCACTTAGTATTACAGCGCAAGGTTGGGAGTGAGAGTAGCCAGATGAGCCACTTTCGCCTTTCGATGAGAGCAATAAGCGACAAAATTACGTTTCTGGTAATACCGCACTCGTTCTAAAGCGGCCTGAATAT